>CEUI01002997.1_pt1 | contig 39778 bp, 24 predicted proteins | sample 531411 | NCBI WGS metagenome assembly CEUI01 (sample SAMEA2622841, study PRJEB7988) | marine metagenome | isolation source: saline water (ENVO:00002010), including
ATTGTTTTATCTAAGATGTTAGTCTCTATCTGAGCCATGTTGGTAGCGATAATTCTCTCTACCATTTCTTTAGGGATACTCTTAACCTTAGCGTCCTTTTTATAAGCTTTAAGGAGGTCTAGTAATCCCATGGTGTCAACATCCCTTGAAGCACCCTTAAGTCCTTTACCTATCTCCTTAACCCACTGTTCTGGTTGTCTGTTGTTATCAGATAACATAGCTAAAGATACTAAAGCGTTAGGTGTGTACTCCATATCGTATGTAGGAGCTTGGAATCTTAATCCTGTTCTTGCGTCTTCAAATCTCTCATCAAAAGGAGTAGTCTTCTCAGCGTTCTTAGCGTAAACTAACCCACCAATCTGAATAACCTGCTCTGCACTTACAACTGGCATACCATCTAATCTATCGTAAAAGTAAGAGTGTCTAAATGGATTCATACCAACTTGCACCCAAGAAGGATCGTTCATTACATTAGCTACAATCTGTTTAGCGTTCTCACCTCTAGATTTAGCGTCAGCCCCCTCAATAGGACTCCAGCTACCTAGCATTCTAGCAATGGTAGACTTACTTAATCTTCCTCTAGCTATACCTAAAGCAACTTTAGGACTAGATATAAACTCAACGTTGTTTATTCTAGCAACATTTGTATAAGACATAGCTTTACCTCTGCCATCTTCGTGTACGGTAATAGCCCATATATTTTTATTTGTGTAAGCAGGAATATCTAATCGTAAACCAACCTTAGTTCCCTCTTCTATAGGAACGTCTAATCTACCTTCGATCTTCGATCCTACAGCAGTTTTAATATCTTGTAGGCTTGCAGGGTCTATAAATTGGGTTATAGGCTTAATAGGGCTATTCTCTTGAACGATCTCCAGATACTCCTCCTGGTTTATCTTACCATCGAAATAATCCTGCGCAGCCTCTCTAACCTCTTCTCTTCTATTAGTGATAGCTAAATCACCTCTACCTATCTTAGATTTTTGCCACTGCACTTCTTCTACTTGAGGAGCCTGCATTCTAATACCACCTATTTGATCAGATTTTATATCATAAACTACAGTACCATAGATTGAGTTGTCAGTATCTTTATTGTACCTAGAATCTATACCTTCAAAACCTAAGGCCTTCATTACAAGAGTCGAAGGACTATCAATATTATTTGAATCGTTTAACTTTGAGTTAATATCGTTAACCAGTTGATTAACGTTACTATATCTTTTTTGTTCAAAGTCTATATATTTATAATAATTTTCATTAACAAGATCCTCACCAAACTCTGCTACTAAAGCATTATACTTTTCAGCATAAGCTTTAGCACCTTTAGGGGCAAAAAGTTCTTTGTAAGGATTTAAATCTTTACCAATAGGTAGTTCAACTCCTACAATAGAAGCTATACGACCAAGGTGTTGTCTATCTACAGTGTATTTATTATAGTCATAGCTGTAAGATGTATTGTTTATAAATTTAAGAGCATCGTGCAGCTCAATAGTACCAGGAGCTAAATTATAATTATTTAAGTTAATAACAGAAACTCTTCTGTCATCATAAGCCTTAGCTCTATTAAGGTCGCTGAAAAAATAAAAACCTGTTCCAAAGTGCCCAGTGCTCCTGCCTGGTCTCATTTTAAATTTATATTCAGCCTTAGTTGTTAAATCTCCAGACCTAAAAGCTAAACCAGATTTAATATCTAATAGTCTTTGTAATTCTTTAGAGTTTCTCGTAGATTTAATTTTCTGATCTAAGTCATTTACATATTCTTCTGCTACTTCAGCAGCCTGCATTCTAATCTCAACAACAGGTCTAGCCATCTCAATCTTTCTTTGTCTTCTAGCTTGAGTTGTACCTTCACTTAGTTTTTCTCCTGTCTTAGAATCTATTAAAAACTTATCAGCTAAGTTGAGCTCATCCCAAACTTCTGAAGCGTCAATAGATTCGTCAAATATCATTAAGGGCTCTCCTTTAACAACGTATGGGTAGGTAGGGTGATCTTTAATACTTTCGTCAGTTCTAGAATCTACATATCCAGCCTCTGTATCTATCCTAATAGCAGACACTATAGGGTTACCCTTAAGGTTTTTTACAATATCTTGATTTACAACATCATACATTTCCTGCATAGAAGGTACGCCCCACTTCTCAAATATCTTACTCTGGATAGACTTCCTTATTATATCTTTCCTAACACCAAAAGCTTGAGGCATAGATAAAACTAAATTACTAAACTCTTTTACAGATTTAACTTTAGCTGTTTTTATCCCTTCACCTTTAACTTTAGAGTCAAAAGACTTTATAGTCATCTTCTTATTAAGGAAGTCTAGAACCTCTTTCTTAGTAGCTCTCTTATCTTTTATAGCTTGATCAAGTTCTTTCATAACGTAATCAAACATGTTAACGCTACCATCAATAGAACCTGGAGCCATAGCCGTTAAGAATACTAAACCATCACTCTCCTTTGCTGCGTTAATCATTCTAGTTGCTGCAGACTTATCTGAGAATGCCCAAACACCTGTATCTTCTTGGTAAGGGTAAAACACCCCTCCGTCAAATTCATGCTTAACACCCGTTGGAGATACAACCATACCAGATGCCGATCTATCAGTCAACATAAGTAAAGCCTTCTGACCATTAAACTCTTTTATACTACCTCTTTTGACTTTTGATATATCAAAGTTTGGATAGTATTCAGGAGTTTGGAATCGTATCTCTTGAGTTTGAACGTTGTCTGGTATGTTTACGTTTACAACACCAAGATCAGAGTTAGGCTCTGATTTATCTACCTGAGTTCTAATTGAGTTGTTAACCTTATCTTTATCAACCTTCACCTCTCCAACTTCAAATTCAATTCCCCCAACGTTAATCTTTCTACCATCAACTAAAGCACCAGCTAAGTTTTTTCTCATGTCAGATAAAGACATCTCATCTAGGTTTATAGCTGCTGGGTTTTCTTTATTAGTAGTTATGTTAAGCTTACCTAACATAGCTCTAACAATATCTAAAATTCTATTAAGTGTAGATTGACTCTTATTAAAGTGACCATAAGCAGCATCACCCATCATCTCAGCAAAAGCCTCTTCTATTTGACCTTCTTTAGATAAGTCAGCGTAGTTTTCTTCAGCCCACTGAAGGTAAGATCCTTTTACCTTACGACCATTCTTTAACACTCTTCTCTTAACCTTACCTTGAGAAACCTCTCCCTCTATTCTCTTATATAACTCAGGATCAGTCTTCTTAATAAAGTCAACCATTGGGTGAACTATCTCGTGGAATAAAGTATTGCCACGAACAGTTTCAAGGTTTACGTATATAGTTTTGTCAGCACCCCTAAAGAAAGATGCGTTTCTGTTTGCTGTGTCGTAACCTAAAGCTTCAAGCTGACCTTCCATAGCTTTACTATTTCTAACAATAGTAACGTTAAGGCCACCAATAGAGTTAAGTAATTTAAAAGCAAAACCTAAAGCTCTCTTTCTACTGTCAGTTAATCCCTGGAACAGTTCACTATCATAATTAGGATCGCTCTCGTCTAACCTGTGAATGTTATCTGAGTTAAAGTTTTTACCGTAACTCATATTACCCCAGTTAAGACCTGTATGTATAGAGGATTTTCTACCCCCAACATTCATTATAGTTAGAGCGTCTCTTTTCCTAGCGTCTGGACCCTTTGATACATCACCATCTAAAGGAACTACACTACCATCACCAAACATTAACCCATCCTTAGACGAGAAAATAGACTCTTGTTGGAACTGATTACCTATATTTAAAGCGGTAGCGTTATCTATTCCTGTTACCACAAGGCTTTCTTCAGCAACCCCGTTATAAACACCCTGAACGGTATAATAAGTTGCGTCAGCCTCATCTAGCATAGATTTAAGCTCCTCCATTCTAGAGGCTCTTTCTTGCTCTGTTAAACCTTCTTTTTCTGAAGTTAGTATGTGGTAATCGTTATTATCTATAACCTCTTGAGGTATTTCGTCAAGGGTTTCTTTCTTGGTGTTTGTAAACAACTTATTGTTAGCAGGAAACAATTCGCTTTCAATCATCTCCCCTCTCTTAGCAGCATCTCTCTTAGCCTCGAACTCCTTCATAGCATTCTTAGCTACAGAAGCATTTTTAAACTCACCTTGAGTTATATCTGAAGTTTGAGACACCTCTCCGTCAATCCTAACACCACTTTGATTTTGAGACTGAACTATAGTTGGCTTTCCTTTACCATCCTTTAACTGTTTCTTAACAGAGTCGTACTGCTTTTGATTGTCTATCTTTGTAGCCTCTACAGTTTCTGTAACGTTAGATATAGATGTATTTTGAGAGTTTACAGCATCTACTATCTCTATGTTATTATCTTTAAGGACTTTGTTAGCCTCGCTTCTAGCAGCCTTAGTGCTTTTAGTAACGTTATACTTAGACTTCTTGCCTTCAGATTCCATCTCAGATAAAGCTTGAGCTAGGTTAGAAACATCCTCGTTAGATATTTCAGTACCTTCTTCTTTAGCTTTATTAATTTTTCTAGATAGATTAGATACAACCTTCTCCTTCTCGAACATCTCAGCTCTAGCTTGTTGAGCATCAGGGGCAGTGTATCCATAAACTAAATCTTCTATAGCTTGTTTAGCTGCGTCATTCATAGAGTAGTCAACCTTAAGCTTACCATCTCTAATCTGTTGAGCTATCTCTGGGTCTTTAGCAAAGTTTATAGCTTCACCTCTAGACACTTCCTTTGTCTCACCTTTCTCGTTAGTAAAGATTACAGAGGTGTTGTCGTTGATTATATTTAGTTTATTAACCATAGATGTAGCACCTCTGGTTGAAACATAAGTACTACCACCGAATAAGGATGATATAATACTTGTGTCTACTACTCTAATTGCAAACTCTCCTGAGTCAAATTCTTCTAACTCAAGCCCAACATCTGTAAAGTAAGTAGATAACTCTGTAGCCACCTCACTAGGAACCTCTTGTTTAATAGACTTTTTTATACCCTCTATGTAACTTTCAAATACTACATTTTTATTGGCTCCTGCAAGTTTAGCAGCTCGCAATATTCTTTGAGTATACCTCTCAAAAAACCCTTCCGCTACACCTGTAACGGTTTCACTAACAAGTATTTGCCAATTCTTTATATCAGCATCTTTAGTACCCTCTTCTATACCAACTCTTCTCCTCTCTTTGAGCTCTAAAGACTTCATACCTGCTGCTGACGCACCACCAAGAACTAAAGCCCCAGTAGGCCCTGCGACAGGTGCGGCTAAAGCCACAGCAACAGTAAAAGGGATAGCATTAGCTACGCCACTTGCTGTTTGGTACACAGCATCTTCAACGTTACCATTTAATATAGCCTCAGATATAGAACCCTCTTCAGGTATTCTTGTGTTTTCTCTTATATCGTTTGCGTAATCCCTAACCTTGTTAGCAAAGTGACCACCCTTCATCATATACAAATCCCAAGGCATAGTGCTACCTGACTGAGCAGACGCAGAAAGTGCCCCAACTTTCTCAACTTGTTCTAATAATCCTGCTCCTAAATCAACAGTAGTAGCTAAAAGACCTTCAAAAGCATCAAAGGTTCTGCTACTACCAGAACCTAATTGTCTGTTCATTAGATCGTCAGCATACTTTAACGCTTTGTAATTGGGGTCAGACTCTTTGGGAACATTAATAGATATATCAGGAACCTGAGTTTTGAGGAACTTTTCAGAAGCCTCTTCGGCACTCATACCTTCTTTTATAGCGTTATCATACTCCTCCTGCTCTTTAATAGCTTTTTGCTGATCCTCAACATTGTCACCCTCCATCCAATAGTCTAACCACTCGTTAAAGGATTTAGATTGACCATCAATATTTAGTTCTGGCATTGCAAGATCATTGGTGTCAATGTCTGCGTCTTCTATTCTTTTAGCAAATTCTTGGTTATCCTTTGACGTTTTAAGTATATCGTCAAATCTAGCTCTAGAGTATTGAGCTTTAGCTGACCTCATTTTATCTCTGTTGTCAGCAAAATATTGATTAGCCAGGTCTACGTCTGTAGTAAACATATCCTGCTCTAAATCTTCGGTACTTGTTATTTTGTCGTATAGATTTGATAGGAAGCTAGACTCTTCGCTAACCTCTTCTTCTTCCTGCTTTTCTTGCTTTTGATTGTCAAGTACAGATTGAAAGTTAAGCATCTCTTGGTAGTCAATACCTTGAGCCTCGTAGAAAGGTTTTTTAGCTTCGTTATTTACAGCATTTAATTGCTCCTGTTCAGGAAGGTCTCTAAACCCAGATAATCTTTCCTCTAAACTAGCTTGAACGTCTTGTTCCAAAGAAGACTGAGAAAGATCCGATGTTGATGGAGTATCCCCTGAAGCCATCTGAGCAGCCGCATCTTGTAATGCTGAAGAATCTTTTTTTTTTAAGCCTAATAACTCTTTGTAATTATCTTCAGACCCCTTATATCCAGATCCTTTAAATAAAGCATAAGAGTCTGCAAACGCTTCAGCGTTGTCAGATAATAAAGTGTAAAACTCATCTTGTGAGCCGCTGTAGCCTGATTGTGTAAACAAGCTGTAGGCATCTTTTAATGCTTCTTCGTTCATTATTCGTTTCTTAATATTTTGATGTATCTATCGCTACTGCAGATTGCTTAGACATACTGTATATTTCTCCTGCTCTACCCTTTAGCTTCTCTGCGAAGTTACTTAAATTAGATAAAGGAACCAAGACTTGTTGGTTACCTCCCTCCAATTGAACTTTAGCAACAGGGACATTGTTAGAGGTTACGTAAACACCTATAACATTAGCAGGTACTGTACGCTGATCTCCACTACCAACTAAGCTTTGAAACTCTTTATTAAACTCCTCAGATAATCCAGCCTGACCTGGAAGTAAGCTTTCAGGACCTATAGAAACCTTACCTGTTGCGGACTCGTCATAGAACCCTTCATCACTCTTAACCTGGACATCACCAAATGGTAAAACGTTCTTAGATTGACCGTAATAAAAAGAGGTATCCACTGACTTATCACCTTTTCCTTTACCCTTAGAAGGTATTCCTTTACTAACTGATGGAGCGTTTTTAAATCCTTCTTCAGTTATCTTACCTGCCAAGTAGTTTGCGTACTCATCAGCAACCTTTCTATCAAATAAATTTTCATTAGACGGGTCTAGCTTAGCAAGTAGTTCTGGAGATGGATTAGTATTTCCACCACCCTGATAAGACTCTGCGAAAAAAGCTTCTTGAGCATTAACTGTAGTTCCGTCAGAAACTCTAACTCTTTTCCTGTTATATATTCTTCTGTAGTCTAGGTTATCCCAACTAAGGTTATCACTAATAGTTAACCCTCTAGCAATTTCTTGTCTAGATTCGTCCTTTTGTTTACCAGACACTATATTAAACTCTTCCCCTGTTTTTTCGTTAACGTAAAAACCTGTAGGCTTATTTATGACACCTTTAATTAAAAGCATAGAAGGGTCTTCCCACTTGCCTTCAACAGTCATTTTTGAATCTATGTTATACTGCTTATTAAGTTCTGAAATATCAAGCCCTTGGGATAGACCATCTAAAAACTGTTGATGATAATTTTCGTGCATGTAATTACCATCATCATCTACATTAAAGTTTATTAAATCCTCACCTTCGTCTACTGTTGTTCTGTAGTTTTGAAGACTTGTAGATCTTTGCTTTAAAAGGGCTGTATTGTTTGTAAGGTCCCTCTCCATCTCTCTTTTCTGTCTAAGGACTTCGCTATCACCATCCTGTATAGCTTGATAGTTATCAGAGACAAAACCCTTATAGTCTGATATAGAGTTATTTATAAATGGAACGTAGTCGGCATTAATATCTTCTATAGAAAAAGTCTGAGCTAAATCCTTCTTCCCTTTCTCTCTATCAGCTCTTCTCTTGTCTGCGGCAGCTTGTTTTTGAAGTTCAAGTTGCTCTCTTTGCAGGGCAAGTTTTTGCCTAGCATTCTCTTCCTTTAAAAGATCACGATTGTTTTTAAGAACCTGCCCTGTGAAAAATAAACCTTCTCCAGCCATGTTTTAGTATTTTGATTTCATGTACGACCCTATTCTAGCTTTAACCTTTGCTAGATAGCCTCCATGCTTCATTTCAGGTGAGTCAGCTCTACCTTTTTCTTTAATTAAATGCTCTCTGTAGTTCTTGATAAAGTCAATCTCAGCTACGTTAGTTGAGTCTATATCAAATGAAAGTTTCCCTCCTATGTAGTTAACTAAACCTGCTGGGTTTGTAGGGTCTTCATCAAAAGGAAGTTCTCCAACGTTTCTAACCTGCGTAGCGTTCTCCTTCATAACCTTAACAATCTCATTAGCTCTATCGCTATCTAAAGGTGGTACAGTAGGTTCCTGAACCTTAGCCCCTTCTTGAGCTTCAGGGTCTTCATCGTCACCTATAACGTTCTTATCATACTTGGCAACTAAATCCTCCATAAGTTGAAAAGCAATATTCTTATCTCCACTACTAAGAGCTGATCTAATTTCTTCAACATCATCAGGAGGAAGGATTAGCTCACCACCTGTAGCCTCACCAATCTTCTCTCCATCTTGAACCATATCAATAGGGTTTTCATCGTGGCTAAACTCTCCTGGAGTTACTCCACCATCTTCAGCATCTATCTTAGCACCTTTTTTAGCCATAGCTCCAAATCCACTAACAACATCTTCAGCACCGCCAAACAAGTTTTGTTGCCCTGCAGCTTTCTCACCCACAATACCTGCAAGCTCTTGTTCTGCAATCTCAGCCTTTCTTTTATCTACAGCCTGCTGCTCTTTAGCTAGGTTACTCATAGCTTCAGTTTTAGCGTCTTGCTGTAATTTTAATAAAGCTATATCTTCCTTCCTCTTTTGACCCTCTAAGCCCATTACTCCTGGTAATATATTTCTAGGGTCTTTAGATAAAGCACCCATAGCAGAGGCCCTATCAGAGGCTTGTTGTTGTTGTATGTTCTCTATGTAGCCTTGGTCTATAGGTTCGTCAGCCATTTCTTTAGTGGCTTTACTAACCTGAGTTTCTAACCTACTTTTATCAAAAGCTGCTTCAGCTTTCTTAGCTCTTCTTTTTTGTATAGCTCCAGTAATCATTTTAGCTGCACCTAAGGCTGCCATGGTAGCTCCAACAAAAGCTTTAGGGGTTTTTTTATTTTTCTTATACTTTATCTTAGGTTTCACTCTTCGTGCCATATTATTGAATTTTTACAAATGTACTAATTTTTTTCTTATTATTTGTTGCTAAGCTCACTCTTGTCTACGTCAGCGTTAGCAGCGTATAAGTTAAACTTATATTTTGATAAACGTTGTGACCCTAATTCCCCAGTACTTAATGTTGTCATCATATACTGACCCTTCATCTTTTCTCCTTCTACAGTTCCATTTTTAACTACAAATAAGAACCCTTTAATTTGTGCAGGAGGAGTGTAAGAATCAGCCTTCACAAAACGTACATTATCTCCAGCACCCCAAACGTATCCTAAAAATTCAATACTTCCATCTTCTTTTTGAAGGTACAACTTGTAGCCTGTTGATATAACACTAATCTCATTATCTTGTTCCCCACTAAAGCTAACCTCTTTAGTATACGTAAACACATCGCCTATAGCATTAACACCAAATTCACCCAAGATACTAGCATCAGAATCTCCAATATCATATAAAGCATACTCAGCACCAACAATCATTAAGCTTGGTTTAATCCTTTTTGGATTAATTTTTTCATTTATAGAGGCTCCAAGAAAGCTACCAAGATTACCAGAGCTAACCTCAGTATCTGAGGTCATAACGTCAGAACTAGAGTGATCTACTGGACCTATGCCATGGAACTCAGAACCATCTCCATAACCCTCTTCTAAGAGGGTGTAAGACGTAGGGTTCCTACCTAAATCTATATCAGAACTAACAAAAGGAATGTGAGTGTATTGAATACCCTCTTTTGTTTTATAGTCGATAACCTCCATATAGAAATTTTCAACATCTAAATCAACATGTTCATTAAGGAGTAAAATATTATTTGAAATTACGCTTTTTATTATTCTATTAACCCATGTTTTATTACCGTTAGAGTTTACACCCCAAATCCTAACAGCATCACCCTTTTTAACGTCTTCAAAGAACTTTGTTCCTTCTCCTTTAATTATAGCTGTCGACCCCACAAACTGACCTTCACCTACCTCTTGAATATCATTTTGTAAAACACCTTCAACCTTTCTGTAACCTATCTCTGTATTTATAGTTTGATCATAGCCATCTGTCATATACGGCCCTGTAATTGTTTGACCTATATTAGAGTGCATGGATGTAAATAGCTTGACATCACTCTCTAAAGATATAGCGTTGTATGTCTTTACAGATGAAGGCTCAGCATTAAAAGGGAATTGTATTGTAGAACCGTATTGCGTTCCATATATATAATTGAACTTGGATTCCCAGTCACCTAAACCAGTATGAATATTCTGATACCCTCTATCAGTCATGTTATGCTTCCATAACCTACCATTTTTAAACCCTATAAACTGTCTACCCACTCTACCATAGTACTCTGGATAGAAGGTGTAGAAAGATGTCCATCTATTTACCCTCTCGTTAAACGCAACAGTTTTAGATTCAAAAACTTTAGTGCTTCTATTATCCATATTCTTATAGATACTGTAGTTAGAATCCCACAAGGTTCTCTCACCACTCCATCTACCATCATCATCTTTTTCGTAAACATCAGGGAAGGTAACTATATACTCATCGTACTTAGGGTCGTATCCAGCGACAATACTAAAGCTGTATTCTTTTTGCCCTTCAGGGTCGTTTATAACGTACATCTCACCAAGGTCTCTAAAGTAATCTCTCATACCTTGGTCTGAGATTACTGTTAAACCATCAGCAGATAACCTTAAAACAGCACCTCTTTTAATATCAACAAAGTAGAACCTGTTTCCAAACTTGACAATACTCTCAGGTTGTAAACAACATCCGTACTCACCTGAGTAAAGGGACACGTAGTTATCTATAATATTATTAGATAAAGAAACCATACCCTCTCCAGAGGCTGTTCTTAGTATGTCTTTCTGAACTAGAACTCTACCAACCTTATTCTCGTGGAATATAAGTAGGTCATCATCCTTCATCATTAAAGACTGTATAGAACCGAAGTTTTTGTTATAATCAAAGTAAGGTACGTTAGCTAAGTTAAAGCTAGATAAACCATTTATAGAGGCTGTACTAGAGTACGTCTCTGAGTAATAAACAGATGCCTCTAAATGTCTCTCAGCAGCGTTATTATTAATAACGTTTATTCTACCCTTACTGTAGTGATTAGTCCTATGGAAATCGTTTAGGTAGTAATCTTCAGGGAAGAAAGTTTCAGATGTTCCACCATCGTTACTAGTAGCCATATTTCTAGGCTTAAGGTATATATCACCTGAGGTTATATTTATAACAGCTGGAGTAACAGAAAGGTCTAAGTTTAAATCTTTATTAAACGTGTAATCACTAGTTTGGTTACCATCACCAGAATGAGACCTATTAGCTTCACCAGCGTTTATAATAGGGTACTTATCTCCTACCTCGTAGTAAACCATTAAGTCTTCGTTAATATCTTTATTAGGTCTATATATTTCTACTATAAGGTTCTCATAACCAGTACCATCTGTACCGCTTGACAACCCAGAGTGTGACAAGTCTACAGTGCCACTCTCTGTGTTAACCGCACTGTTAACAGGGTCGTTTATTCTAATGTAGAAGCCTGTTGTAGGATCTGTTACCTCAATTGGCTCCCCATCTTCGCCTACGTAAAGATCGTCACCTGCAATCTCTAAGTCTACATACTCTGTAAACTTTCGTCTACCATTATCAGAGTCAAGACTTATAAACCGAATCCTATCACCCTTAACAAAGTTATACTCTAACTGAGAGTTGTTAGACTCGTTGTAACTCCACTCTTCTCCCTTAAGGGATTGAAGGCTTAAATATACCTGCTTATCATTACCAGTACCAGGTATAGCGTTTACAACCGTCATCTGTATAAACTCATCCACCGTAGTATTACCTGTGTAATACATCTGGTAGTGTGTTGCCCAAACAGGAGGTTTATTGTATATACTAATATTAACACTAGATGATGTGCTTAAATCAGGACCTCCATTTTCTGTATAGAAAGGGTTATAAGGTCTTGTACCATTATAATTAACACTATCTATGGTTTTATAATCAGGAGCAACGTTGACAAAAGAACATCTGTTTGTCTCGTCAAAGTAGGCCACACCAAAGTTGTGGAAAGCACCTGTTTTGAAGGATGATAAACCACCATCACCCTGTGTGAATTTAGAGCTATTTGTATGATTAAACGTTCCGTTATCTAAATTATAAGTTAAGCCAGTATTAGGACCATAATCAAACCTAATTCTTAAAACCTTCGTGCTACTATTGTAATTAGTAGAAATTGCACTTCCACTATTACCAGTAAATACAACGCTATCAAAGTCATCACCTATATAGGTTTGAAGAAGTAAACCTACCTGATCTATATTTGTAAAGCCAGTAATATCCACAGGACCAGTAGAGTACGAACCATTTCTATCTACCCCTCCCTTGTTAAAGTTCCAAGAGTAGTTTATCATTACCTGTTGATTTATATCAGAATTTAGAGATAAATTAGATAAGTCAAATTTAATGGTATGTCTAGTGTATCCACCGCCTCCAGATATTGTAAACTGACTTGCAACACTTTGTCCTATACTGAAATCAAAATAATTACTTATATCATCTAACCACCCAGATAAAACAGGTATAGAAACATTTTCAGACGTTAAAGTTACAGCTCCATCGTTTGTAAACTTAGAGGAAGCCACCATCTTAGTGTTATCATATCCCTCTACAATATTACCATAAGCCAACCTATTATTCGATAGAATAGTTTGAGACTTAGCTTTTTTAGGTACAGCGTCATACAACTTGTTAGAGTCTACCTTATCTACAAAAGGATACGTACCGTTATTGTAGAAGGATAAAGTAGAGTCTAAATCAGTGTAGTCATACTCACTGTTAGATATAACCTCGTTCTTTAGTTTTTTAAGGTATTTTATAAAGTTATTCTGAAGGGTGTCTACAAGGAAGAACTCTCCATCGTTACCCTTTCTAGCTACAATCTCTATAGTGTCTACGTCAGGAGTTGCGTCATCATACGTAATACTAATCTTGTTAGCCATACTAGAGTAATTACTAGCACTAACTACTGCGTTTAAAGCAAAGTCAGGGTCAATAAATACATCTGATATAGGGCTATAGGATGTCATCTCCTCATCAGCGTGTAGGTACCTGTACTTAAACTGGAACACGTTATCAAGGATATTATTTGTAGCAAAACTATCATCTACAGCCAACACCGTTGTAGGCTTATGTGTAGGTTGATGTTTAACAACATCTAAGTACTTAGCCTTCTCTATAGTATCTCCAAAACTAACTAAAGGAGAGTAGGCTCCTTCAGGGTTAGCGTGAAGTATTTTCCCTGGTAAAGCAGAGAAAGAGCCAGCCCAAGGACACTCAGTTATCAACCCTCCTACATTTGCATTATCTTGGTTTTGAAGAGGGTAAGCGTATGGGGCCTCTTCCGTTGTTGTCTGACCATACGGAGTGGTTAAAGTAATTGTAGAACCACTTACAGACTCTACCTCGTAGTAGTAAGGGAAGTCTGTTGATACACCAGACACCATCTCTTCAATCCCTATAAACTGACCAGCAGACAAATCTCCAAAGTCATCAGTAAGGTTACCCTCAGAATCGTAAACTGCAACAGTAGGGCTATTTTCGGTCACTTTTAATGTTACACCATCATTTAACTTAGGTATAACACCTGTAACTCTGGTGTACCCATTATTACCTTCTACCCCAGGTAAAGTGTTATTTTGATTAATCTGAGTATATATGTGGTCACCAACCTCAAACCCATGGTTGTCAGATACCCCTATAAATACACTACTTTGATTGTTTCTATATAGTATATCTTGGAACGATGTAGCGTTCTTGATGTTTTTTTCGTTTTGCTTTGCTAGCTCTACGTTTATTTTTCTAGGTCTGTTGAGACCATCAGTCCAATAAAGAATGTCATCAACCTTGTTAACACCAGTTATCAGGTATCTGTCACTAAAGTTTAAGATATTGTTAGGGTTACCTGTTGTTGACGGTCTACCATCTTGGTATACAGTCTCTACAGTGTTTCTTATTAAGTTATACTCTAGTATACAGTCCTTTTTTATACCCTCTACAGCCTCACTATGTATAAAATAATACACGCAATCTTTAGGCTTATCCTCGTAAGAGCCTATACACTTCCAACCAAACTCTGAGGAATCTATAGGTGAGGTAGATGTAGTCCCCGTAGTAAAGCTTTGGAACATTCTTCTAGCGGCACCTGTATAAGATCTTGACCCTTCTCCTTCTGATGCTTCATCGCCTGCAGATCGAGTACCCCCCGCAAAAAACTCAACAAAACAATCTAACCTAAAATCTACAAGGTATCCGTCATCCTTAACAGGGTAAAGGTGATTAGCCGTTAAATCACTAGTCGTGTGAGCAGGTAAGCTAAAGTCGGCTAAAGTATATTGAAAATTAGTATAAGGTTGTCCAGGGCCCATAACAACACCGCCACCTAATCCACTTCCGCTATGCCATATCTTAGATTCGTAAGCAGAGTCTAAATACAACCCTGAAAGACTACCAGAAAGAACCTCTACCTGTACCTGAATACCATTAGTTATATCTGTTGTAACACCCTCCCCTGCATGGGTAAATGTTTGTGCTGCTAACCAATCACTTATATTCTCTGGGTTTAATAAGCCCCCAGCCTTTCCAATCTCATTACTAGATTTATTATTTGGGGTTTCAGTATTATCTTCATCATCAGCTGCACTAGTATTGGTAAGCATGAGGTCATTACCTGTAAGGAATGATATTTTATACGACTCTGTATACCCCTCTGGAGTTTCTCTAGTGATTATAACACTATTATTACCAAGAACTTCTATAGCAAAGCGGGGATCTATAACATTATCTAGATGAGTACTACTGTACCCATTTATAAGACTCCAGGCCCCAGGAAAACCTTTAGTCGAAGAATGCATAGGGTTACCATCGGGGGTACTACCAGAAGGACCACCAGGTATAGCAAGGCTAAACGAAAATATACCTGCCCTATCTTCATCAGAATTGCTAACGTGGTAACGGTTATAATACCTTTCAGTAGGGTGATCACTAGTAATACCACAAACAGCTAACGCCCTTAAACAATATCCCCAATAAGCACCTTGAGAGTTCTGAAAATTATTTGCAGCAGCTTGGGATGTATTTCCAGTATGGTAACTAGGAATATTACCAACAATCGTAAACCTATATACATCATTACTAGGGTTAGCCGTTTGATCAGGACCATATAACTCCTCCTCAAGGTTATCTATAGTGGTGTTAAGGCCATCAATAGTATTGTTTAAGCCTAATATTGTAGTTTCAAAAGCAGCTACTATGGTGTTAATAAAATCTTGATCTACAAGACCTGATTGGGCTGTTAAATCACCTAGAATCATCGGCTGAAGATCTAAAGAGTTGTTTACACTGACAACTAATTGATCCATATAGCTCCAAAGAAGAATTACATCTGCTGCTAAGGCATTATTTTCAGTAGTTAAAGCCTCGTTTTCAGTTTGAAGATTATATAAGTCACTAGAAATTTGAGTGTTTGTAGCTGCTAATTCATTTAATTCAGCCTGTAAATCATCAAGCTGCTCTTGAGTTACTGTACCACTACTAATAGTATAAGACCTAAGAGAGACATTATCTATAGACCCAACAAAATCGTTTGATGTGAAAAACCAGAAATAATTACGATCAATACCATCATCAGGAATAGTAAGGGTTGTTATATGAGTTCCTGAGGTAGATATAGGATTATCGGTTAACTCTACTTCTGTTGAAAAGTCAGTTCCTTGTGCGACTTTAGGATTTATATTTCCTTGTAAAATATTTTCTTCTGGGTGCTGTGCAACATCTATTGAGAAAACGTAATCTCCTGCAGGTAAGTTAATGGGGACCTGAAGAAGGGTGTAACTGTTGGCTGGATTTGAAGGTCTACAAAGGGCCCCATCTATAACGGTCCAAGCACTATCGTTACTCCAACCATCTTTATGGTCTGTCCCCTCTGTGAAACCTCCATTAGTTATATTCTCTGATCCGTAGTTAACTGCCTGCAGTAAGGTATCAATAGTGGAGTTTAAAACTTCAACTTGTGCGACTAAAGCATCGTTAAGGGCTAGAGCAGCATCTAATAAAGCCTGTGTATCAGCTTGAGCAGCTTCAGCAGCAGCTTGAGCATCTTCGGCAGCAGCTTGAGCAGCTTCAGCAGTAGCTTGAGCAGCTTCAGCAGCAACAACTTCAGCCTCTAGAGCATCAGTGTCAGCTATACCAGCAGCAATTGCAGCATCTAAAGCAGCCTGTGCAGTAGTAAGAGCAGTATTAGCTTCATCAGTAGCAGCTTCAGCAACAGCAAGTGCATCGTTAGCAGAGGCAAGGTCACTCTCTAATTCAGAAATAGTAACATTATTAGCAGATATTGCATCGTTTAAAGAGGTTATAGCGTAGTCAACTTGGATATCTAATGTAATCACAGCATCATTTAAAGTAGTTGATGATACGCTCTCTATATCATTAGGTAAAGTATTTGTTATACCATCAATTTGTATTGCAAAAATACTTAACACATCATTTAAAGTAGATATATTTGCAGATATACTTAACTCGTCAAAATAGGTAGAGCCTATATTGGCAGCTAAAGCTCCCGTATTTATTATTGCGTCACCTAATTGTTCTGTAATCGCATTAAGATTATCAGTTAAAGTATCCTGAACAAGATCTGCATTTTCTAGTGTAGAAAGTGTATCTGATGCAGAACTTAAAAGTGGGTTGAGCTGATTTATAATACCATTATAAGCGTCAGCCCAGTCTATATTAAGATCTGTAACCTCCTGAAGGGCAGTATTAAGATTTGTGTCGGAAGTACTTAAAAGATTTTGAGTGGTATATAACTGATTCTCTAAATCTATAAAGTCTTGTATAGTCGCAAAACTTATCTGTTCTAAGACTACGTTATCTATAAGTACGGTCTGTGCACTACTATTATTCTTTATAACAAGGATTGTACCTGCTGCTTGGTAGTATTCTACAACACTTTGTCCAGAAGAAAATTCTCCCAAATCAATATATGTGCCTCCAGTATGATAAGATATTGTGGCAGTTGATGGTTCATCAAACTTATCAGTAATAGATGCAATATAAAAAGATAACCTGTAGAATTTACCAGACTCTACTATATTGTCTGATGTACCATCAGAGTTTCTAGCATAAGCCCCTGTAACCTCTCCAGAAACTGGAGATGCTGGTCTTGCCAAAGACAACTCACCGTTATCAGTTATAGTTACAGAATCTTGTGAGGCATCTGAGTGAGACCTCCATCCTGAAGATCCAGCAATTAAACTTAATGTAGTAACATCAGTAAAGTCACCATTAGTTATTAAGTCGGCACCTACAGCACCATCTACATCGGCTTGTAAGGATGTAATATCATCCTCTAAATCTTGAATTTGATTATATAAATCAGCTATAGTTGTATCAGCAGTAGCAGCAGCTTCTTCAGCGGCAGCTTCAGCAAGAGCAAGTTGAGTCTGTAAACTTTGAATAGTTAAATCGTCTGTAGTAGCATCAGCTTCAGCAGCAGCAAGTTCAGCCTCTAAACTAGCAACTAAAGCTTCAGCAGCGTCAAGATCAGCAGTAAGTGCTTCAGACGCAGCAATTGCATCCTGAATTTGACCACTTATAAGGGTATATGAATCCTGAAGGTCAAAAAGCTGAGAGCTTAAACTATCAATCTCAGCCTCTAGAGCAGCTATAGTAGCGGCAGCTTCTTCAGAGTTTGCAGCTAATTGAGCATTTAATAAGTCAAGTTCAGTTTGGTGATCAAGCTGTAGGTTGGTAATTTGATCTTGCAAATCCTTTATTTCAGCTTCCAGCTCTTGTATAAGTAAAAGAAGCTGTTGTGTATCAGTCAAATCAGCGTACCCAGTACCTGTAGAGGTATAGGTTATTATTCTAGCCGCTATCCCTTCTATATATTCAGGTAGAGATATTTCTGGATGGATTCCGCTATCTAAGTTTTGCTTAACCTGTTCTTCACTAACCCCAAAACAAAGATTGAAATCAAACCTAGAGCTACCCTGTATCAACACTTGTAACTTACTATTAGGTTCTTGATATTCCGATATTGTAAGACCCGTTATTACTATCTGATCAGTATCTGTAGCAAAAGAGTTTTTAACCGTAAAACTAAACCCTGAGAGAGTAGCTTCAGCTTTAAAGGTAAATGATATAGCTTCTGATGATGTAGAGAAAATTTGGCTCTTTTCATTACCAGCTACAAATTTTATACTGTTAGAGGCTACCATTGTGGTAAGAGTCCCTTCAATTCTGTAGTATTTACCACCAACTATGTTTGCTGGGAAAAAGAAATTATCATCTGCTTGTACACTTTGTCCAGTTATAGTATAAGCATTATTTTCTAGTGTCACCTCTGGACCTATATTAGGTAATAAGTCAGCAGTAGAAACGTAACTATTTAGTAAGTAGTAATCGTCAGAACTAGCACTTGCTGCATTTCTACTTTGAGAGCTAATATTACCATTAAGCTTAGTACTTTTGTTAAATCCAGTTATAATGTTACGACCTGATTTAAGTAAGATTTGTCGGCCTATACTAGTTTCTAAAACAGGAGACTCAAAGTTTGTAAACTTGTCGACTAAAGCCTCTGCAAGATTGTTTTGAGAAGCGTCAAACTCGTAGTCATCCCCTGAGCCAAATAGTCCAGCCCCTATCTCTACAAAAGGCAAAACATTATACGTACCATCTGCGTTCTCGTTATAAGAGAATATAGTAGTTCCAGTAACATCTGTTGCAGTTGTAGGCTCTACACCTTCAAACTCTAACAGCACTTGAGTTACCCCTTCAATCTGATTTGGGAAATCACCTATAGGAGAGCCATCGTCACTAGTTAAAGTATTAACAGATTCAGTTACACCAAAGTCGTAAGCAGAGCTTAAAACCATAGCACCATTATTCTGAATGAAAAGATGACCGTTAGGGTGTTGGTTATTTATAGTCGAAGACCATAACTGATTAGTTTCAGCACTATACGAGCTAACAAAGTTTAACTCGAAGTCTATACCTGGGTTGTCAGCAACGATTTCAATTTCAAGGATAAACCCCCCAGCACTCATCGAAGGGGACCCACTAGAAAATAATAAGGTTTCTTGATTTACGTGAGCCGTACTAAGGTCTCCTGTACCTTTATTTATAATAGTTATATTCTCACTAAGAGATCCATTTGGACCAAACTTACCGTATAAATACTCTGTAGTCTTTGTCCCGTCTGCGTTACCATCCCAACTAAGGTCAATACCCTCTGTTGCTAAAGTACCGTTACTATCAACATGATTTATTATAGTAAAGTTGTACTTATACCCCTCTACCTCTCTACCAGTAAGAATAATTTTTTGTTTGTACACTACAGAGGCTGGCTCTACATCATCTATAAACCCGCCTTCATCATGAGTAGTTATAATATTCACATCCTCTCCTGGGAAGTTATGTGTAACCTCCTTAGTTCCTTCTATATTTTCTACAGAGCCTGAGGTACCATCAGATGACGCAACATTCCTAATGTTTTCTGCGTGTCTGTAATCACCATTTTTTATCAGGCGAGGATCAGAATCCTTATCCATTCCCCCTGTGAATACTCTCTTATCTTGTGCCATTATTATATTTTAGGAGATTGCTTAAATGCTTTTCTAGAAACTTGCATAGCAGCCTCTTTATTGAAGTTCATCATTCTAGCTCTAGCCAATCTTTTCTCGTTGTAGTATGATCTTTTAGCCATCTGCTTCTCGTTAGCAGGGATACCTCTTTTTCTTTGAATGTATTTATAGTACATGTAACACCGTAAAGCCTCTTCACAAAACTTATGAACCCTAGGTACTTCAGATACGTTTACTCTTTGAACCAATTCTATTGCAGAATCTAAAGGTCTTGAAGAAACCCCTGCTGTAACACCAGCCTCATAACCAACCATTTGAGAACCATCATGGTTTTCTTCAAAAACAGTATGATTAATATTTACAAGATTTGATGTAAGGTTAGAATAAACTAAATGAACCTCGTTTCCTACTTGTGAAGCTTTTAAGTCAGAGTTAAGAGGGCTTGTGTTGTTTTCTGGATACCCATGGTTTATAACGTCAGCAAATTTCTTGGCAATTTCCCCAGAAGAATCACCTACAGTAAATATTATATTAGTATTAGTTTTTGTATTTCCAGTTATAAAGGTGTATGCTTGAGTGTTTGATGAAGACAAAGGTATTCTTAGCACAGAGCCATCAATAACACCACCACTATCTGCCACAGCACTATTAAATTTAAGCTTAATAACGTGATCTCTATATTGAGGTTTAGATATACCATCAGATATATACTCTATAAAGACATCTTTACCCTCAACATCTGAAGAAAAACTAATAGAGTTATCGTTTCTATTTAGCCTGTAATACCCTAAAGAGTTTTTACCACCACCTACACCAAACTTCTTACCTATATCTGTGTGGTAGTAAGGGTTATTCTCGTCATAAGAGCTAGTTCCAACTTGAGACTCTATAGAAGCATCTAAAGATACATTAGAACTATACCCTAACGATACAAAATCTCCATCGTCATTCTTATATCCCACTCTTAATAACTTAACGTAATCATCTGGTAAAGGAAAAGCTATTGAATTATTTATACTTTTAACTGTTGTTTTAATAACCTGCTCAACATCAAACGTAAGCTCTCTTAAACCTTGTAGTGCTAGCAACCTTAACTGATAAATTTGTGCCTCCTTATCGTAAGAGGTATCATCTATCATTAACTGAAAGTCATTTACAACCTCGTCTATATTTGTGTAATCTACTGCCATAATTAACTATCTGCTTTAACTTCTTTATTTGTAGAATATTGAACAACATCTGCCTCTCTAATAGTAACACCTAAATACTCTAATATTTTAATAACTATCTCCCCATGACATCTTGGTGATATTGTAAACTGATTTGAACTAGAGGCATCATAAACTGGTTTTCCAGCTATCGTAACATATCCCCAAGTAGGATTGTTTTCATAGTAATACCTCCATACTCTAATCTTTGTTATAGTGTCAGGAAAAATAGATAGTTTTTTTGATGAGACATTAGTACTATACTGAGATATTAAAGCTATAGGGTACTCAAAGGATGGTGCAGCTAGGTTACTTCTTCTAATTTGATTAATATTATCTTGAGAAACTATTTCCACAGGAATGTTAGTTCTTATATTGTTTTCCCTACTAGGCATTAAATGAATTGACTTAATGTAATCTGCGTTAATTTGTTTATCAGCCCCAGCGTCAGGTATATCAGCAAGAGATAACGTTATAGGATCTGTCTTTAGAAACCCTGATATATCTTGTTCTGCAAGTTCAGGAGATAAACTTTCATTGTAATACCCTTCAATCTTTTTAGGTTGAGACTTTTCCGTTATTATAGAGAGTCTTTTGTTGTACAACTCTATCTCTGCTTGTTTTGCTAATAAGTTAAACTCAGATGGGGTGATAAAACCTCGCTGTTCTTTATTAGCAAAGGTTTGTACTAATCTATATACTTCATCAATCGTCATTATTCTATATTTTATTCCCTAGCAAAAGTACAAAATAAATTGATATAATAAAAAAGGAGGACCGTTAAGTCCCCCTTTATATATATATTACATTAATACATTATCCATTAATCGCTTTGAGCCTACGCTCTATCTCAGAGTATATCTGCTCTCCCTCACCTTCAGAGCAAAAGTCTACCATTCTTTCGATAGGCTTAACTCCAATTGCAGGGACACAAATAGTATTACCTGAAGATACCCAAGTTACACCTGTTTTCTTCATAGAGATAATACCTGATTCCTCAGCCATTAATAAAAGTTGCTTCATCTCTGTACGAGGATCATTCATACCTGCTAAGAAAGTTGTAGGATTCTTTTCTGCTTGAACCTTCATATCCCAACGAATCTCATCAGTACTTTTGTTAGTGTTAACACCTAATACCTTAGCGTACCCTATAAGCTCATTTAGAGGCATTTTAAGAGCAGCTTGTACAGCTTCCATAGACGTAGCCACTTTTTCTATTTCTTGCTTAGCATTCCTTTCATTATCTCTTAAACCAAATGATGCTGTTTTATTCTTCATCCTATGAGGATTATTTACATTAGCGTTACAATGGTCTAAGTATTTTTTAAGGGTGGGGTTTGTATGGTCTACATATAAAAACCCTTTATTAAAAGCAATAGGCTCTCTCATTTTAGCGTTTTTAGATTGCTCATCAGCGTATATGGATGTCTCTCCAGGAATGTACCTGATCTTTCTATTTTCTCCTTTTATAGGGTCAAATATAATATCCTCTGATTTTATCATATAAACTACAGGGTATTGCATCATACCATTTTTTCTTTTAGAGCCCTTCAGAAGTTCGTAAACAGATGGTTTAACCTCTTTGGGTCCTGCAGTAAATCGAGGAGTGAATTTTTTTTCTACTACGGGAGCTTTAGCTTCTACCTTAGTAGTTGTAGGAGGCGTAACAGCCTTACGAGTTTTTGTTGGTGTCATAATAATTATTTTCTAAAATTAACTTAAAGTTTATAAAAGGAAGGGGACTAGCCCCTTCCAGTATTAGTTATAATCTCTATCTATTAACTATGAACTGCAGCTACAGTAATTGTACCCACGTTAGATAATAAATTAGAAAAGTATTCCGTATCAGTTGATAAATCATCACCGATCACTAAAAAGTTTTTATTAATTTTTGCCTTAGCATTATTAATAGTAGCAATAAATTGCTTTCTAAACTCTCTTTGTGTTGCAGATGAAGATAAATTAAGCACAACAGAATCTGATATTGTTACAGCGTCAGTTGCCTGGTCTGCACCGTCATAATTAAGCATTGACTTAAAGTATAATGTTACAGTGTTTGTACCAGAAGCACTTCCTGCTTGATAACCAGCTAAAGAAGATAATGGGAAACAACAAGATTGTGCCGCATCGTCATCATCAGCAATGGTAGCCTGAGTTCTAAAATATAAATATAGTTCGTTCATTTTATTTTATTTTAAGAGTTAGCAGCTGCTACAGCTATCGTACCTACTCCATTAATTAAAGTGGAGAAGTATTCCGTATCAGTTGATAAATCATCACCAACTACAATCATACCATCTTTCGGAGATAAAAACTTTTCACATAAAGCTTCCATAGTTTCTCTATGAGTGTTAGCTGTAGCTAAAGTTAAGACTACCGAATCTGAAACAACAACAGCATTAGATCCTACATCCATACCATCACGATTAAGCATCGACTTAAAGTATAATGTTAAAGAGCTGTCAGCTGTTGGTTGCATACCTACCAAAGCAGATAACGGGAAACAGCATGATTCACCTGTTCCATCATCATCACCAATAGTGGCTTGAGTTCTAAAGTATAAATATTTTTCGTTCATGTCTTTATATTTTAAGAATTAGCAGCCGCTATAGTTATTGTACCTACTGCAGATATTAAACTAGATAAATACTCAGTGTCTCCACTTTTATCATCACCTATTACAATATCTCCGTATCCAGCTTGAGCAGAATTAAATCTTTCACATATAGCCTGCATAGCATCTCTATGAGTATTAGCAGAAGCTAAAGTCAAAACAACAGAGTCGGACACTACAATACCATTAGCACCTATGTCATGACCATCATGGTTTTTCATAGATTTAAAGTAAAGAGTTAAATCACTGTCTCCTGTTGGTTGCATACCACAAAAAGAACTTAAAGGAAAACATACAGATGCTTCACCACCTGATAAATAGGTTTGTGAAACAGCAGATGTTATATGCGTAGTACCACTAGTAGCAACCCCAACTAAAGCAGAAGCTGCAGCACTTGCCTCAACAGCAGTCACTACATCATCTCCACCCATATCATTAGAAGTACCAATAGCACAAGTAATATCGTTACCTGAAACAGTAACTGTTACTTGACTTTCAGTACCGCTTTCTGGTATAGCTACAGAAACTAAATTACCCTTAGCACTTTTATCAACAGCAGTAAAAGTTAATTCTCCAATAGCTGCAGTTGCTGCAGCAGTTGAGTTAAAGTAAACATATTTTTCTTTTGTCATAATTAAAAAGTTTTAAAAGATTTAGGAGGGAAGACCTTCTCCCCTCCATCTATCTATATTAATTATGATTTCTTGAACAATAAGAAACGGTTAGGAGCAAATCCTTCAAAACCACGCTCAGATCGGTAGTTACACTGTAACGTATCTGTTTGATTAGTTTTGTTTTGTAGGACAGCAGAACCAGTTAACCAGTGCTCCATCTCACGAGAGTAACCATTCGCAGCTTTGTAACGCATACGTAAAGCAGGAATTTTCTCACCAGAACGAGCATCCTTAGAGCTATCCATAGGAATACACATACCATAACCATTATAGTTAAAGCCATCTGCACCTAATAAAGCTGGGTGATTAAATAGGTCGTAAGTTTTCTTGTGGAAAGTGTAACCACCACGAGAGAACGAGTTGAAACCTAAATTCAACGCCATATCTTTGTTATTAGCGAAAGTACCATAGTTAGCACCACCAGCAGCGTAAGCTCCTTGTGCAGCTAATAAGTCATCAATATCTAAAGATAAGTTAATACCAGCGTAAAGAGCCATTTCTTTTGCACCTCTGTATTTATCTAAAGACTTAACAGCAGCATCAAAGTCAGCCATTGTAATTGCAGAAGAACCAAGATCCATAGATTGACCTTTGTTTTCAATAAACGGTAAAAGACCTTCAGTTAAATAAACTCTATCACCACCATTTCCAGTATCCACTGTTTCAGATCCTGCACCGTTAGGTCCAAGAACACAAGCTAATTCACAGTAGTCTTGGAATCGCTTGTAAGTATCAGCCTCACCTTTTAAGTACCACAAGTAGCCAGAACCATGCTCTGGAGAGTTAACCTTTAGGTAAGTAATATTTGTAGCTTCAGAACCTGTAACTTCAAATGTTTCTTTAATAATCTGAGTGTAATTTTGGTAGTGGTGAACTCTTGGTGTTAATCCATCTGGTTGTGCTTTACCTTCAGCCCAAGCGTTACCTATAATTGCAAACTCAGAAGAAGCTAAAGTAGCTGTCTCAGCTGTACCTACCAACTGAACCATCCATGTTAAATCATTAGTTCTAGACTGAACTAAATACATGTTTCCTCCAGCGTTTTGAATTAAATCACCAACACGTAAAGCTGTATAACCTGCAGCTGTATCATCAGAACTATTAATAGTTAAAGTACCTTGATTACCACTAGCTGCAGCTACATCTGCTGTAAACCCGTTATGAATAAAATCTTCTTCGTAGTGCTCAAACAAGTTGTTTGTACACTCTTTTTTTGCTCCATGTAATTCAAGGAGTCCAGTGATCCCTTGATCACCGTATCGTTTAATTAGCTGCTCATCTACATCACGTGAGTGAATTAAGTTTGCCGAAGTACCGCTATTAACTAAATCAGTAGAACTAACGTAGTTAAATGAAGTGGCTTGACGAACTGCTGACGGAGTTAAATGAGTAGCCGCATTAGAAACTGTTGCCATTTTGTTTTAATTTTAAAAATTTAATTACTTTATTTATTCCATATCTCATTTCTGAGCATATCTAAAGTAGTTCTTTGCTTCTGAGGAGCCTCCTGTTTATCTTGTGTAAACGAAGGGTTCTTAATCTCGTTAATTACGCTTTCTGTTCCTTTACTTCTATACTGATTAGCAACACCCCTAACAATCTTGTCTATATTGTTTAAGATGTACATATCCGTATTCAAAGCGTCAAAGTTCCAGTCACCACTTTCATTAACATACTTATCGAAAAAGTTTTCTAGGTTAGAGTTGTAGCCTTTAATCTCCTGACGAGCATCGTCATCTAGATTATAAACAAACTCTTCACCTTGGTCATTCATAGAAAAAGACAAACCTTCTAGGTCGTTAACTGTCCCTTCCATTTGAGATAACCATTCACCTCTTTCTGCCTCAGATACTCCAGGATCATCTGCCTTAATTGGCATAGCATAATCCTCTTTAATCTGATTAAAGTAGTCTCTAGCAGTTTTAGCGTCCTTAGTAAGTTGAACCTTACCAGCGTTGGTCTCCCTAGAACTATATTCCTCTGAGTCTGTTTTATATGTTGCAGCAATGTAGTCATTTAACTCAGCTTCAGTTAAACTTGGATTTTCTAGCTTAAGATACTCCTTCATTACAGCGTCATCAGACACGTTAGATAAATCAACCGTTTGAGTGTTTAGGTAATCTTGAACTGTACGACCAGTGTTTTTAACATACTCATTAATAACTTGAAGCTGCTCGCTAGCAAAGTCATTGCTTTCTGTTTGTTCACTCGTTGTGTTAAGATCATCATAAGATGTTAATTCTCGCCCAAGCTTCTCGCTAAGGTATTTGAAAACTTGTTCATCACTGATTCCTTGACCCTCTTCTGGTTGACTAGTTTGAGGTTCGTCAACATTAGTAGTTTCCTCAGTATTTAAAGAACTCTCATTTGTCGTCAAATCTACAACGTTTGATTCCTCATGCGTTGCAGATTGATCCTGCTGTTGAACCTCTTCCTGATTTTGGTCAGTTGTCAAATCAACAGTATTATTATTATCTGCTTCAGTGCCGACAACTTCGCCACCGAATGCTTTTGCAAATTGATCTTCTATTCCCATTATCTTAAATTTAATTTATGTTAATTTCGCAAATATAAACTTTTTTACATTAATGTCAAACTATTGAGATACATTTTGTTCCTCACCTAAAGGACCTCTACGATCTTTTCTTTGCTCTATCATTTGAGATTGATTCATAGCAGACTGCTCTTGAACAGCTTTACGAACCTCTCCTTGAATACTAGCAGTACCCTCTTTACCAAGATTACCAAGCTCTATTTCTCTAAGTCTTCTTTGGTGTTGAGCCTGCTCAAACTGCTCCTTTAATTGGAACTCTAATTGCTTAAGCTCCATATCAGCCTGAGCTTTAGCTTGAACACGAGCCTGCTCTATCTGCATTTCTGCCTGCATCTCTTGCTGCTTAAGCTGCGCAGCCTGTTGAGCTGACTGTTGTTGTAACATAGCGTTTTGTTCTGACGCTTGCTGAGCTTGAGCTTGTTGTTCTTTTTGATACTTAGTTCTACGAAGGATTAACATCTGGTTAGCCATCTTAATGTTCTTAATAGAACGAATCATAATAGCGTCCTCAAGCCTAAGCTCTTTCTGAGCTAAAGAGACCTGAATGTTTTGCTCCATCATTTGCTTCTCTTCCTCACTAGGGGCTACATCGAGTGTAATACCAAACTCGTGAATAGATAACTTCTTCATCATATCTATAGAGTGCATAGAAGTATCCCCTATAACGTTAGTATACATCTTATGCAAACCTTTAAAGTTCACTAAGTCTTGCATACGTATAGTAACACTTTGAGACACTCTTCTAGTAACATTAAGATAAGCATCGTTAATATCTCTTGTAGCGTTATTAGACGCTAGTAAAGATAATTTCTGAACACCAACTAAAGCTTCACTAGATGGTTTAGAAGCATCTCTTGCTTCGTTAACACCAGTCACGTCACGAATCATCTGCATATTGTGATTATAAACTCCAATAAGGGTGTTGAAATCACGACCTATACCATTCTCTAATTCCTGTATAGGCATAGCTCCAGTCATCTGACCTTCATCATCTATACGTCTGTAATAGATGTTACCAGTTTGATCGTAGATTTCTTGAAGCTCCATAGGGGTAAACGTTCCACCATCACCTTTAGAAACGTTTTCTAAAGAGCCAATCTCAAACGCTGCACCCTTAGGTCTAGCCTTAGCAAGTACGTGTTGTATTTTAAGGTGCGCTAACTGTATTTGGTCAGCAAAAGGAATCATTCTATCAACTAAAGAACGACTCTTCATCTTGTAAAGGTTTGGTTGATATATAATATAAGACAACCTTGTTTCAGATAAGTTAGACTTAGGTCTAGGCATATCCTTCATCATGCCGTAGTTAAAGACATAATCTGTACCCACAATATACTTTCCTTTATATATAACCTTTACTGTAGAGCCTATGTCCTCTCTTTTTGTTTTAGATTTTTTAGGTTTCTTATAGTTTGATGGTTTTTTATTTACAGAATAACCACCATACTTATTATCTTTCTTCTCGTATTTTAAAGAGTGGCTTGTAATAAACTCAGCGTCTAATATATTAACACTAAACTTATCATAGTCATAAGTCTCGTTACCATTCTCGTAGTAAGCTTGAGTACCATAGTTGGACGGGTTGTTATTCTTCCCAGCATACTCTGAAGCGATCTTAATATAATCCTCTTCACTAAACTCGTCACCAGCTTGTTGCTTTAAATCAGCAATAGTCATAGAGTATATCTCACCTGCGTGACGTATGTTTTTAAAGTCTGGTTTAGCAGAGAAAGAAGTGATAAGATTTACAGGATCTACGTGTCTTATTTTAACACCCTCTGTTTTTGACATTTCTGTTTTAGCAGCACATAAACCTAAAACAACAAGGTCACGAATCATGTGTCGCTTTACCTCGTCATAATCATTAACATCTAAGGTATACTCTATAGCTTTCTCTAAAGCTATCTCAACATTCTGTTTGTAGTTAAGTGCCATAAACATCTCAACCTCTTCAGAACTTTCAGCAACAAATCCTTTAGGGGTTAATGGTAATCCAGTCTCATCTTCAAGTCCTTCTAAGAAATCTTTAGTTAACATATTACCATACATCTCCTTCTTCTTTTGCATCCTCTCGTTGGCAGCAATAGGATCTATAGATTTGGCTTTTACATCATACTCCTGGTTAACCATACCATTAACAATAACGTCAACAAACTTAGGGATAATGGAAACAGGGCTCCAATCTATATTAAGGTAAGAAGAGTCTCCCTGAACGTCAAGTAAATCTTTATACTTACCTACATCTTGGTTACCCTCAGCGTAAGATCTATTACGATTATACCGCATCTTACGATCTCTAAAGTAAACGTCACCGTTGTTGTGCCACTCATAATACATAGTCTTGAAATACTCAAGCCCGTATTCTTTAGTAGCCTTCTCCTCGTTTGTTGCCAAAGGTGATGGGTAACCATTCAACTTATCTTTTTGTTTATTGAATATCATGTCTTTATCTGTTTGCTAAACATTCCCTTATTACTATATCTTTTAACTAAAGGGGATGATACCTTTAATTCTTTTTTTGGTTTTATATACTTTTGTGACGCTAGTAAAGCCAATGATGACGATATACTAGCATCGTACTTTGTTCTATTATCTATCTCAAATCTGCTCCAATCATCTAGTAGCGTGTTAAAAAAACATCTTCCTATCTCTCCTGTATCTGCGTTATAACCGACATGGTCATATATATAAGTAGCTATAGCCTCTGCTTGAGCATTAATTACTGCAGCACCTGATCCAGGTATACCCTTAGTCTTTTGCTTTCCTCTACTCCACTCTGTGTGAGTCATGTCTGGTCTATCCATAAGGTACTCGTAGTATCCTCTATTTTCAAAGTACTTTAGTATCCCGACCTTATTATTCTCCACTAATATCTGACAACCATAGAACACACACATCTTAATCATGTCTTCGTAAAATATTTCTGCCTTAGGTGGTCTATTAATGTACTCACATACAAACTGCATAGACGCATCACTTGACATACTAAACTTATGAAAAACATGAGCAGCAGCATCAGATCTCCTACCATCAGTAGTGGTGTCATGATCATAAGGGTCACAACCTGCAACCAAATCGTTTGACCTTCCAGGAAATTTTTTATTATACCTAGAGGAAACAATATTTTGGTTTTGAGCCTCTGGAACCCAAGTAATCTCCCACTTACCCTTTCTGTGAGGTATCCACATAACCTCGCTATCCTGTACGCCATTCTTCCAAACAAACTCACCCCTTGTTGTAGGAGTGCTATTAACCTCGTTGTAATCCATCTGTTGATAGATTCTTTCGACATCAAATATACAACTTTGTGTGTCATTTCTAAAAGCCTCTTCTACAGTAAATGGAAACTGACGCTTAAACTCTGATAACGCTGTTGTATCGTTCTTTAAAGCCTCTCTTCTATTCTGAATATAATCTCTAGCTCCAGTATCAATAACCATTTCATCAATACCCATTACTGGCTTATCTGGAGTATCTATAACACTATAACCATACTCATCAATAAAGCCCTCTAGATTATCGTAAGCAGGAATAAATAATTTATATAAACCACTTTTAGTCCTACCGTTAAGATCTTTCTCTCCCATATCAGAATCGTAGAATATATCTTTAAACTCTGCACCACCATCCTGCTGCTTGTTAGCAGTAGATCCCATCATACACTTACCTACAACCTTTCTACCTAGTAGTAAACAGGTTTGGGTTACACCCCAATTCTTCTTAATAGAGTTTTGACCTGTCCACTTACCAGCTTCATCATGAACTAGAAGTTTAAGCTTCATTCCATCATAACTATTATCAGCAGTATTCTTCCAATCTATTATAGAGTTTAAAGCCTCAGACTTTTCTATATGTTTCTGATTCTTTGTAATCTTTTTAGCAGGCTCCCTAAATGCGAGCTCTACACGAGGATTACTAGAACCGTCTTGTATAGGTTGAAAAAAGAACGGGTAGTTTCTGTATATACGGACTACCTTGTCAGTAAACATAGTCTTAGCATCAGCTCCTGTTTTAGATAATAATCCAAAATTACTATCGTAAACCTGAGTAGCTAAGTTAACTATCTCACTACTAGCCATATATGAAAAACCACTACGTCTGTTCTTAAGGAAACACATCCCGTAAGAGTTCTTGTCGTTTTTACACGCTTCCCAAAAAATAAAGAACGTTCTGTTGGCATCCCTGTAATCAGGAAAACCAACGTCTATTTTACTCCACTGGATAAACATATAATGAGATCCAGTAATATACGTAGGGACTCCGTTGTTGTAAAACCACAAACCTTCCTCTCTACGTCTAAATTCCTCTTCTATATAGTCTACATAATCTGTAGCATTCTCTCTAGTTAACCCCTTTGGTATATCCTCTCTAGTCCACCTTTGTTGTTTCTTAGGTAGGTTGTGATATAATATATCCTTCTTATATCTAGGTTTTTTAGGTAGAACTATCTTTAAGTTATCAAACTCTAAGACCTCTCCCTCACTACCTTCGGTAAGATATATCTTATCACTTTTTTGCATACCGTTCAGCAAAAGATCCTTTAAAATCTTTTTTCTCTTCTATTAAGGATTCTCCTTCCTTGATTCTATCCTCAAGGTTTTTTATTCCTAAAAGAATTTCTTGACAGTCCTCAAAGCATTCTCTTTTTGCTTTTATAGCTTGTCTTCTTTTAGCGTCATCTTCTTCTATTAAAGGTTTACCTATCTCTTCTATAAGAAGATCTACAGCCCCTTTACTTGCTTCTATTAACTTCTCTAAAGTCTCTAAAGCATAATTTTTATTATTACCCTTCATAGACAGCTAAAACATCAAAGTTACGCATACGAAGAAGTTTCTTTCCATCTATATCCATATCGTACTCAGAGTTCTCACTCCACATTACCCTATCTCCCTCACTAACTCCTTGATCTTTCATCCAGTCATTTAGAATAACTGCCTTTCCATGAAGCTCTACTTCAGAGGCTGAAGTTTCTAAAAATATTCCAGATTCAGACTGCTCTGGATCTTTCATCTCCTGCTCCATAAAGTTCCAAACCCCTACAGGAATATACTCTTCATCTCTCTTAATAAGATATACCTGCTCTGCAAAGGCTTGATATATATTATCTTTATCAGCATGTTTTACAAGGTTTGTATCGGTAGCTATAAAATGGTGAAACCAAACCTTATCACCCTCCTGTATTCCCGTCTCTTTAGTGTCTTGCATTGGTGTCTTATACACCGTACCATATTGTCTCGCTAACTTCATAGGGTCATAAGAGGTATCTCTATACAACTCTTTTCCGTTTAACATTATAGTATCTTCTGTTTCTTTTTCTACCTCTATCCAGTAGACATCTTTAATTGGCTTCATCTTTGATTGTATTTACGTTTACCCTTTACTTAACCTCGTACTCTTCTTCCAGTACCGAAGTGTTATACTCTATAGCTGTTGGTTGAGAGAAAAACCTTTTCCAAGGTCTTGAAAACTCTTCCGTTTCTTTTTTTACGTATACATCGTAAACTACCTGTTGATGCTTATACCATGCTGCCTCATCTTGAATGATGGCTGTAACCTTTAGAGAACCACCCAACATTGTTTGACCCACCTGGTAGGTTAAACCTTGTTTTAAGTCCCCTATTGTTATCTTTCTTATAATAGGGTTTATTGCTTCCATTTAGTTTAATTTAATTTCTACTCGTATAAATCTCTTGACATTTTAACATATCCAATCTGTATACCTTTAGTTGCTGTTGTGTGTGTCTGGACACCTATAAAAGGTAACAGGTCTATATCATCCGTCATAGCTAATGACTTCTCTGTTCTAACAGCCTGAGTTACACCCCCAGGAGTTGTTGCATTAATAACCGTATTATTTAAACCATACTGAACGTTGTTTACAAAAACACTAATCTTTCTATTCTCGTCAAAAACAATACGTAATCTATATACTGTATTAACAGCAACCGCTATACCTAAATCTGTTATGTAATCCGCTCCCCCAACACTATAAACAAAATGTAGGTTAGCGTTTGTAGTTATAGTTCCTAGATCATCGTTTGAGGCGTACAAAAAGTAAGCCTGATTTGCATCTGTAATATAGGTCCCAGTCTCAGTTAACTTTACCCCAGCCCATATTGAAGCATCAGCTATTGAAGCTGCCGTAGATACAGCTGCAGAAAATTCTATTTTATTTTCTGTCCCGAACCCTACAGAAGCCCAAGCTGAAGAGTCATACCCTCCTGGCATTTCAGTAGTAGCATCTCTTGGGGTTAGTATAGTCTTATCATTATCTGTGGCTCCTGTAACTAGTTTTATTCCAGCAAAAGACGTGTGTCTACCAGTATTATCAGATGCCTGAACCCCTCCAGTATCAGTACCACCTAAAACAAAGTTTTGATTAGGGGTTATATATGGATCTATTATAAAAAATAACTTAAAAGTTTGAGAAGCAACGTCAGTACCATTAGTACCAAGACGTATCTTGCAAGATCCATCAGCAACATCATGAACAAGGATATTTATCATAGCGTTATCAGCTATAGTCCCCCCGTCCTGTAAGTTAACTAAAACTTGAGATGTTGTTCCGTATATAAAATCATTATTGAAGGTAAACTCTACAGTGTCTGTTGCAGCTAAATCTACAGCTTGCATAGTAATAATACCATACTTAGAGTTTAAAGTTACAGCTGTTGTAGCACTAGATGATTGAGTTATAACAGCATCTGTTGCCCCTAAACTAGGAAGCTTTTCAAACATTTCTATAAGCTCAAATCTATCATCAGACTGAGACAGAGTACCACTAATGTTAAGGTTACCCCCTTTATCTAATTTCATAACCTCTGACCCTGAGGTTGCAAAGCTCATAGAGTCGTTAGCGTGATCATAAAATATTCTACCAACATCGTTATCACTTGCATCTCCAAAGTAAATATTACCTGAAGCTGAAGATCCCGACAGTATAGATAAACCTGAGTCTCCAGAGTTTTCTAATATCAACTGATTAGCAAAAGAACTAGCGGTTACAGATCCAGCACTAACTGACATTACGTGAAGTAAACCATCAGGTTGAGTACCACCTGTACCAATACCTACTTTTAAAAACTCAGCTCTATCTGTTGAAAGATTCATAGCAGTAGAACCACCCTTACCTGTTTCAACACCTTTAAGATTTGAATCTAATACTTCAGAACTTGTTTGAAGTATATTTTGATATGTCTTCGATATAGATTTACCTTTTAATGAACCCATTTTACTTTTTCTTTATTTTCTCTATAGACCTACCTGCGAAGTAAGCCCCATATACTGTTATTAATAACGTTTGATAAATAGGAATATAACTCTCTTGAATCACAAAACCTCCTACATTCCCGTCAAATACTGACAAAACTACAAAAATTGCAGTTAAAAATATACATATTAGAGGTCTAATGTTTTTACTAAGCCAGTTATCTGACTTCATATCAGCCTCCCAACGTCTTGTAACTTGCTCTTGAGCTTGGCTTTCTGCCTTCATTAGGATTTCTTCCATAGCTCTTTTAGCGGCCATCTTTTCATCCTTAGATGTTGTTAGACTATCTAAAACATCTCCGACTTGTTTTACAACTCCACCACCTAATATGTCTAATAACTTACTCACTATATTGTAGCTATATCTGGAGCAAACCTATACTTAGTATCTCCATCTTCATCCTTATAAGCTTCTAAAACGTCTTTTCTATTCTCATTTTCCTTAAGGGATACGTGTATCCAAGAAAAATCAAACTCGTTAATCATTTGATCGAACTCTAAGCCAGACTTTAAAATCCAGTAATAAATTTCTTTATTACACATCTGGCCATCCTTCCAAAACTGGAGGTCTAAAGCTTCACCTTTACAATGTTGGCTTTTATTACTCCCACCAATTGAACGATTAAGTTGCGGGCTGCGATAACCACTAGTGATCCGAATAGGGCCAAGCTCGTTACGCATAGGTTGTATAAGATTAGATATAAGCCTTTGCATGCTCTCCAAATGTTTCTTTGTTGGCTCATTACTTATACCTAATCTTTTCGCTGTATTACTTCGAGTTATTTCTGATAATACAAAATTCTTACTTAATCTCATTTTAATCTATTAATTTTGTTATAATACCGTCAGATGCTACATACCACCCTGTATCTGGTTTACTGTATACTCTATTCCCTAACTGATTATAAAACATTGTAGGGTTAAAACTCAAATCTTCCAAGTAATAGATAGGCTTTTTAAGATCTGAATTAGAGCAACCTACATTTACCTCTTTATATTTATTGTTTTTAACTAAACCTTTCTTAGGGTAAAAGTCATAGACCTCATCACCTATAAATAAAAAACTATCACTCCATCCGTCTCCATAACTATCTTCCATTACTACCCGATAATTTTCAGGTAAACTCATACTCGCCATAAATGAAGCTCCGCCTTCAACTAATACTTCCCCACTACATTTTGCGATTTTCCACGAAACCTCTTCAGGATCGTTGCCGTCTAAACATTTTATAAATGTAGAGGTTGTTTGTGCGTTAGCCTTACTTATACTAACAATGAATAAAAATACAACTGCCAAACATAAAACAATTACCTGTACTTTACTTAAACTTTCTTTTTTCATGACTTTAATTTATTTAGATTTAACTTGATTTACTTAATTTAAAAAGCTTCCATTATTATTTCATCAAGAGACTCTTGGACCTCTTTCCTGGTAGCCTCCATAGTCATCATAATGTTTGCTTGAAATCTTTTTGATTCTTCGTTGTTATTAAAAACAACTAGTGTAGGTACAACTACAATCTTATATTCTTTTGACCACCTTGCGTCTGCAGTTATATCTATTCTTTGCGTTTCACAATCTGTAAGCTTAGATAACCACTCTACTTCGTTGGACTTATTAAAGCTAGCGTTAAACTCTACAACGACTAATCCATCTGGAAAATCTTGAGATATAGCGGTAGTAGAGATAAGAAGTAAGAATAATAACTTTTTCATAAGATTATTTTAGTTGATCAATCTTATCCTCCATCCTCAGCATTTGTGTTTTTATTTCTTTAACATCATCTTGAGTAGTCATAATAGTTTGACGAATCAATTGATCTTTCATATCATACTCCATTCGAGTAATCTCTGGATCTGGAGGCATTGGTAACTCCTTTGCCTCTGTTATATCTGCCTGTAGAGTAAACCACATACCAACTAAAGTAAATATTAATACAGCTATACCAGCTAGGGTTTTTATACTTAGCTTTAGAGTAGTATCTTCATTTAATTCTTTTGCCATCTTTAAAATATTACGTAATTAAGACCAACACTAAAGTTGTGCCACTTTCTATTCCAGTACTTATTGTACTTACCCTCCACAAATATACCAAAACTTTTATTAAATCTGTAACCATAAATTAAACCAACAGAATAATCCATCCATTGACCATTATTAAACTTATGGTAAGAGTATAAATTATCAGTGTCTATATGGTACGGCATAACATTTCCCCAAGTGTGAAACCAGAAATCTTTTGTAAAATGATAATAGTCTAATCCCATTACAAAAGAATACTCTACAATGTTTGATAAAGCATTTCTTTGTTTTTCTACATAATTATTTATAACTTGTGGTATAACAACCTCCTCCCATACAGCTTGACTGTTTGCTACGAGGTCTCCTTCTGGAGAGAAATACTCACCATCTAAGGATATAGAATACCCTTCTTGAAGGGCTAAATAAGTATAATGCAGGGTTCCGTTATCTAGAACCCAATCCTCTAAAGGATTAAATCCGTAAGGTTCGGCAAGCCTTTGAACGGCCCCCCAGTTTAAAGATAACTTGCCATCCCTTACTTTTAACCTATATCTTTGTGACGCTTCAAAGTATTTAATATCAGCGAATCCATCCTCAAGGTATGCTACCTTAGCTACCCAGCTATCTGCAACATATCTTATAAAGTGATTTTGGTTTACATAGTTAACGCCCAACCGTCTCACGAAGTCAGCCTCAAATAAATATTCAAAGCCGTCCAACCGACCTAATGTTGCTGCGTCTGAGTACGAGTTCTCAGTACCGTTGTAGAATGTATTCGCTCTATTCTCGTATCCAAATCTTTTTATCTTTCTAATACCTAGAGAGAAAGTATAATCAAACGGTGTCTCTATAACTTCTTCATCTAAAGTACCTGACGTTACAGACCAAACCTGATCGTCAGATAAGGATGTACCACCATTTACTGCTGCGTAAAATGTAGAGTACTTAAATATACTTTTAACGCCTTGTGCGTTTCCTAAAAAAGGAATTAGCAATAATATTAATAGTATCCTTTTCATTGCTTGATTATTTTCTTATTAATAACCTCACCTCTGTACTCTATATTTAATATATATGTTCCATTAGATAGTTGAGATATATTTATTTTGCTCTCTGTTGTAGATAAAATTAAGTTCCCTAAAAGGTCAAACAAGTTAACCTTTACGTTTTCTCTACTAGAGATATTTAAGATATTCTCTGTAGGGTTAGGGTATATAATTATAGCGTTATTCTCTAATAACTCCTCCGTATTGAGATCGCTATCCTCTGAACAGCTCCAGTATAACTCTTGACATTTAATATCCCACTCGTTATTACAGCAATAAGGATCCACCATTATTACCCAGGCATAACACGTGTCGTTTAACCAGAAAGGATCTCCAGGATCTCCTACACACCCCGCATCATATAAACAACTTCCATCATCTGTATTATATATAGCGTCATAATTAAACGCCAAAGGATCCATGCAACCTTCTAAAACATCTATACAGCTTTCGTTATCTGTGTTAGCTAAAGGGTCGTAATTAAAAGAAGTTGAATCTGTACATCCATAAACTATGTCAATACAAGAAAAGTCTTCTGTGTTAGCTTCTGCGTTATAATTAAAAGCGTTTGGATCAGTGCAACCAGGTGTTACTGGGATACATGATTCGTTATCTGTATTGGCTACGGGGTCGTAGTTAAATGCAGTTGGATCAGTACAGCCAAATATAAAAGGAATACAGTTATCGCTTTCTGTATTTGCTTGTTCATTATAGTTATACATTGATGGGTCCATGCATCCTATTACAACGGGGATGCAACTACCGTCATTAACGTTAGCATCTACCTCAAAATTAAAAGCAAAAGGATCTGTACACCCTGGAATAGGATATATACAGTTATCGTTATTTACATTAGCGGTACTATCGTAGTTAAGAGCTAGCTCGTCAGTACAACCAAAGTATAAGCAAGACTCGTCTGCTGTATTTGCGTCTACGTTGTAGTTCCAAGCTAGGTTATCCATGCAACCTACTATTACAGCTACACAACTACCGTCATCAGTATTAGCAATATCATCATAGTTAAACGCAAAAGGTGAAGTACAACCTTCTATAATTTCTATACAGCTATCGTCAGATGTATTAGCTTCAGGGTTATAATTCAAAGATTCTTCAATTAAACAACCATATACTGATGGAATACAATAGTCTCCACAGTAAGGCATAGCACTGTATACGTGCCAGAATGGTGGTTCAAATGGTTGTAAAGCACCGTTACCATTGTTTGAAAAGGGAAAGACTCCACCTTGTAAGGTTATAATATCATCTGCATTTATTAATTCAAAAGAATTATGCATTGTTTGAAACTCAACCTCTGCTTGTGGTTGCTGTAAACCTCCAACTTCAAAATAATATACGTTGACAGCTTTATCTGTTTCTAACTGTATACTAAACTCTTGGTAGTAATACCCAGGACCCATAGTATATATTCCTACAATACTGTCTTCTTGCGTAACAACTAAATAGGATTCTCCCCAGCCATCAGCTGCAGCATCTCCTATTGTCAAGGTATAATCACAAGTAGGGATTATTTCGTTTAACGTAGCCTCTGGATTATAATTAAATGATGTCCAGTTTAAACAACCTAGCGTGTGTAGATTCTCACAGCTACCATCATCAACTTGAGCAGAAGGATTAAACTCTAAATAGCTATTATCTGTGCATCCATAAACGATAGGTATATCACAGTGCTCTATCCATATAGGACCAGAATAAGCGGCACTTCCAAAATTAGGATCGGGAAGTTCCCAAATAACATCAGGACTACCACAAGGCTCTAAATCAGCTAGTATAACAAAGTTACCATCTGTTCCTCCCCACAACGAACCAGCTATACCGTCACCGTATGTATCGCTTAATATAAGTTCAACACCTGTTTCAGGAACACAGAACTGATAAGGTATTGTAGTGTTTGATTGTTCGTAAGAGTACTCGCCTGCTGTCACGCTAGCTATAGGTTGACCGTTAGATATATCTGTAAGTATCCACCCTGTTTCACTAGGGTATTGGTCTAATGTGATTTCAAAAAGCATTTTAGCTTCTCCGTCATCGCAAGCTACGTTAGCACAACCACCATTATCTATCTCTGCTAAAGGGTTATAGTTAACTGCTTCGGGGTCTGTACAACCATACACACCCTCCTCTAAAGGTGCTTCACAGTCGCCTCCATCATAATTAAACTCTTCGCAATCAAAAAAAATAAGGTTCCCATTCCAAGAATAAGAACCGTCATCGCAGTATCCATCACCCACCCAATTTTCAGGAGATGGTGTCCCATTGCAATCTACAAATAAACTGTCTTGAGGGAATGCGTTAATAGTAATAAATACTAGTAAGTAAAATAGTTTTCTCATTTTTTGGCAAACTTTTCCACTCCAGATATTCCAAAGCAGCCAAGTACTACCCAAACAAAGGAGTCGTATACAAATTCGTTTATTACTAGGTCTGTCCCAACCCATCCTGTTAAGAGGTCAGCTACCATTATAAGGCACATTATAGCAAAGGCTATAAATCCTACGATAGCTTTCTCGTTCCAGTTATTGTTATCCTTAAAAATTTC
>CEUI01034226.1_pt1 | contig 39618 bp, 41 predicted proteins | sample 531411 | NCBI WGS metagenome assembly CEUI01 (sample SAMEA2622841, study PRJEB7988) | marine metagenome | isolation source: saline water (ENVO:00002010), including
AAAAGAAACCGGGTACTCAAACTAAACTAGATTTAAAAAGTCCAAAAGGAAAGACTGGTAAATCAAAAGTAGTTTTTAAAGGTCAAACGTATAAAACTCCTGCAGCACTAGCGAGACATCTAAATCAAAAATATACCCATATAGCTAGTCATGCTGAGTTAGGAAAATTATATACACAACTAACAGGCAATATGTCGTATGGTGTTTCGAAAGCCGATAGAATACTTGGTATTGTAAAAGCAAGTACGAAATAAATTAAATGCCAGTAGATTATAATAAGTCTACGGTACAAGAGCCTTATAGGCCCGTATATAATGAGTTTACTTTAAAGCAATTAGTAGCTCAATATAAAAGGGCTCCGGGAGCATTTAGAACTGACTTAATAGACCAGTTAGAAAAAGACTCTCAATATTATGGAGTAGAGTTCTTCAGAGACCCAGAGGATGAAGAATTTAGACTACTTGATACCGTAAAACACCTAGGAACAGGCTTTATGTCTGGCTTCACTACATTTAAAATTGGTGAAGAACCTAAAAACGCCCCTGAAAGAATAGCAGATAGTATAGGTCATCTTGCTGGATTCGTAGGTTTTGTACCTACTAAAGCAATTGGATTGGTTACAAGGTCTGCTCGTCTTGTTGCTGCTGCCGAAACAATAAGAGGCAGGTCAGTTCCTATGGAAATAGCTAATAGGGCTACCAAAAAAGCAACAGAATTAATAAAACCTATATTCGACAAATCTGTTACTGGTCGTGGTGGCGCATTTGAAACTGCTATTAAGTGGTTACAAGAACCATCTAGAGCACATGTAGTACATGATGCATTCCATCTTGGTGTTGGTATGAGTGTTAGCTCATGGCAAGGTGGAGTAGATGAAATGATGAGAGGCTTTGTCGGAGGTGCTCAAACAGGTGCGGCCTTTAGATTAATAGGGAATCTGATAAAATTTCCGGGAGTAGAACCTCCTAAGCCCTTTGCTACTTTCTTTAAAGAGCAAGGAAAACCTCAATTAACTCCTGCTCAACAAGGTGAACGAGCCGCAAGAACAATTGCTAGTTCTCTTTATACTGGTTTACCAGCAACTATGGCTGGTGCAACTACTCCAGAACAAATATATGAATATTTATTAGGAGCTTATTTTGGTGTTAAAATGACGCCAACTGAGATTACTAATAGAGATAGACATATACGCAATATGTTTGTTGATAGAAAAAATAAGATGCTTGTTCCTGAAATTACAGAAGGATGGGAAGGTTTATCTCCTAAAGAACAAAAATTAGTAAAAGAATCTGTTAGAGAGATAGTAGGACCAGAAGGGGCTGGAGGACAAATTAGTATAGGCGCTTTAAGAAAATTAGGATTAGAGCAAATGTTAATGGCTCCTGAATATGAAACAACAGATAAAGAAGCTACTCCTAAAAGAGAAATGCCTAAAAGTAAAAATTCTATTCAAGATGATATAATATCAACTATTGTTAAAGGAGAACAACCTCTTCCAGAAGTATGGAAAAAGTTATCTTATGAAGACAAGGTTTTTTATGGAGAGGCTATGGATGCTTCTAATATGCGTGGATACTTTACTTTTGACCAAATTAACAGGATGAATACAGAGCAGATTCAAGCTATTGCAGAAAGATTAGAAATTCCTAAAAGAAAGAATATGGATGATGTACAATTAGCTGCAGAAATCATATTTAGACAACCAAAAATTAGAGAAGAAGATGCTCTTCATCTCCAAGCAGATGGTGAAGAAATAATAGCAGAATCTCTTGATACAGGAGAGTATCGAATCTTGCCACAAAATCTGGTAACATGGGTTGAAAGAAATATGGAATGGGTTGGAAAAGATAAAGTAGGTGCTGAAAAAAGTAATCTTATTAGTAATGAAGTAGATGCTATTAGAGAATATATATCTGAAGCTTATTCTAGATTAACTACTAAAGATGGAAAAGAAAGATATCAAGAAAGAGATTTAGACCCATTAGCTGTTATTGATTATATAGAGGCAAAACATGGTAGAGTAGTTCCTCCTCGAGGAGTAGAACAAATGATTCAATATATTACAAAAAAGAATCAATCTATGCAAATGCCATTTGTAACAAGTAAAGTATCTGTTGACAAAGAAGACCCGTTTAATCAGTATCCTTATTTAACCTTGATGTCACAAAAAGGTATGCCTATGAATGCTGCTGGTATCACTAAGCAAGTTGATGTTGTAGAAACCCAGCTAGATAAGGTATGGAAAAGTTTAAATCCCGGCACAACTGAATCTGCTTATTATGCTGTAGACCATTGGGTTATTCCCGGTAAAAGATTCTTAGAAACAATAGATTTATATAGATATAAAGATAGTTTAGAAACTAGATTTCCAAATAAAGGTGGACAAATCTTTGATGGATTAATGTGGAATGTTATGAGCTCATTGTCAAAAAGACAATTAAGAGACCCTAATGTAAGAGAAGTAAAAGAGGCAAAAGATTTATATTATTTTGGAGGAGTATCAGACAAGGAAAGAGCTGTATTTATGCATCATCATCCAGAAACAGCCTCTTTAAGAACTAGTCAAGAAAAGACTATATTAAATAAACAATTTAATGATTTAATATCTGTATTTGGAAGAGAATATTTTAAAGATGGTGGTCTATATGACGCTGCTGAAGCTGCTTTCATTACTAAATATAGTGGACAAAAGTTTAATAAAAAAGCTCCTAAACATGATAAAAAGATACTAGAGATGAGAGAGTATTTTAAGCGTTCATTTTTATCTAATTATTATTGGGATTTAGCTACTAATGGATTTCAGGTTCCTGATTATAGAACAGGAAATCTAAACTTTGCTCAAAGAAAAGAGTTATTAGAAAAGAATCAAGGAGCTGGTTTTTTATCTAATTCTAAAGCATTTAATAAACGTGCTCAAATATGGTTTACTAGTGGCTTTACAGCAAATGGAGAAAGGTTAAATACTTATCTAGATGCTGATGGTAAAATGGTTAATAATGAATTAAGATTTATATTAACTAAAGATGCTGAAGGAAAAGGATTAACAGATTTATCTAAAGCTAAAGAATATATTGAGGCTACTGATGGAGCTATTTTAGCAAGAGATGATTTTATATATGCTATATCAAAAGAATCTGGAATGCCTGAAGCCGACATTCAGGGGCAGAGTAAATCTTTCATAGTTTCACCAAGCCCCGAACATGGAGCTCTTTTAGGCAAGTATATGTTTCATTCAGCAGGAAAAACATTAACTGAAGCGATGAAAAAAGCTAATATTCACTTTATTATACCTGAATCTGCAGCCAAACAAATCGGAACAAGAGAATTTGGAGACTTTAGCGTCTCTCCTCAAGGTCGTTTATCTATTGCAAAAGGCACTAAAGTATATACAATGAAGCCTGAAGAATTACATACAGTATATAGTGAAATACAAGATGCTCATATGATTCAACCTCAACGTGTATATAAACAAATGTTCACAAATTTAACTACTCATTTAGCTAAAAATAAGTTAGATAATGAAGTAGTAAGAGATATGACTGAATCTTTAATTGAAGAGAGTTATAATTCTAGTCCTTATGGAACAAAGTTATTAGAAAGATATCACGAAATGTCTTCTAAAGGTAAAGTTAATAAAGAATTACAAGAAGAGTTCCTTAATAACTTAGAGCAAATATCTGTTCCTGAAATAGAAAAGATATTACAAAAGAAAGGTCATGAGAATTTTGCAGACCGTATTTATGAAAAAATCGTTGGTATTAATAAGACTATATTAGCAGAAGCTAAACGGGATGGTGAAATAGCTGAACATGATTATGAAGCATTTTTAGCAGAAGCTAGAGAATTTAGAAGTGGCACAGAAAGAGTGCTTGGATTAGGAGAGCAGATTAATAAGACTACAGGAGAGCCTGTAATAGGTGTTTTCTTGCATAAATTTAATAGACCATTTGTTCAAACTATAATGAAAAATTGGGAAGTTCATAGAGCTACTCGTCCATTAGTATTAAATTCTTTATCAGGAAGAATGAGACCATATGATAAAAGATTACAACGTACTTTACCTGAGCTTCAAGACAATCAGTTTTATCTTGATAATAACTTTAGGAAAATGCGTATATATTCTGAAGAAGTAGGAGTAAGGCCTGATAAAAATGGAAGAAATTATATTGATTTAGAAACATTATGGAAACAATATACAGTAGAAAAAAGATGGGAAAGAGTTCCAGAGGTACAACAACATGTTAAAGAGATATTTTCAGCTCTTAGTGCTAGAGTTCCTATAGATTCAATGTCAGGTGTAAGAAAGCTTGAATTTGCTGGTTTTACTAATAGAAAAGGTTATGGTATCTTGTTACACCCTAGAGTTATGAGAGCATTAGGTGGAGCTGATTTAGATGGAGATAAAGCTACTATTTATTTTGGAGGTCGTAAAGCAGATGGTAGTGGATATGGATTTAAAGAAAGCTGGAAAGATTTATATAAATCACAGCAAGATGAGTTTACCAGATATCGCCATAAGAAAACTGGAGAAATAAAAACAGAACTTACAGAGTCTGAAATTAAATCTAAACAATTTCAACCATATACTACAGATAATAAAAATGAACCTTTTCAACACGGTCCGTTAAAAGGTACTGGCGTTACACCTAGAATGTTAATGACAACAGACCCTAATAAGCTTCCTCCTCCATATAATAATCCTAAATTTAGAGAAGGATTAATGAATACTAATAAGGAAGGATTATATTATTATCTTCCAATAGCAAGAGAATGGATGGCAGAGGCTGCTAGTAGAGGAAGACAACTTCTTGGTACTTCAGCTAGCTTTAAAAACAATATCCAAGGAGCTCATTCAATGTTAGCATCTATGCCTAATGGTGAAAAGCAAGGCTATGCTGTAGTTCCTGTTTATTTTAAACCATCTGGAGCTCCTAAACGAGAAGCTGCACAAGAATATCTGGTTGGAGTTAGATTTAAAGAAACAGCTAAAACTGACAATGAAAGTACATCACTGTATAGAGATTTAAGTAGAACGTCTATTGCGTTACCATCAGACCCTATGGATGAAATAGGTATGAAAAGACGTGATAAATTCTTTGAATTGCTTTATGACTCTATTATTGATATAAAGCCTAGTTCTATAGAGATAATAGACCCTAAAATGACAGCCTTAACTCCATTTAAAGTAGGTGATATTATACGTCCAGACAAGGTAGGTACTCGTCCTGAACAAGCAAATCATAGATTGTTGTTAGAAAATGTATTAGGAGAGCCTCAAAAATCTTTTGATATAATGGCTTTTGAAGCTGTTAATAAAAAACTTAATCGTATAAAACAACAAGGTATATTGAAGTTATTTACTGATGCAAATTCTGCTTATTATGGTAAAAATTGGTCTGAAAGTAGAAAACATTCTATGGCTGAAACAAGAAGATTGGCTGCTGGATTAGCTGAATCAGACCCTAATTTGGCAAATACTCATTTACCTAAAATAGCTAGATTATTAGCACGTAATAATTATTACGATAGTATTATATCAAGAATTAATTTTGAAAAAATGAAAGAGGTATATGCAGACCATAGGAAAGCTTTAGAGGAATATGAAGTATTAAGGAATGCCTTAAATAGAAGCACTATGTCTGTTAGTTGGAAATCTAATCCTTATCTTGAAAAGGTATTACAGAATGAATTATGGTTGCCTGATAAACAAAATGAAGTTATAGCGAGTGCATCTAAATTTAAAGAAATGTTTAAAGGTACTCCTGTTGAGAAGAGACAATATTTTATGCCTACTACAGGAGAAAGAGTTCCTTATGATTATGCTATTGAACATGCTAGACGTGCTCGTGATGGTAGAGATGCTATAGATGTTAGGCGTCAAGAAATAGATAGAATACTTGAAGCTACTAATGATATGGTAATACAAGACTTATGGGATATGGTTAGTGCTCGACAAATGAAAAATGCAATAGAATCTGGTAATATATCTCCTGAAAGAGCTGCAGAAATATTTAGAATGGCTGATGTTGTTAGAGGATATGGAGAAGTAATTAGAAAAGATGACCAGTCTAGAAATCGTCAACCAGATGCTGATGATGTATTTGGTGGTGAAAAAATGCCATCTGCTATGACACAAGCAAAAATAGATGCAGATATATTTAATGTAAAAAGAGAATTAGATGTTGGTGTTACTGATGCTAATAAAAAATATGAAACTAAATTGTTTGATTCGTTTTTAACAGGTAGTTTACATAGAGGCGAGCTAGGTAAATTGGAAGCTGAATATAAAGCTAGACTAGATGCTGGTCTCGTTGATGAAGCATATCAAACCTATTACGATAGTGCTAAATTAGGCACAGCTAATACAAGTATGAGTACTTTTGCAACAAAAAGTAGAAGGATTGAAGATTCTACAATTAGAGATTATCTTCAAGATTTTAACCAGATGTTTAATAGAAGTGCTGATATTGTGTCTGAAAAAGAAAGGAGTCGTGTTAATAATGAAATAGAAAATGCAGAAAAACCTCAAAAAATAGAAGGCATTGAAGTTAATGTCTTAGAAGACCCGTTCCAAGGGATTCGTAGATTACAAGAATCTGCTGCAAATAAAAAGCTGAACAAAGAAGGACAAGAAATCTTAACTGAACTAGAAGGACACCTAGAGTACTATCATAATTCGATTGGTGTTAATTTACAGGAAGTAGTAGGAGGTATCTTAGCAGAGACAGCTGGCGGCGCCAAGGACTTGGATGCAATGACTTATCGTGATTGGAAGATTGTTAATAACTTTTTTAGAGAAATAAGGACTGGTGATTGGGCAGATAGAAAAACTGTTCCCGGTGTTCTTATTCCTCAAGCTCGTTATTTCAGGTTATTTCCTGAAGCTATTAACCGTAGCATGATGATTCATGATTTTCAACTAGCTAAAGAAAAAGGTTTATACCTTACTTCTGAAGGCTTATATAGAGAGGGGGTAATCGCAAAACCTACACACATGGCTCAAAAAAGCCTTGACATTATGAATCATGTTGTGGAGCAAACAGTCAGCTTTTCTGATAGAGAACGTATTAGATTTAGAAAAGAACTTGACCCTTATATAGAAAATACACCTGAAGGCATGGCAATATTTGAAATAGCTGTCAGCCAAAGAGAGAAAGGTGTAGCACAATGGCTTAAAAGCATACTCCATGAAGCTTCTCCAGATAATAAAGGTGAAATATTAGCAAACATTCAAACATATATGGAAAGAGCTAATACTACAGCAAAGAAACATAACTGGAAAGAACTTCAGGATAAAGTTTTTGAATTTGATGCTGTTGGACCAGATGGTCAAAGCGTTAGAAAAAAACTTACAGGTCGTCAGTATGTTAAGGAGATTAATGATATCCTTACCAAGCAGATGGAACATATGCATCAATGGTTGAACGGTACACCAGAGTTTAAAGATATGTTTCTACTTAAAAATGAAAAAGGAGAACAATTATACTATAATACATTAGGAGAAGTTACTACAGGTGCTATGGTTGGTAGAGAAGTAGTAGATTTACAAAGGTTTATTAAATATGCTAATAATAAATTAAAGGCTGGTGAAGATATTCCTATGGAAATTGGATTAACTAATATGAAAAGGCTTATTAGACAATTACAATATGACCAAGCTACTACTGCTGAACATAAAAGATATATAGCAAATCAAAGTATTCGTGAAGTAGCTGAAATACCTTTTGAATCTTATTTTCCTCATATGTTATTTGATAAAAAAGCTGGTATTGAGAATATGAAGAGAATGATGGAAAACTTATATGCAAATAAAGAGAAGATGACTCAAAAAGAATTTCATCAACGCGCTCAAAAAATACTTTGGCAACACAAACAAATGACTGGAGAATGGGAACTTGAAGAAGCTAAAGAATGGCAACTTTATGACGAGGTTCAAGCTCACCTAAAAGATATATCAGGTACCTTAAATCCAGACCACGTAGCGAGCTATACTCGAGCTGCAAGTGTCGGTCCAGCAAATCAAAGATTAAATCATATGCCGGGCTGGTCTTACGAACCAAGAGTAATAGATAAATATATTCGTAGTGTAGCAGGTGCTTTTAACAGGTCTGTTGGACAGGTAGTTGCTCGTAATGAACTACATAATTGGTTAAATTCTAAACGTGACCAGTTTGGAGAAGAATTAAGTAATTCATGGGAAAGATTCTTTAATATTTATATTAATAATTCAGCAGGATATCCAGCTGTCTTACCTAAAGAATATGTAAATGACCCTCATCTTAAAGTTAAAGGGACTATGTATCATTGGTGGGCTGAAAACAATGTTCGTAATAAAATAAATAATATTATGGATAAATTAGGTATGATGAAGAAAGATTTACCTAAAGAAATGCAAGGTGTTAGTATTCAAAATATAAGAGATATTGCTAATCTTGAAGCAAAATACACAATGTCTGCTTTGTTATTTCACCCTAAAAACTTAATGGGTAACTTATATGGTGGTACTGCATTAACTGCACAATCTGTAGGATTTAATACACTTAAAGAAGCTCGTAATATTAACTGGCTTAAATCACATTTAAATCCCGGAAAAGATGCTCTTGGTAATGAATGGAACTCTGTACAAGATGTTAATAAATGGGTAGAAAGTTTAGGTGTTGTCCCTGAAATGATTACTCATGAGGCTGGTATTAATCCAAATACGGCTAAAGCTAATGTAAGAAAGGCTATTGATGAGGCTGTAAGAGTTATCAGGAGAGACCCTGAGGTATCTGATAAGACTTTACTCGGTATAGCACGCGAATATGGAATCACGGATAGATTCTGGGATACATCGGCTTATTTTATGAAAAAAGGTGAGCGTGTTTTAAGAAGAGATTCTTTTATGGCTCATTTAATACAAGCTTGGAAGGGTTATAATGGTGCTTTACCATTTGACCACCCAATCTTAATAGCACATGCTAAAAAAGGCGTTAAAGCAACACAGTTTTTATATAATGCACCTAATAGACCTATGTTTGCACAAACATCTTTAGGTAAAATTGTATCAAGATTTCAATTATGGAGCTGGAACTCTGTTAGATTTCGTAATGATGTAAATAGAATGGCACAGAGATATGGATATCAAGAAGGTTCTCCAGCATATGAACGAATGAGAAGAACAATGCAGATGGATTTATTTATGTTAGGTCTATCTTCTGTATTTATGTATTCTTTATTTGAATCAGCTTTACCAGCACCTTGGAACTGGTTTCAAGATACAGCAGACTGGTTAATGGGTGATGAAAAAGAAAGAGATAGGGCTTTCTTTGGGGCTTGGCCTACAGACCTTGCTCCATTACAAATGGTAACTCCAGTAGCATTAAGGCCATTACCTAATATATTTAGAGGTTTAATGGATGAGGACTGGAGTAAATTATCTGATTATACTGTATGGACTATGTTTCCCATGGGAAGAATGGCTAGAGATTTAGCAGGTCCTAACAATTTATTAGAGAATCCTATCAGGGCGGTAGAGAAATTGACAGGCTTACCTTATCTGCAATTTCATAGGCAACTTAAAGAAAATAGGGATGAGGAAATGACTTATCCTAAAGGAATAATGGGATGGTAATCAATGGAGACTATAATACAAGAACTAGGAGTGGTAGGAGTATTAGCGTTTGCTCTAGTTTTCGTGTTAAAATACTTAACTCAATCATTAAGCTGGGAGATTAAGAATTTACACGAAATAGTAGTAAAGCTAATAGATAAAGTTAATAATTTGAAAGAAACAGTTGATAGATTATTTACAAAGAATTAAATGAATGCACATATATTAAGATGGATAGCTAGAGGTGCTGCAAAAGCCAGAGGACCATTTTCAAGTCTTGCTCAACATAGCTTGTCTAGAGTGGCTCGTAATATGCCTAATTTCTTACAAGGTGCTTATGCTGGTAGACTAGCAAGAATAGGCGCATTTGCAAAAGGTACAGGCAAGGGCCTGACCAATACTGCTAAACATTGGGCATCTCCTGAAAAGACTAAATTATTTAGAGAGATGGGTATATCTCCCGGCACTAAAGATATTGTTGACAATGCATTACATAGAATATATCTTATTAACAGACAATTTAAAGGTAAGAAAATTCCATCTAAATGGCAACATGAATTAAATAGTCTAGAAAGACAAATATATGGACAGCTTGCTCAAGAAAAGACATTAGCATTATCTTATGGGCAAAAACCATCTGGATTATTAAATAGATTTATGGGTAGACATATGAGAGAATATGATATGTCTGGATTACCAGCATTGATGGCCAAAAGACAAGTAAAAGGTGGCGGCAGTACAAAAGCTACTATATGGAATAAAGATACTGTAATGGCTGACCAAATTCTAAAGGGACATGGCTCATCATTAGATGATTTAGCTACAGGTAAAATATCTGGTAAAATACTAGATTATAAATCAACAGCTTTAAATACCTCTCTAAGAGATGCACAATATAGTAAACAAGCAGCCTCTATGTTTAAATCATTCCATAAAGGAGCAAGAAGCGTTGAAGACTTTGCAAGAATATCATCTGAATATGGTATTAAAGATGGATTTTTTAAACAATTACCAGATGGTAGAATAACAGCTATCTTCTCTCCTGCTAGAAAAGGTAATTATCAGTGGGGTGGATTTAGAGGGCAAATAAACTTTGACCCTAAAACAAATAAAGTAACTATATACGCTTCAGATAAATTTGATTTAGGAGGAACAGCTACTGGTCTTATTACAAGAAGAGGTATGCAGAATAAAGAAATTATAAATATAATGGCTCCTAGTGAAAAAACTGTTCCTGAAATTTTAGAAAAAATGGCTAAAGCTAATCCTAAAGTACCTCAATCTAAAACTCCTAATAAGCCATTAGGTAGAGGGGATTATAAAAAAGATATAAAACCCCTTAAAGAGCCTACTAAAGAAGAAATATTATCTTCTTTTAAAATAAATAAAGGTATCTTTAGTAATAAAGATGCTGACAATTTAATAGATTTAGTAAGATATACTGACAATATAAAACTTACATCACAAGATTTATCTAGATTTTATAAGTCAAGAGCTGCTACTACTGCTGGACTTATAGGCGGTGCCGGTTTACTAGGCATGGCTAGTGAGTAGGTTCCTTGAAACTTTAATTATTATATTATTAGCGGTAGGTGCTAAGCAGGTAGGAATGTATATGGAAACACATCCACCCTATTCCTGCCCAGCATATTGCGGAGTGGACCACGGACATCTTTTCAACGGAATTGACACTGCGGCTGTGAGGAAGGCAAAGGACTTGCCCAAATCTTCAAAAAATATTTTATATAAAAAAATCAAAAATCATTATCTTCAGTTTCAAATTCTTCCAATAACTGGTCAACAACATCATTCTGATGTACACAATCCACATGTACAAGGATATTGTGCATCTCCATATTTTCGCCGAAACCATAACTAAGCTTGACGGTTGGAGCATTGTCTGTTATCAATTCTCCACAAACATTACATTGTCTCATATTAACTCCTACTTAAATAAAATAGTATATACATTATTAGCTTGTCGAGAAGCCATAATAGTACTACTAAAGTAGTAAGTCTATTCGAACTCTGGTAACGACGTTGTCGTTGTTTCCTTGTAATCATCTGGATAAGGTGTTTCTATAAGATTAGGATTTTCTTTTTTATCAAACATCCCCCATAATAAAAACAAGTATACAACAGCATCTATAATTCTACCTTCAATCGGTTCTCTTTGTGTTTCATGTCCATCAACATAAGATGCAATACCATCTATATGTTTTAACAGATACACCATAAGTACCTTTTCTGCAGGAAGATTTAAATATTCGCCAACTCTTTTAAAGTTAGCATGAACATCATCAGAGCGGCGGGCATACTCCTTTTGCCCGTCGTCCCTTGTCTTTAGTATCTTCTCCCATAGTTTCTTCATTTTGTTCTTGAAGTTTATGCTGTTCAACTTGTTTCTCCATTTCAGACGTTAAATATTTATTAAATTTCTTATCTTGCTTTCTAAAGACCATGTATTTCTCAAATACCTCAATTTGAGCTTGTAACATGGCCTCTAATTGACCAATTCTACTAAGCAAGTGACTGATAGCAGAATCTCTATCTTTATTGCTTGGCTTGTATTTTGGACCTTTACTCATTTAAATATATCCTTCCATTCAACTTTAAGTAGTTCTATCAACCTTTTTAAACATAAGTCAGCTTGCTTTTTCTTACCAAGCTTTTCATAATGTAAATATCTATCAAAATAAAATTTGCATATATCTAAGTTACTTCTTAAGGCTCTGTTTTTCAATTACACCAGCCTTCATCATTTTATTTCTATTTTTACTTCCATAAGTCTCTCTATATATACATTTTTTACAAGTAATTAAAGTAGCTGGTTCATAATCAGGAATAAACTTTGCTGGTTTATATTTATATTTACCTTGCACTTTTTTAGAACCACATATTTCACATTCAAAGTATTGTTTAGGAGCGATATATTCAGCTATTTGTGCGTTTGCCATAACCTAACTCCTTTTTTAGCCTATTTAAGGCGTTTTTAATTGTATCTGGACGTGGACCTTGAATAGAACGAGAAACTCCCGTTTTGGGTATGTCTCAAGCCTTTTTCTTGATTTTATTCATTTTTCCACAATATTGACATTTAAATTCTTCCATAGCTTAAACTGGGGTAAGTTGTTGGACAATTACTCAAATAAGAGAATCGAGACTCACCCCAGTTCCACAGTACAGGAGACTACTCTGAAGTGGTCTGGTTAGACTCTTCAGTTTTAGTTGTAGCCTCTTGTTCCGCCTTCATTTGCTCCTCTGTTTTAAAGGGCAATGTCCTCCATTTTTCTAAAGTATTACAGAAAGCTATAACATTATTAACAACTTTAACGCATTCGTCCATTCTATGTGATAATTGTGTTAGCTTTTCATCTGTAGTTAGTGGAGCTTCTTCAGCTTCAACTTTTTTAGCTTTTTCCTGTGCTTTTGTAGGTGTGCCCGGCTTTGTACCTGCAGGAGTTTTATGAGTTAACTCCTCTTCTGCAGTTACAGCTGGTGCTCCATTTGAGCCAATTGTTTGTGTCATTATTTCATCTCCATTTTTGTGATTTATATCACGTTAATTTACTTATAGATTCTCATCTTCTACAAGCTCTTTTTTCATTTTAAATATAGTTTTTACAGGTTTTCTTCCTTTTGGTCCTGTTTCGCTATGCATCCATCTCCATAGACCAACTATATGTTCTACTGCTTCTGGAACATACTTATATTGTTTAAAATTAGGTTCTACTTTAGATATCCAATTTCCTTTTAAGTATAAGCCATAAAGACTTGTAATAGGCATGTCTGGAAATAGTGTATCCCATAAAAGCTTATAACAAGTTAGTTGCAATTCATGATTTTCATAGGGAGCTCCAGTTTTAATATCTATAAGACATAAGCCTTTTTCAGGTATATATGCTATGATATCTGGTGTCCCTGAAAAGGGAACATCTGGATGGTACATTTGATATTCTAAAGTAATAATTTCAGGTTTAACATTAGTTACCCAATGCTCAAACTGCATCATTCTTTTATTAAATTCGTCCTTCCATTCGTTCTCCCCTCCGTTTACAACTTCTCCTTTCAAATATGCTTCACAAGCACTATGTACAGCAGTCCCAAGTCTCGCACTTTCATCTCTTTCTTGACAAGCAATCTTATATGACGGCTGATTGCCGAGCCACATCTCAAATCCGCGCCCTTTATTTAGTACGGAAGATATAACAGATGTCACAGATGGCTTCCAAGGATTTCCGTCCGTTTTATACCATCTTTCATCTTGAGTATTTACTAATATATCAATAGGTCGTGATAACCTATCCTTTAATGAATTTATATCCATCATTGTTTTCTAGTCTCCTTTTTGTGAAAATAATCTTCTATTTCTTGGTCAATTAAAAAATCTACTCTTTCACTATGTTTAGTTGAATAAATCCAGCGAATGAGTATTTCTGCTTCGTTTATTAAAGCAGCTTGTTCTTTGAGCCCATCAATATAACCTTCTTGATAAGCGTCACCTACGGCGGTAGCTAGTTTTGCTCCCTTTAATGGGTTTTCTTTTTTTGACATTAAATTCTTTCATATAACAAGCAGCGCAATAAGGGGTACCATCATTTAAGACAGTAGCCACCTTATCGCACTCTATGCAATGTTGAGGCATTGGCATTTACCGAAACACTTCTTTTGCCGACATTTTACGTAATACATAAGCTTGCATATCTTGAGGTTGTCTTCTCACCCAACGAAGAAATCTTGTGAAATCTTCATTAGCAAGAGGACCTTTACGAGTATTACAAGTTTTACATATAAATTGGAGATTCTTTGGCGTAGATTCTCCACCATTAGATATAGGTACAATATGGTCACAGACCATGGTACTAACATCTAACTTAACCTTACAGTATGTACAAGGTTTACCATAGCATGCATACATCATGTCTCTAATTTCAGACAACGTGATTGCAAACTCCACTTCGTAATCCTGACTACGTCTCCGTAGGCCTGACCTTAGTGACGATGATTTATTCATCAATCTATGGTAGATTTTCTTTGCATAATGTCCGTGGTGTTTCTTTAGAAGAGGTGTAAACATCTTCTCCCACTTATTAGCTTCTCTAGGCTTGCGCTTTCGGGGCTTTCGTGAGCTTGTAGACGCCATATGTGCTTCCATTGCGATTTATCATCTTTGTTTCAATTGAGAACCCTTTTTGACGGTATTTATGGATAACTGCGGACAGTCTGTATATACCAAACTGGGTTAACGCTTGTTTACCGTTTATAGTTCTACCTCTTAAAAGATGCTTTAATAGTCTTTGAGACCTACTTGGTCCATTTCGCTTTGATGTTTTGTGCATTTTCATCCTTTTCAATGGTTAAACTTACATCGAATTTCCAGATTCCCAAAGTGATAAATGTGAACATATTAGCTTTTTTATATCCGTGTCCCATTTCTAGTCTAAAGAAACGAAATAACTGCATAATAAAGCTGTGCTTTGAATATAACATTTCAAATATCATACTTTAGATAACCTAAATGATGGTCTCCACTCCAAATCGACCGAAAACAATCCACCGTCTGTATTTTTATACATACTTAATGCTTTCTTTGGAGAGTCGGCTTGTCCATTCAACCCGATGACTTTTCTACTGGCATTTTCAATAGCCCCAGAACCTTTGCCAGCATAAAGGTCTAAAGCTTCATTCTTACTATATTCCCTTGCAACTTGAGATACTTGGATTATTATCAAATCATTATTAACAGCCATATTTGATAATCCATGAGATATGTGTTTTATCTTTTCGTATTCACCTCTAACACTTTCTGTATCAATTAAATCTATATAATCAACAACTAAAAGTGCTGGTCTTAAGTCTCTGATTTTCTCTTGAATCTGTTTTAAAGTAGGAGATACAGTTTGAACAACAAGATGGTTTAAATTATCTTGATTTTCATCATATACTCCTCTATAATCTTCATTAACTTCATCTTTAGTTAAATTAGAAACTATTTGTAGATGTCTACGATGCATATACCAAGAGGACAATTCTAACGATAAAAACAGTGTAGGAATTTGCCATTCTTTCACTATCTTGTCATTAACGAAATCGACACCTAAAGCTATGTTTTGGGCTAAAGTAGTTTTGCTTGACCCAGTTGGACCAAATATGGTTACCAACTCTCCGGGGTATATTTCAGCATCAACATCGCCAAGTCCAAACATTTTACCTAAATCGATGATTCTCCCTGCAAAATCAGATGTCATTCTAACATCTAATTCTTCTTGCATATCAAGAGAACTTTTAACATCGATAGAGTAGTCTTTCCTCTGAAAATATATACATCGTGTTTGACATCTAGATTTTAGTATACTATCATTGCATGAATATTGGTAATTTCCATTGTAACCAGATTCTACAACATCGACAACCTTTTGTTCGTCCATACTATTATTATTCCAAGCTAAAATACCTTTTTTGGCTATTTCAGATGGAAAACCATGTCGTCTATAATGACTAGTTAGTCTTAATATAGTATGATGTCTGCTACCTGTAGTAGGACCTTCCCTGAATAAAGATTGTATGCATGGAACTACTTGTGTAGGTTCTGCAACTTTATTAAATGATTCGGTTAATTTAGCATTTAAATCTTTTTCATCTTCTAATTCCCCTTCAGCAAATAACTCTGTATAGGGAAACTCAATTCTAGATTCTTTAGCTAAATCGTGTATTTCTTGAACTTTTAATGTATTTATTTCTTGAACAGTTAAAGGTATTTTATATAGGTTAGTTTTCTGATTAATAGTATGAGCCACTCTGTATAGACCTGTCCTCATATAGACAGCTAGGTCAATATCTGGTAGTAGCTTTTTCATTGTTGCTTTTAAATGTAATGGTAACTCTTTAGACGCTTCAAAATTAAAAGCTAAATTAGTAACTGCTATATGATAACCAGAACCACTAAAATATGGTTGCATTGCATCACTTCTTAAGCCTTTTTCTTTTAACTCGAATATTACAGCTCTTGCAAAGTTTAATGTATGTTCGTCACTATTATCTCCTTTATCGATATCAATCAATACTCTATCTAATGCTCTTAAGCCAGTATAATTTCTTATAGTATCTTCTTTTTGAGCAATAGGAATAACATCTTCAAAATATAAGTATGTTGAACGATATAAAGGCTCTTTGCCTACATATTTTACAAGGTCTGTTACGGGCACAATGACTCCCCGATTTCTCGGAGAGCCTTGCGCTATTTCGACATAGTACACTAAAGATTTTCCGCCATTACAGCTGTATTATCTGTAGCAACTCCATTCATAGATGGACCATCCCATTCTTTTATGAAACGCTTACTTTTCATCCAGCTAACATGGTCTTTTATTTCTTGTACTCCTTTTGGAGTATTAGGAAATAAACGATGATGTACTTTAGTATATGATTTATCACCAGCCTTACGAGGCATTTCTTTATATAGATATGCCATATAATCGTAAGAAGTGTCTATTGGATTACTAGTAGAAAAACGTTCAGTAAGATGAGCACCAATATCATCAATAATAGTGCCGTCTTCTTCTTCCCAAGTTCCTTTATTATTAATCCCACCTTTAAAGCCTATTAAATCAAATAAATGATATAATCTCTTTAAAACGAATCCACCAGTGATGTCATGATTCATATCAAAGTCTAGCTTGCCATTTAATTCAAGAAAGCGAGTATAATCACTTCCTTCAGGTTGCAATTCAACAGATAAGAATATGTCAGCCCATTGAAATTCATCAGAGCGGTCTTTAAAGTTACATATACCAACAGGTAAGAAACCTGTATATATACTTTCACCATTACTTGTACTTGCCATTTGAGGCTTCACAATTGCCATTTACTTCTCCTTTTTTTTATCGTCTTTGTAAATTAAATCCCATTTAAACTCAATTTCCTTGCCTTTTAAATGAGGGCATCTGCTGCCTGCTTCTAGGGCTTTGCCTGATTTGAAAGAGACCATTAGTTTATCGTCTTCTTCATTTCTATAGACATACCCAACAGCATCACTCATCGCCATCAACATGTTTTTCAGTTTACCTGAAATATCTAATGATTCTGGGTCAACAGCATTGCTGTTATCGACTGCAGCTGCTGTTTTTCTATGACCTACAAGTATTATATGGTCACAGAGCTTCTGCAGTTTTTTTACATTGTTAATAACACGTTCTCTAACAATACCAAAGCCTTTACCATACGCTAAGTCTGCTATTGCATCTACTTGAAACTCTTGTTTGACCTGTAATTCAGTCCATTCAATGAGTTTGTCTATAGTATCCAAAGCAAAATACTTAAACGTATGGCCAGCTTCAGCATTACGATACATGTCTAACAAATCTTCTCTGCCATTAATGTCCAAAATATGACCACCTACCATTCTGGCTCCCTTTTCTGTATCCATTATCAAGCAATTATCTAATTGTGATAAGGTTGTGGTCTTTCCGACCTTTGGAGCTCCATATAATAGTAAGATGGAGGGATTTTGGGTAATAGCATTACGCTTTTTAACTTCTAAAGCCATTTTGTTAGTCTCCTTATATTGTGATTTGCATCACAGATAATATACTACTAATCTACCGACTTACCAAGTTTTAAAGTAGGAAAATTAAAGAAAAATTCCTTATTTATACCTTGATTAGTTATAGCTTTTCTTACTTGATTAGCAATAAATGAGCCTGACATATTAGAACAATATGCAGTTGCTTTAGCATTACAAGGCTCAGAGCTACCATCTTCGTCAGAATACCATGTTTTCATATAATCTCTTAACTGAGGATTAATGAATGTATACTGCTGGTAGTGTTCAGCTCCCATTCTGCCATCTATTAACAACCAAGGTTTTTGGTTAGTTTTTAAGGCATTAACCACTGCCTCTTTTCGAGAATCCATGCTGTCAAATGCAAGAATCATAACATTCTTTTCTCTTCCTGTATATTCAAATACTTCAAACCTTGATGGCATGATAGTAATTTCTGCTTCAGGATTTATTTCTAACATGTGTTCTCTTAAAGCATCTACTTTATATTTACCAATATCTTTTTGATAAAATTGGCTTACACCAATATTTTCTGAAGATACCTTGTCAAAATCATAAAGTAGAAATTCTTCAGCGCCCATGCGAGTCAGTTGCAAGGCTGCAGAGCTACCTATAGCCCCGCAACCAAGCACATGATACACACATTCATTGAAGTTATTCACTATTTCATTGAAACGTGTAGTTAGGTTCATTGTTCTTCTCCATAGCCGTTAATAGTTGTAATAAAAGTAGAAGCATCAGTAAAATATACAACATTATCTAAATCTGTTGCATTAAGTACTGTAAATCTATAATCAGACTTCTTGCCTTCTAACTGCTTATTAGTCCCTTTCACAGCTTCTTTCCATTGTTTATATTTCAATTCTCCACTTACATATCTGCTATTTAAGCTATCAATATATGTGAGTAATTGATTATAATCAACATCATCTTTTTTTGAAGAATATACTCTTACATTTCCATTATAAGAATAGTTATATCCACCATAACTGGTGCCATATACATTATCCCAAATATTCCCTTGAGCTATATCCTTCACTTTACCTATCTTATTAGGACGGTTCATATAATGATTAGTATAAGCATATTTCTTAGCTTTTTCTTCAACTTCTTCAAGAATAGCTTTAGGAATACCAGTTGTCTTACCATTCATTATTGTTAATTCAACGTCTTCATAGGTTTCTATGGGTTGAAAGAATTGAACACGTAATTTGTATTCACTTCTAACATTTACCACTAATGATACAGTAAAATCATCACTAGGACTTCCCATAATTGTTTTGTCATCTGTTCCAGACCAAAAAGCTTTCATATTAGCATGACTATGCCACCAAACATAACGAACTCTGCTTTTAAGCTTATTATTTTTATGTTTTCTATATGTTTTGCTATAATATAAAGCTAATTCATTCTGGTCCATTTCACAAGTAGTCCCAGTAACTTGTTGCTTTAAAATTACTGGGTCTTTTAAGATATAATCACCATCTTTGTCTTTGAGCATTACCATCATGCCACCAATTTCAGAGTCTTTATTAACTTCTACTGATGCTTTGGCATAATTTATGACTTTATTCCAGTCTTTTTGACTCATATAGAACTCTGCCACTATTATAACCCCCTTTCTTCTATTTGTTTATTGTTTTCGATTTCTATTAAGTTCATGAGAAATTCTTCACTATAGTTTTGAAATCTCATACTCCATGCCCTATTTTTGTCAGCATTAGACCTCGGACCGCCATCTCTATCTCCACCAAAATAGTTGAAGTTATGTCTTCCTTTAGTAAAGTCACACTTATACCCTAAATCACGAATAAGTGATGCATGTCTCATTCTATTTAAGCAATCTTGTTCAGTTAAAGAACAATTTTCTGCATTTGGATATTCGTCACCTTCTGATTCTGGTCTAAAATAATCATTCATTTGTCGAGATAAATGAGTTATATTAAGCCCATACCAATATAAATTACTACCTTCCATATATACATCAATTGGGTCCATATTAAACTCTTCTCTTAATATTTTTGTTATTTCAGCACTTGTATTTACAGCATCAGGAGAAATGGTTCTATCATATTCTGCACAAGCTTTTATTAGTGTACATTTAGAACAATGGTCTTCAACAAATAATTCACTATCATTAGCATATTCATTGCTAAATACTTTTTTACAAATTTCAGTATTTGCTTTAAAATGCTCTTGAAATAAGTATAATCTTTGTTTATCAACCTCTTCAAGACCTGAATGCACTACATAATCTCTTCTTTTACCAATAACACTATAAAACCATTGATTTAAAGGAGATGTGTATCCTATGTTATAATTAGAAGCCCATGTCTTTAATGTACTATATAATGAATTAAAATCAAATTCATGTAAATATTTCATTATATCGTTCAAATGACTACCAAAGCATACATTTCCAGTCCCATATCTGTCCATATTTTCTTTAATATATGGATGTGTCATTGCTTCATACTTAGGATACATTAAAACATAACTTGTGCACAAAGGATTACCATGCCATCTTCCAGACATTCTCTGTACTGCAGCAGAATTGTTTAATGTATTTACCCACCAATATAAATCTACTTCAAAAACAACAGCTAAATCGCCATAAGGAACCTGACTTACTAACAATTCATTTTTGTATAGATTTAATTTAATGTTTGATAAATGAAATGTAAACGCAATATATGGTTTAGTATCTGCATGTTCCCACCAAGCATTATTTCCATAATGACGAAATCTTCTTCCAAACAATAAAGAGCCTATGATAGGTGTTTCCATAAACTCTATTTTTCTAAATGTAGTTAACATTTCTTCTAATTTTTGAAGATATGCATTCCATTTAGGAAAACCATCATCAGTTTCATCACCTAAAATATATCTATTCCATCTTTTTCGACTCATTTCATCTTCAAGCTGTAATAAATTACTTCTAAATCTATTATATTGATGAGTTTGATGTTGAGTTATTCTAAAAGAACCTTTTGGCTTATTATTAAGCATAGGTAATAATAGTTCAACAGTTTTTTTTCTTATTTTATCATACATACCATTTTTCCAATGAAAAGTTTTTTTAACATCAAGCTCTATATTAAAAGCTACGTTAAAGTCTCCTAAATCACTTAAAAAGGAGGTATGCAATCCTATTAAATGACTTTCTGGTTTAAAGCTAAAAGGCTCTACACCTTCATTGGGGTAATCGTTATATAGTTCATTTTTCATATAATGTACCTCTCCAGTTAAGAAAGGGCTTTCAGTTTCATAGCCGCGTTACGGGACTCTTAGTTTCAATCGTAGAAAGCCCTTTCAATTAAGGTCGGTTGATTAACCTAACCTATACAGTTCTCCATACACCAAATACATCTGAACCATCCAAAGTGATTAACCTACCACTAAGACGTATATTTGGGTGTCTTTTCATGAATACACGCATCGCAGCTGCTACAGACTTTCTTTGCTTTAAAGGAAATATAAAGCATTGTCCTGCAGTTAGCCTACTAAATGGATATTTTGACTGCCTTGCTGAACCAGCTGGGGGCATAGTCAATCCATCTAATAAAACTATTTTACGAGTTGTGCCTCTATAATCAAACTTCACTTCTGTTACTACAGCGTCATCAGTACTGAACTGATTAGTTGTATTATGCAGATGTGTAGCATCATATACTTTTTTACGAGAAGTGATAACACCTCCCGTTTTGTTACCATTAACAACAGTAACTTCACAACCATTTGTTAAAGGAGTAGAACCGTCACCGGCTGCTAATACTTCTCCAACACTAATAGTTGCAGTTTCAGGAATACCTTCCATTGTACGAAATTCTGCTACAGTTCTTGCCATTGTATGTTTCTCAACATGACGAGAATTAGTAGTTTCATCCATATATTCAATGATTATTCCATTTTCAGGTTGTTCACTTGCCATTTGCCATGACCTTTCTATGTACCCTTTATTGAAGATAGAGCCAGCCGGGGTACATAAGTCGACCAGCTCTATCTGTGGTTAGGCAAGAAGTGACTGGATTGTCTCTTCTTAGCGCCAAGTCAAGCGCTTATCTGCCATATTAAATAAATTATAAGAATCCAAAACCCTATCGAGTATGATAGCAAGAAAGTATATATCAAATATCGATGTGCGAGGGTGGGTGGGTGGATAACTCTCTCGAATAATAATAATAAAATCCGCTCCCGTATTGACTTGGCACTGCTCGATGACCTATCAAGGCCTGATGTATTACATTTATTACATTTATTATTTTTCATAATGTACCTTTCTTGGTTTAATTGGTTGACTTGTTGAGTGTCCTCCTCCAATCACCCCAACACTTTTAGAAAAATCATTGTGGTAGCCGTCCGTCGGGCAACCTCTTACCCAATGCGGACAGCCCCACAAATATAGTAAATGATTTGTTTATACTGATACATTTACGTCTCAGTAGTAGTCAGACATTGTGAACATGTCCCGGTTACTAGCCATTAAATTTTAAGGGAAGAGTATACTTACGCTTTTAACTTTTCGTATATCCGACCTCTTCCCTCATCTCTACCTTTTATGGGAGTTTATCCCTTGTCTGCTTGCTCATCTGGGTGAAGCGTAACCCATAAGACTGAATTAACAGTCTTAATTTTATGAGAGAGACCACGATTAAGCCTCGGTTCCCGTTTTAAAGCTTATCGACTATCATCGTAGTTCTCTCAATTGGGAGCGGGAGTAGGATTGTACACCTACAGCTCGAGCGAATCAGGCTCGCGTGTTACGTTGACACTATCCCGCAAATTTTTAAGAGGGGACTAGACCACATTAACCGGTATTCTATCTAGCTTTTCGTGGCTCACCTATAGGTTTTCCCCTCTTAAGTTTATTTGTTCCTATTATACCACATTGCATATAAAGCATTTTTAGGTATTTGTTGAGCTTTATGTTTCTTTAAACCTTTATAGGTAACAGCCCATTGTACCAATTGATATTTATATGCATAAGGACAAGTTTCTACTTTAATATAACTACTCATGCCTCTGCTCCTTTACCATCAGGCATATTTTCAATTAATTCTTCTAACTCATTAAGTTTATCCTTATCTTTTGGATGTATAACCATTTTTGAGTTCTTCATTAAGACTTTTTTCATATCTTCATGAGAAATATCAAGAGTTTTACATACATTAGAGTTAATTTTAGATATTAATTCAGTAGTTTTATTAGCTGAATCTTCAGTTTCTTTGCCTGCAGCATTTAACCTTGCTAATAATACCATTATTATTTGAGTTAATGTTGTAGTATCAAAGAAAATACTTCTTTTATCGTTCCTATTAAGAACAGTTTTACCACTTTTATTGATGGCTTTTTCAAGCTCATCTATATTATCATATTTCATAAATCTCCAAAGTTGTGGGTGGCCAGCTAGTAGGATTGTTCATCAAGGCCAAAGAAGCGTGACCACCCGTCGTTTATCAACCGACTAATATTAAATAAACTTGTAGCCATATCAGTACAACAATACCAAGAGCACCAAGTAAACCTAATTTAATAGCCCAATTGACCATTTTTCTTGCATACATCATAGTTTAACACCTCCCAATCGTTTTAATTGTTCTGCAAGACCTTTTATTAGACTGTAGACCTTTTCTACAGCCTCTTCAATTACTAAATTTCTTTCATTCTCCAATTCAATACTTGGAGCATTCTCAACAACAGGCATAACCAGAGGGTCAGGCATCTTCGCTTTATTATCCCAAGAATGATGCCATATAATTTCAGGTTTAGGGCTTGTTGGGCAAAACTTTATAACTTTAATAGGATTATTACACATTTCCATAAAATCCCAAGCCATAGAATAATGGGTAAATGTTTTCCAATGATAATCCTTGTTAATAACATAATTAACTATATACATTATTTATTTCCTTATTTTTAGTGTTATGGGTTGATAAAATTTAAAAAATATAAGAGAGAGATAGTATCCGGACACCCCGACCAATACTTTGCCAATCAATTCCAATTCCGGTTCATAACTCCGTTTATCTTCAACATTGTGACCAATCTCTCTCTGTCCTCCATTTGTTAACTCGACATTTTGTCTGAAAGCCAACAAATAAAAAATATTACAACTAATATTACAATATGACCAATTATAGACTCTTGGCCTGATGATACTGGATTCATTCGAAATCCTCCTTTATTTAAGATATCTGTTATAAATTGAGTTGAACCACGAACAAGATATGTTTGTTTGTTTAATAGCTAAATTTGGCCGTTATTTAGATATTCTGTTAAAATAAAGAACTGCTATAAGAAAATTTAGCACTCTTCAATAGTTTATACGAGTTTATCCTATTGATAAGCCTACTCCGTCGAGTATTGAGTGCTATTGGCTGATGTCTGACATCTGGCATCTTGGGTTAGCGTCGACAATGGTTATAAATCATTATCTTTCGTTAATGCTCTTATGTTAAATCATATGGCTAATTAATACTACACAGATTTGATTCCAAATCTCCATTGAGTTGATAAAACTCTCCATTCATCTCTTTAGCATTGAATATCATAACATTAGTTATTTTAGAACACTCATAGTATACTACTAAACATCACTAAAGTAGCATTTACTCGGCTCTTGTGTCTATTCCCTAAAAGATGAATTCCTCTAATCCTCGCATTAATTAGCCATTAATTATTAAAATAATTTATAAAAATAAGGGTTAGTAAGAGAGGATGCGCCAATTATGATGGGTTTCCCTCTCTTACTTGCCTAACCACTTATTATTTAGGCTCATCACCACTCTCTTCCGATTGTAGCCAATCCAAGCCTATTCCGAGTATTTCACACTCGTAACACCACCTAAACCCCGGTTCTTTAGGTTGTTCACAGGTAGGTGTATCACATTTCTCACTCATTAATTACCCTCCATTTTAAGCGTTATGTGTAGTATAATAATAAATAATAATAACCACAGGTGATAAGGATAGCCACAATGACTACCCTTACCACCCATTACCAATCTGATTAGAAACCTTTGACTGGAGTACCAACTCTATCAGCCCGTGGTATCTCGAACTTAAGATAAGTCCTTTCAGCAAATTCGCCAGTCTTCCTATCAGTATACCCACTATGGCGATAAGTTCGAGGATTTTTCCACTCATTACCATCATTATCAGTATAATTGAGCACTATACGATAGTCCGCATCAGGTTCAATCTGTAACTTACACTCGGTATTTTGGTTATCGCAGACAGTCTTCGCAAATGCTAACAAGTCTGAACCCACCATTTTACCAGCCTTAACAGACTTGATAGATGCTATAACATCTGGGTCAAGATGACCTTGGAGTTCGATAGTTACAGATTGAGGATTATGCAATGTTTCACCAGTTACCTGATGCTTTACATCTGTCCACACACCGTTAAATCGTGCTCTCAATGGGTTATTTCTTACAGAGTTAACTATTATATCAGTAATATATTTCATTATTATATCCTTTATCATTTGATTAGTTTAATAAGTTTATATACATCTATTGTAATAATATATGTATCACAACGGAGGGGGTAAAAAATACCACAACGGTCTGTTAGATTTCAACTGGAGCGAGGTACGAGCCCGTGAAATCAGACCGGTGGGGGAATGTGAATATCAAGTGCACGCATTCTACAGCAATTTTTCCAAAAGTGACCTAGTTAATACCCTTCTATCGAGGAAAAGCCGTATATTACCCTTATGGATAACTTTTTTCAACGGATTGGCACTTTTTTCGTGACCTTATGGGGTTTTTCAATAATTGTTTTTCTATATTATATTTTGCAATATTTAAACGGAATTGCACAAATATTAGTATTATTTGCTAGTTAGTATAAAATCATTAGGATATCTGGTATTTTTTTTGTATTTTTAAATATTAGTACTAATATATAGTACTAGTATATCTAGTACTGGAATGCTATAGTTTATAATAAGCATCTTAGTATTTAATATTAGTTCTAATTTTCGTACTAACCATCAATTATACGTAGAAAAACAAAACTATTGTGCTTTGTATCACAAAGTTTGTATATTACTTGCGTAATAATACGCGTAATTTACACAATAAGGAGTTAAAATGGCATCAAAAGTAAAATATACCACTACAGAGTCGGGTAACGTCGAGTTAGGCCAAGCAGGAAGCCAGTACATTGCTGCTGAGCAGACTGCAGTTCTCCCCTCTAGCGGTGATTTTGTCAAGATTCATGTGTTTTCAGCTGGACCTTTGACTACAGTAGGCGCTGAAGCAGCCTTTCCATCATTATCGGCTGTAACAGTACCTGCAGGGACCATATTGTATGGTAGATTCACTTCTATCACTACAGGAGTTGGCATTACATTAGTAGCATATAACGGTTAATCATGCCTAAATTCGGAAAAAAATCCCGCGAGCAATTGGCTACGTGCCATCCTGACCTTCAAAAGTTATTCAACGAAGTTATAAAACACGTTGATTGTTCTGTGTTAGAAGGACACAGAGGTAAAGAAAGGCAGAATAAGGCATATGACGAAGGAAAGAGCAAGGTTCGTTTCCCTAATGGTAGGCATAATACTAGTCCTAGCATCGCTGTTGACGTCACACCTTACCCTATTCGATGGTCTGACCGTGAAAGACAAACTCTCTTTGCAGGGTTTTGCATTGGGATGGCTAATAGGATGGGTATACAAATTCGGTGGGGTGGAGACTGGGATTCGGATTTCGAAGTAAATGATAATAAATTTGATGATTTCCCACACTTTGAGCTAAGGAATGTATCAGATAACGATTAATCACCGTGGAGGTGAGAAAACAAGAACTTACTCCATTTATCGTAAGGATGAAGCGGATGAGGAAGGAATACGCTATTTACATTGGAAGAAGGCAGAAATAGGCGAATATGCCTTATCTGACGATGGATATGTAGCAAAAGTGATAAATAAAGCTGAATACCCCGGCAATAGGGGTTTTAGCAATATTTACATTAGATTCCCTTGGGGTTATACTTTTTACAATACACAGTATCCAACAAGGAAACTTAACGCAAAAGGCCGTAAAACTAATACAACCCTCTCAGGGAAGCCTTATACTGAAGTTAAGATGAAATCAGAGAAGTATCGAAACTTTGCAATGACTTATGCAATGTGTAATATGGAGGCTGATTTAGCTATAGATATATGTTTCGGAGCAGTAGATGATAGAGAAAGACGTAAATATCGCCGAACAATTAGAACGGAGGCTTTTAAAAATATGGTAAGAGAAGAACTACAGTCCCTCTTAAAGAGCCATGGAATGACAGAAGATTATACTTTAGACCTTTTAGAACAAACTATTGTTAAAGCAAAGGATAAAGGTGATATAACTAACCTTATGAGAGCTATAGAGAATCTTCAGGATATGCATGGTATGAAAGATAAACATCTCGTTAAGACTACAGATAAGCTAGAAGCTACTAGTTCTGTAACTCTTATTGATGAATTAAGAGAGGAGGAGAGGAAACTTGTTGCTACGCGTACCACTCTGGAAGAGAATACAGAGGATGATAAAGAGGAAAAGGAAGAATAATTGGATTATGAAGAAAAATATGCTCAGCAACAAGCGCTAAAGAAGCTTTATAACAATATGGGTTTGTTTGGAAGATACTGTTTTCCAACAGCTCTCAACAAGGACACCCCTCCATTTCACGTAGATTTATATGCATCTTTAAGGGATGAGTCAAAAAGGCGTGTGGCAATAGCTGCACCCCGTGGTACAGCTAAAAGTACAACGACTTCTTTAATCTTCCCTTTGCATAAGGTGGCATTTAAGAAGAGTGATGAAGATTTATTTATCGTAATCATCTCTGAATCACAGGCTCAATCCATAAATTTCTTGAGCCGTATTAAATACCACCTTTCCATGTCACAACAATTTAGGGATATATTTGGAGATTTTGGACCTTCTACAGCCAGACGTTGGACTAACAATGATGTTATACTCTCAAACGGAACACGTATTATTGCAGTGGGGACTGGACAGAGAGTTAGAGGGTTCATTGAAGGAGATACCCGTCCTAATCTAATAATAGTGGACGATTTTGAATCTGAATTAAACGCGGCAACCTTAGAGGCTCGGGCTAAAAATCGTAAATGGATGACGGAAGCTGTCATACCATCTCTCTCAGATGACGGCAAGATAGTAATGATTGGGACGGTAATTTCCGAAGACTGCTTTTTATATTGGGTAAAAGGCTCTGAATCTTGGCATGTACAATGGTATGCTATCTGGGATGAAGATGAAAAGAGTATATGGCCTGAAAGGTTCCCAAAAGAAAGAATACTCCAAATTAAAGGTGAATTTGAATCAGTAGGTAATGCTAATGGATTTTATCAAGAATACATGAATATTGCTCAAAGTCCTGATTCTGCTCCATTTAAACCTGAATGGATAAAATTACATCATTATGACTATGAATATCGTAATGGACAAAGCATATTAACAAGAAAGGTAGGAGATGAAGAAAAGATTATACCAATTGATGTCTATTGTGGGGTTGACCCTGCTAGTTCTTTATCACTTCGCGCTGATTACTTTGTTATCGCTACTATCGGGGTTGACCACGATAATAATAAATATGTACTCGATATCTTCAGAAAGCGTATATCTCCTGCTGAACAGCCCCAAAAGATTATTGACACGTTTAAAAAGTTTCATCCAAGGAGAATGAAGATTGAAACAACTGGTTATCAGGAAGCATTAAGAACAGCCGTTAGGGAGATAATGAGAGTTGAAAGTCTTTATATACCCGGATTAGAAGCAGGAGTTAAGCCTCGTACTCGTAAAAGTGAACGATTAATGTCTTTAGTGCCAATGTTTGCTAAAGAAAGCTTTCATTTTAGGCCAGAAGACCTTTCAGCACAACAAGAGTTCTTATCTTATCCAAAAGGGAAACATGATGATGTAATGGATGCAGTATGGACTGCATTAGACGGGCACAAGCCTTGTAGAGCCAAAGATTACGACGATAGTAAGAAAAAAGATACAAAACGAATAAAAAGACTTGATTGGCTTACAATGTAAGTTGTAAATTACGTACATGGCATACTCCACAAAAACGTCCAAAAAGGACGTTGTTACCAAAACAAAAGAACTTTATGACATATATCGTCAAAGACGACATACTTGGGCTAACCACGCAAAAGAAGACCGCGAATTTAGATTAGGCAGACAATGGACAAAAGCTCAAGCTGACGCCTTAGAAGCGAGGGGGCAAGCTCCTATTGTGATAAATAGGATACATCCAGCAGTGGAGACTGCTAAAGCAATGCTGACAGCTAATCGCCCATCATTTAGATGCTCTCCTCGAGAAGACTCTGACAGAAAAGTAGCTAATGTTCTTAGTGCTTTGTTGGCGTATTCATATGATATCTCTGATGGGCGCAATGTTGTGCGCGAGGCTGTTGATGATTACTATGTAACTGGGTTAGGTTATATAATGTGTTATCAAGACCCATCCGCAGATGATGGAAAAGGCGAAGTTAAAATAACAGATGTAGACCCAATGGACGTGTTTGTTGACCCGAACGCGCGTCACAGATTCTTTGATGATGCTGAAAATATTATAATCTCTAGACAATTCACAAAAGAACAAGCTAAAAAGCTTTATCCTATGTATGAGTCTAAAATTAAGAATGCTGGTGGTAATTATGATGATGATAGACCTATTACATTAAGAAAAGACTCTGGAGAGGTTCAATTCCCTGAAGATGTAGGTATGGTTCCTGAAACAGATTATATTAGAGGTTATGAAAGATATTATAAAAAATACGTAGAAAAATACAGGACATTTGAAAGATGGTCTAAAAAAGAAGAACTCCTTGATGAAGATGAGTATCTTGAAGATTATATACTTAGACCTGCATGGTATGTTAACGGTCAAATAGTTACTGATTCTATTTCAGCTGCTCAATTGGTTGAAATGTACAAACAGCAGGCTAGGCAAGCTCATCAACAAGAAGTACAAAGGATGATTAATGAGGGTTATGACCCTGAAACTGTACCATCTCCTAAATCAATGGACCCGGTTGTAGAGGAAGTGACATATGGAGACTTGATAAAAAATGGAGAAATAGAGGTAGTGCAAGTTATGGTACGCCGTGTATGCATGTGCGTAGTTATGGGTAATAAACTATTATATGAAAGAGTTCTTCCTACTGAAAATTATCCAATAGTACCAATAGTAAATATACATACAAGAACTCCATATCCTACATCAGATGTTAGAATGGTGAGAGGAGTTCAAGAATATATAAATAAAACTCGTTCTTTGATTATAGCTCATGCTACCACTTCTACTAATACTAAGATATTAGTCCCAGAAGGCAGTGTTGATATGAGTGAATTTGAGCAAAAGTGGGCTCAACCCGGAGTTGCCATTCCTTATGACCCTACTGATGGACCGCCTGTAGCAGTACAGCCAAGTCCATTGCCAAATGAACTTTATAATAATGAACAGACAGCGAAAGCTGATATTGACCACGCTCTAGGTCTCTATGAGATGATGATGGGCAATTCTCAGGCGGCGCCACAAACCTATAAAGCAACTATTTCGCTGGATGAGTTTGGTCAAAGAAAGATAAAGTCAAAGCTAGCTGATATCGAATCAGCACTTACAAGGGTTGGACAAGTTGCTATATCTTTAATGCAACAGTTATATACAACTGAAAAGATATTTAGAGTGGTTCAACCAAACAATTCTATGTCAGAATACGTTATTAATAAGCGTCTTGTTGATGATAAACAACAGGAAATAAAAGTTATTAACGATTTGACAATTGGCAAATATGACGTTATTGTTGTTGCAGGTTCTACCTTACCAAGCAATCGTTATGCCGAACTAGAGTTCTATATGGATGCGTACGCGAAAGGGCTTGTCGACAGACAAGAAGTTCTTAAGAAGACTGAAGTCTTTGATATGGAAGGCGTTATGCAACGTATGGATGCAATTGCCCAACTGCAAAGTCAGTTGCAGCAAGCAGGTGATAAGATTAAGAAGCTCGAAGGCGATTTACAATCCCGTGACCGAGAGTCAGTTAATCTTAGAAAGAAAGTCGAAGTTGAGAAGTTTAAGTCAGGACTGGACAAAACGCAGAATAAAGCTTCTGCCGCCGCCCAGCTATTTGAAAAACGTCTTGGCGACGAAGATAAAAACATTCGTGCTAAAATTGAACAGGCTGCTTCGGCAACCAAAAACTAAGACACCCTTGGCACGACAAGGCTCTTAACATATAAGGAAACTTAAAACAATGAATAGCGAACAAGCATTTAGCGAAGACACCCCTCAAGCAGAGGGCTCTACGGCTGAAAAACCGTTTTCTTTCGATGACGTGATTTTTGGACCAGAAGGTGAGAGAAAAGCAGACGCCCCTCCTAGAACTCAGGAGCAGGTAGCAGCAGACGTAAAGGCTCAAGAAACAAAGCCAGTTGAGATGGCACCTATTAATACAGGTGAACCAGCTCCAATCATTCCTACTCCGGAATTAAAACCGGTAGAAGGTCAAACTCAGGTTGATGGTAGCACTTATCAAGCTAAGAATGATGACAAGAGGTTTGAATACTGGCAATCAAAGGCATCTAAATTGCAAAATCAAGTTAATGAAATGCAACAAAAAATGCCTTTAATTGAGCATTTGGAGAGAAACCCTCAAATGATGCAACAGCCACAGCAAGCTCAAGCTCCTGTGGAGCAACAAACTGAAGAATTTCCTCCACCACCAGAAAAGCCCGGAAGACCGCGTAATTTTTCAAGAGAAGCCGCATACACAGACCCAGCAAGTGAATCAGCAGCGTATCTTGATGCAGTAGAAGATTGGCGAGATAATATGGATGAATATAATGAACTTAAGTCAGAATATGAAACTGCTAGAGTGCAGGATTATATGCAACAGCAAGAAATGGCGCGCCAACAACAGGTGCAACAACAACAGGCTGTAGCACAGCAACAACAACAAACTCAAGAAGTTCATGAGTATGTTCAAGGTCATTATGGTATGACGGCTAATGAAGCTGGAGAATTTATTAATAAGTTCTCTGACCCTAATTCTATAAGCATGGACAATTTAGTTCAGTTGTTTAGGATTCAAAAGGGAGGGGCTGCTCCCGTGACTAATACTCACGATATGCCTCAAGCTCCAAGCCCAGTTGTAACATCTCCTTCGCCTGCTTTCCAACAGCAACAAAGAGCGCAACAAGTTGCACCTACCATGGGCGTAGTGTCCGGGCAGAGTACAGCTGCACAGCCTGAAGTACCGGCTGGTCAAAAGTTTATGGAGGCATTAATAGGTAAACACAACGATAATAAGGCTTTTTAGCCTTGAAAGGTTAGGTAAATAACAATGGCAACAACATATACAGGTGCCACTAATCCATTTCAAGTAACTACTGGTAGTAATTTAAACGGTACAGTTACTGAATTTGGTGCGTGGTCAGGTAGTTTAGACGTAGATAATCTGCGTCGTAAGTTTGGCATTGGGGATTACGTAGCTCAGTTGGCTCCTGAACAATCATTGTTTTTTGCATACTTATCAAGAGTCGCAAAGAAACCTTTAGATGAAACAGTTTGGAAGCCATTAGAGTATCGCCCTCAATGGCAACGTAGAAACTTTACAATTAAAGCTGGCTCAGGGACGGGAGATATAGCCCTTACTGAAGCCGCTGGACCTGTGAGTGGGAAAAAATGGACATTAGCTGCTGCGGCGGCTGGTTCAGGAACAGCTCACCCTAAAGTTAACTACGACGCAAGTGGTAAAATGACAACAACTTGGGACCAAGACCCTATATACATGTTGGTAAATCAAATCATACGCTTAAAAGTTAAGGTAACTAGTACTGGTGCAAATGCTGGAACTGCTTATCATAACTTTAAAATCCTTAGCATACACGCTTCTGGCGCATTGCAATTAGAGTCTGTTAAACAGGACAATATTGCAGCTGCTGGTGGTGGTGCTGCTGTAGAGCTTATTGCTTATGATGATGATGATAATGTGCATGAAGGTCAAGTGGTTGGTAGTGCATTCGGGGAAGCAACAACTGCTCCAGATGGTTGGGTAGACAAAATTAGTGATGCAGAGTTTTATATGCAAATATTTAAAACTGCTGTGCCTCTAATGTCTGGTTCTGCTCAAGCAACTCGATATCGTGGTTTTTCAGATGAGTACCAAAGAATCTATACACAGCATGTAATGTCACATAAGATGGACATTGAAAATGCTATGCTGTTTGGTTCTGGTTCTTATGTTAATCAGGATACTCGTAATTCATGGGGTATTGTTCCTTTCATCGAATTAATGGGCGGAAAGGCCTACACAATGAATGCCTCATCAGATGGTTTTGATGCTATGGTAGACATTATGGAGAACTTTTTCGCTCCTGAGGTTGGAAATAGTGGACAAAAACTATGCTTAACTTCTCGTAAAGTTATTGCATGGCTTTCTAAACTAGGTAGTGCAACTTCTGGTTCTTTCCTTTATAACTCACTAGGTAAAGATAAGGATATGGTAGGTGCCACTGCTGGTACTAATGCTAGTAGCACCAATCCTTACAGTGTGTCTATGGATGTGAAAGGCTCTAAGTTTGCTCCAGTTCCAATTACAGCTATAACAACTGCGTTTGGTACATTCAATTTCGTAGCACATCCTCTTTTCCGCGGTCACGCTGAAAATTTATGTGCAGTTATTGACTTGGCTAATGTTGCTTATAGACCATTGGTTGGTAATGGGTTAAATAGGGATACGTTTGTAGAAACTAACATTCAAGATAACTCTGTTGATGGTCGTAAAGACCAAATAATTACAGAATGTGGTCTTGAAGTTATGCTTCCAGAAACGCATGCTTTAATTACCTTTAGCAATCTGTAAACTGTTAAAATAGGTTGAGGGGGTCTTAATTGGCCCCCTTGGCTGCAAGGAGATTATGGCATTAAAGTATTCACAATATATAGGAGGAACAAAGGTTGATGTAACAGCTGATTCTGGAGCTGTTCCAAATACTACTAAACATAAGGTTTCAGTATTAACCTCTGGTTCTTATGAAACAAAGCGTCCTAATTTTATTGCAAAAATAAAATGTGTAGACACAGAAGCGCAATGGACAAATGTAGATTTATATGACATGGATGGAGTGGCGATAGGAACTACTATAACACTCGAAGAATCTGATGAAGTAACAGGTCCTTTTGGAAAAGTTACAATTTCAAGTAGCCAAGCATCAGGGTCAGCATCTTCATCAATAACCTCAATAATGATATGGGAGAAAGAAGTACAATGAGTATAGATAAAAAAAATCAAAATGGAAAAGGTACTTATTCAATGAATTTAGACCTTTCTAATCCTTCAAGCACAGTAGTTAAGAGGAGTGCAGATATAGCGAAGTTTTCACAATCAATAAAAAGTGAATTTGCAGGCAATGTAGCTGCTGCAGATAGCATACAAAAATATTTAAGTGCTAATCCACAAGAAGCTAGGCACAATATGGCAACTTTAAAACATAAAAGTAAAATTGCACCAATGCGTCCTGCACCACCTTCAAAAGGAGGCGGGACTAGTGCTACACCCTCTAGAGGAGCACCTAGTAAAACTCCTCCTCCATCAGGAGATTCTGACTACGATGAATATAAAGAACTTCTTGCAAATAGGTATAAAAAAGGTGGAGAATTGCTTTAATAATGTCATCTTTATTTGAAAGAATAAACGATAATATTGGGCCTTATGTATTTGATACATATAGTCAGAGTGGTATAACATATACTATAGCTAAGTTTAATAACGGAACAGAGGTTACGGGTGTTAAGGTTAAAGAAACTTTAACAGACTTGTCTCTGCTTGTTCCAGATAAAGACGGAGTATTAAATAAATATAGTAAAAGAGATACTGATGATTTATATGTTGAATCTACTTCTACTTACACAGATAGTAAGATTTCAGCTGACTCAACTCCCGTGCAGGGTACTTACAAGGAGATTTTGACAAGATACTGTAAGCAAGCGATTCGTGATGTTACCGACAAGACATTAGCTGTGAATCCAAAAGATATGCACTTATTTTGTCAGAATCTCTTTATTATGAACATGGGGACATTTGGAGATACTTCAAATACTTTAAGTTTTGGTGATTATGCAGTTCCGTGGAAAGATTCTGATGGTGGGTTTCATATCGATAATAATTACATATTATGGGTAGGAAGGCAATATCAAGGATTACAGGTACCTGCACATGAGATATCTGCTGAAAAGGGACTTCGTGTTACAGATGCTGATAGTATATATTATTCTGGAAATGATTTTAGAAATCCAATATTTTATCGGTCTAGTAGTAAAATTTACTTATACCCATCTATAACAGAAACTGAGACTGGAAGATGTAGTATGGTAAAGTATGATGATAAATTTACAGTTGATTCTGAAGCTATAGATTACTTTCCAGACCATCTATTATTCTTAGTAGTATTATATGCATCTGTTAGAGCTCTTAAATTAAGTGCTGGAGATATGAGAAAAGTATTTAAAGATGATTATAGTAGCCCTTTAAAAGTTTGGAACACTTTATTTGGTTCACATACTGTTCCTGCGCCACCTGCAGTTCCAGACTCATGGACTGATACTGTTCCTACTGATTATTCTTACGGGAATAAGCAAATTGGAATGACTAAAGATGGAGGAACAGAGGTTGGAGCTGTTTCTGATTCAGACCTAGAAACAATAAAGACTTTAATGGCAAGTATATGGAACAGAATCGAAGAAGAGGAAGAGCCTAATCTAGTTCAAAATGAAATTGCTAGATTTGGAGTTTTAGTACAAGATTTTAATACAAAGTTACAGGGTGTAACTACAAAGTTTGGTTTAGAAATGCAGCAATGGACTGCAGAAGTAAATAATTGGAAGATGAATTTTGATACTGTTATGAATGTATGGCAACAATACCAGCAGACATATCAAGCTAATATGGGAATGTTAAATCAAGAAATTCAAAGGCTTGAAGCAGAATATAATTCACATTTCTTCCCAAAACATTATCAAGAAAAACGTAAAGAAGAAGGGAGCTATTAATGGCTGATACAGGGTTACAAAATATAAAGCTACAGGACGGTTATGTCAAATTGCTCCATACGAAGGGCAATGACGGTGTAAATGACTATTTAACACAAGTTGGAACATCTAATGGAGTTAATATAGTAGGTACTCCATTGTTTTTAGGAAATAAAGGAGAAGCATCTATCAATGAAACTCCTATGGTTAAGATTAAAGCGCAATCTGCATCTGCTACTTTTTTCGATATCACAGATAGGTTAGGGACAGCTAATGATTCTTCAAATGAATTGCCTATTTTAGAATTTATTTCAGATGGAAGCTTAACTACAACAGACTTATTCGGTGGTGGTACAGTAAATAAATCAAGAGCAGTTTGGTCTGGAAAGGTTATGCATGACTTTACACAGCGTGGTAGTGTTGAATTTATGGTTCAAAACAATACTAATACTGCTACTTTAGCTAATCATACTGGTACAAATTTTCACACAATTAGAAGAAATAATCCTGCTAATTCTGCAGATGGTCATAATGTAATGTTTTCACTTCCAAGTGCTTCAACAGATTATTGGCAGTTTGATAGAATTAAAATTAAATCAGACAATTCAGCTACAGCAGATATTAGCGCAGTTGGTGTTCCTGCTCAGTTTGGAGATACTAAAGCAACAAAATTTCTTATTGGGACCTCAAGAACTGACGCAACGTATGATTTAGATATAAATACTCCTAATAATATTAATTTGCAAGCATCTGGTAATATGGAAATATGGACAGATGAAAATTCACAAGTTAAAATGTATGGAAATCAAACTACTAAAATATATTCAGATGCTAAAGGAGTTGCTGGAGGTGCGGCAACTACTTATATAGATTCGTTTAAAGCGACAACAGGAGGCACATCTTCTGATATTAAAATTGGTACTATAGAATCAATAGCAGATGAAGATTTTAATTCAGGTGTTAATATACCTTTAACAGGTGCTGATAAGGTTTCAATAGGACATAATGGTTCTACTTCTCCAAATATAACAGAGCTTAATTCTAAAAGAGTAAAACTTGGTAATGGTTATTTACAAATGGCTACTGTTGCAGCTGGAGCTAATCCTTCAGCAGATATGGATAATGATAGTGCTGCATTATATTCAGAAAACTCAGCTTTAGTGGTTGATGCTCACTCTGAATTTGGTAGACAGTTATTTTATCAAGAAAAAATAGGTTCAGCTTCATCAACTCAATGGACTATAGAAAAAACAGAAGTTGGAAAGTCTAAAATATTAGAGCTTAGAGATACAGGTACAACTTCTACAACTATACCTTCTATAACAACTCTTCCAGATGGAAGTGTTCAAATATATGTAACTGGAGGTAAGTTAATCTTTAGCTATAATAATGGTGGTGTTGCTAGAAGATTATCTATTGATATGGAAGATTTAAGCGGTAGTGGTACTACTGATGTGGCTGGTGTAACTTTTGCGGATGATGTATAGATGAAGTTTCTTGAAATGTCAGAACTCGTGAGACAACATCACGAACATATGGGTCAAACAGAGATTAGAAAGCTCTTAAATCGTGCTATTAATGATTTTTGTATTAAAACTAAAATAGTTGAAACTTCTTTTGTTTTTACTATTAATAATACAAATGTTGATGATAGATGGATATGGCTTGATGAGGATATTATAGATATTGAAAGATTAGAAGTTGATGACCATACTATTCCTCGTTTAGTAGGAGTACCTTTAAAAAGGGATTTTAAATAATGTCTAAAACATATGATGATAACTATAGTAAAATGCGCTGGTTTATTGAAAGGAACAGACTTGCTCTTGTTCAATTTGATGATACTGCGACTAAAGAAGAAGATAAATACTTAAATCTTAAATTAACAGATTCAGCAGATACTTATACAGTAAGATTATATGGTAATAAAATAGCACAACATTTTGATGCTGATAATGATATATTACCAGAGATTCCAGAACAATACCATGAAGCTATTGTACAAAAAGCTATTGCATGGGGTTATGAGATACCTCCAAATCAAGAATTGCAGACCGCTGCCTATTTTCACACAATGTATGAAGATACAGTTAAAAGAGCTAAAAAATGGAAACGTATGGGCCGTACTGGTGGATGGGGAAAAATTGTAGACGATAATTGGTTTAATACATAATGGCTAGTAAACTCTCCAATAGAACTGTCTCTCAGGTCAATCAATTTTCTAACTGGAGTCAAGATTTACTACACGGATTTGCTGCTTTAGTTGATTTTGGATTCTATACATTTAATGACTTAGACTTTTTTGATAAGAATAATATTGTATTAGCATCCTTTCCTAATTTTAGCAATGAAGATGTAATTCAAACTGGTAGTCTAGTTAGATTGCCATCAAAAGCTAGTGGACAACCAAGTCCATCAAGTACTGACCCCGATGTTGTTAGATTATATTATGCAAAGAATTTAGTAACAGCACCAGCTAGTTCTACTCCAGAAATTGTGAGTTCTGCATTGCTTGGAGTTGAATTGACTTATAATGGTTCATTAACAGCAAATTTAATACCTACTGATAGCAATGGGACTAAAATTCTTTATGGAATAGCTAGATTAGGTAAAATAACTACACCTGCTCAGGTAGCAAGATATAAAACAGTAGAAACATCTCCCGGAAACTTTGAACAAGTATTTTTAAGAAATGAAGATTACTGGTATGCAGAAGATGATATCTTTGCTTTTGAAGATGCATTTCAACATGATATATATGGTAATATTATAAGAGAAGTTAGCCCAACGACATTTGAAGATAGTCAAGGTTCTTCGTTTACAAGATATAAACCTATTCTTAGAACTGAAACATGGGATGTAAATACAATATATTATTATTTAGAAATAGATACAGTAGCTGAAGCTACAGTTATTAATAATGAATTAGAAACAGGCTTAAATTGGGGTGATGGATTACATGGCAATCCTCCAGATGCTTTTAGACCAGCTGATACAACTGCTGGAGAACAAGTTGGATGGTCAGCTGCAGAGGCAATGAATTATACTTGGAAAGTTACTGCTCCTGCATGGACCCAAGAATTTATAGTAATAAATGAAGCCAGAAATTGGACAACCGATAAATTTGATAGATTTAGTTAGGAGAAACTATGCCAGTTAGTACATTAAGCGCCCCAAATCCGATAAAAGATATATATACGAAGCTAGTCTTTTTTGACACTGCTCATGCTGAAAATGCTTATACTTTTATGTATACCGATTCAAGCACTCTTCAAGATGTTGCAATAACACAAGTTGATAATAGCTTTGTATTAACAAATACACTAACATTAAAGTCTACTATTAAGATGTCTGATGTAATTCCCGGAGGGGCACAAGGGAGTGCAGACAACAATCCAATAAACATTGG
>CEUI01006796.1_pt1 | contig 39276 bp, 33 predicted proteins | sample 531411 | NCBI WGS metagenome assembly CEUI01 (sample SAMEA2622841, study PRJEB7988) | marine metagenome | isolation source: saline water (ENVO:00002010), including
GATGACCAGTCTTGATGTTAAACCTATGGGTACAGCAGATTACATACTTGCAGAAGATGATACAGAAGATTGGTATTCAGGACATATTGAATTGGAACTAAGCTTCACAGAGATTAAAGTTATGACTCAAGAAGTCTATGAAGGTAGAGTTGCAGCGATAAATACTGTAGGTAAATTAGGTCAAGGTATAAGTGACTTTGGTGGTTCACCAAGTATACTTGATAGTGATACTCAAAAACAAACAGAAACAAAGCATGGAACTATTCCAGCAGCTGATGACGGGGGTGGATAATGCCAAAAGAATTCTTTAAAAACTTTCCCGAAATGCAATATAAATTGGATAGTGGTAAGATTATCACTATCAAAGATTTCTTCCGTAAGGCTGCAATCGAAGGAAATGCAAAAGACGCTATTATAGAATATACTTATCATGAGTTAGACGAAGGTGATAGACCTGATGTTGTTGCAACAAAACTTTATGGTAATGGTGACTTACATTGGACTTTCTTTTTAGTTAATGACTTTACCAACTATTATGATTGGTATAAAGACATAAAAACATTTGAAAGTTATATGGACTATAAGTACCGAGGAAAGTATTTTGTTGCAAGTGACTCTACAGACTTAGTATCTTCTTCAAGTAAATTTCTCATAGGGGAAACAATCACAGGCACAGGGTCAACGGGTACAATTCTTGCAGTAGAACCTACTTATAAAAGAATTGCAGTAGATGTTGACGAAGGGTTTACAACTCCAATATTAAGTACAGGTAGTTCATCGAGTAAGGCATTTACTCCAAGTTCTGTTATAGACATGAAAGACGGTGTTAATCATTATTACCTAGGAGATTTAAAAAGAAATACCTTTGCAGCTGGATATACAGCAAAATCACATTGGGAACATGAGTGGGAAACCAACGAAGCAAAAAGGAAAATTAAAATTATCAAACCTTCTAGAATTGGTCAAGTCGTTAGACAGTTTGAGAAAGTAATGAAGTCATGAGTGGAAACATGAAGCCAGGTGAATTTATAATCGAGTCATTCACCTTAATAAACCAATACGATGAATCCTTAGACATTAGTAAAATGGTAATGGGGTTCAAACTCTATGAATCCATATTCAATAAATTTATTACTGGTGAAGTATCAGTAGTAGACGGTCTTAACTTACCTAAGAACTTTAGATTAACTGGTCAAGAGTTTATGCGTATTTCTCTTAAACAAAAAGAAGGGCATGACGAAGAGTCAGAAGAATGTCATTCAATAGATAAAACATTTAGAGTCTATAAAATGGATAACATTAATAGGGTTGATGAAACAACCCAGTCTTATGTATTAAGATTATGTGACCCACGACTGTTCTTTTCAAAAAGGAAAAGAATAAGTCAAACTCTTCGTGGAAGGTATGACCAAATACTTCAAAATGCATTAATTGATGTAGGTAAGTTTAGAGCAGACGAATTCGATGCATGGGAATATACTTCACCTGATAATAAACAATTCATTTGTCCTAACTGGACTATTTCAGAATTAATAGATTACATTGTTAACAATTCACAAACTGGAGAAGCAGCTGCATATAAAAATGGATTCTTCTTTTACCAAACATTAAATGGTGGTTTTAGATTCCAAAGTTTTGATAATATGTGTACCATGGAATTTCCAATCGCGTTCTCTATGTTTCCTAGAAATGCTAGTGATACGGAAGATGAATCTTTGAACTCACCTGATGGTCTCAATACTGCAATTCATGTTTATAAAAAACCACAAGCATTTGATACTCTTGCTGGAACAGCTGGTGGTGCATATGCATCAACTTTAAAAGTTTACGACCCTATAAGAAAATTAGAAGAAGAAAGTATATACGATTTAGAAATGTCTATGAATAAAGGAGAACATGTATCAGGTCACCCTATGATATATGTTGACGATATGGAAAGAACATTAACTGCTGGTGATATTATAGAACCTACAATTTCACCTACAATAGACGAAGTTGATGTAGATTTACAACCAACAAGGGAATACGATTCCTTAATAGTAAACGATTATCACAATCAGCATTCATTCGATAATGCAACAAGTTTATCAGATAATGAAGTATTTGAAGGAAGAAAGTTAAGCGATAATGGTACTCTTGAGAGAAGAGCATTATTACAGATTCTACAACAACATAGAATGCAAATAACCATACCATTTAGAACAGACTTATCTGTTGGAATGATTATTCAATTAAAAATACCTACACCTGAAATTATGGGAGAGGGAGATAAAGCAGATAAAGTAAATGACGATAGATATCTTATTACAGATTTAGCAGTAGACGGTGACCCAGTAAAGAAAAGTGGGATATGTGTATTAGAATGTATTAAAGAAAGTTATGCACAAAAGATTGAAACTGCAAGACCGTTAGACGAAGGAACTGCGCCAGAGGACGATGTATAATGGAATATTTTTACGGGATAGTAGAAGATAGACAAGACCCATTGAAAGTGGGTCGTGTGCGCGTGCGTATACACGGGGTACATACAGACGAAAAGACTTTAATTGCAACTGCAGATTTACCATGGTGTCAGGTTATTCTTCCAACAACTTCTGCTGGTCTATCAGGAATAGGAACAGGTCACGGACTCGTAGAGGGGTCTACGGTATTTGGATACTTTAGAGATAGAGCAAAACAAGACCCAATCATTCTTGGAACTGCAGCGGGTATACCACAAGCAGGCTATAAGGAATCAGTTTCAGATGACTTAATAACAAGAGATATAGAGAAAGGTTTCAATGACCCAAGACAATTAACCGTTGACGATTATAAAGATACTTCCGAAGAACCTAATCCAACTCAAGATTCAAGAAGAGGTTGGGGTCTTACTACTGCAATGGATACTGCACCAGTTAATCCAAAAGAAATTACAGTTAACTATGACGGAACTGGGTCAACAATAACAGAAAGAACATTAACAAAAGAAGACTTGCCTTGGTATCCATTATACACAGACACTTCTGATTACTCACCTTATACAAGAGGAGTCTTTACAGAAGCAGAACTAAAGAAGAAATCTTCTTTAAACGAATTAATATTATCAACTAAACTTTTATCTGCAACTTCTAAAGACGGAGACCCTACAACTGTATGGAATGATATTGATACCACTGCAGTAAAGCCAAAAGGAAGTCAACCACTTCGTGACCAATATAAAGGTTGGTTAAACACTGTAGCAAGTCCAGTATATCCATATAATAAAGTTACAGAAACAGAGAGTGGTCATGTATTCGAGGTAGACGATACAAAAGGTGCAGAAAGAATTAATCTATATCATAGGTCAGGAACATTCCATGAGATTCACCCTGATGGAACAGAGTCAACAAGAATAGTAAATGACAAATGGGAAGTAGTTGCAAAGGACAACAAACTATTCATTGCTGGGAACGCAGACATAACTGTAGAGAAAGGTCATGTTACTCTCAATGTTAATACAGGTGATGTTGATATGAGAGTATTAAAAGGTGATGTTAGTTCAGAGGTTACAGAAGGAGACCTTGCAGTAAATATCCTTAAAGGAAAAACAAATGTGTTATCAGAAGACAAAATAACAATTACAGGTAATAACACAACAGAGATTATATCAGACACAACAATAACAGGAACCTTACATGTGACTGGAGCTCAGACAAATGATTCAACTATACATGCAACTGGAGAGATTTCAACCTCAGAAGGTAATGCTCCAACATTGTCAGGACATACACATACTGACCCAAGTCACGCAAAACATGGTTCAGAAACAAGTAAACCTAGTTAGGTTGTATAAATAGTATTATGGTCGACTATGTAGTTAATAAAGGAAAGAATGTTGCAATCAAGGAAGCATATAAAGACCTTGATATATACTTTACAGCAAACCCGATAACAGGCGATGTTTCTACCAAGTCTGATTCAGATGCAGTTAAAAGAGCAGTTAGAAATATAGTTTTAACAAACTATTACGAGAGACCATTTAAACCAAATTTGGGCGGAAATATCAGAGGTCTATTATTTGAATTAGACACAGATAGAAAAGTCAAACGAGCAAGGAAAAGATTAGCTGAAGCAATCTCAGACTTTGAACCTAGGGTTGAAAATGTTAGATGTAAATTTGACATTGACGGCAACAGATTAGATGTGATAGTATTTTATAGTATAAAGAACGGTTTATCAAGTCAAGAACTTCAATTCACAGTAAATAGGACACGATAATGGCAGTAAATAGTTCACAGATAAATGTCACTGATTTAGATTTTGATAACATTACAGAGAATCTTAAAAATTATCTGAAAGGTCAAGAGATATTCAAAGACTATAATTTCGAGGGGTCATCTTTATCAGTATTGATAGACCTTCTTGCATATGCATCACATATTGGTGCAGTTAATACAAACATAGCAGCTTCTGAGTTGTTTTTAGATTCAGCACAGATAAGAAAGAATGTAGTTTCTCGTGCAAAGGATTTAGGATTCGTTCCTTCCTCAGAGAAAGCTTCTACTGCAGTTGCAACAATGACTCTAAGGAATGTTAGAGGTGCAGACGGAGCAGTTCCTTCTTTAACTTCAATGATTATGCCTAGAGGAACAACTTTCAGAACAACATATGAAGGTTCCAACTATGAGTTTGTAACTGCCTCAACTTATACACCAACTGTAGACGGAACTACCTTTACATATGCTGATATTGATATAGTTCAAGGAACTTATGCACAAGACCAATTCGTATTTGACAAACAACTTGCAAATCCAAAATTTGTTTTATCAAATCAAAGAGTAGATAAACAGAGAATGACTGTTACAGTTAACTCAGGTGGAACCTCATCAACTTATTCATTATCAACAGACATTTCTTCAATTACTACGACTTCCAAAGTATATTATACTCAAGAAAACGAAGAAGGATATGTAGAACTTTATTTTGGTGATGGAACATTAGGTGTTTCTTTACTAGACGGAGATGTAATTACAGTTGACTATATTATAGTTGATGATATTCATGCAGACGGAGCTAGTAAGTTTACACAAATAAGTTCAATCAATGGTTATTCTGATTCTTCTATAGTTGTTACAACCAATGCATCGGGTGGTGCAGAGAAAGAATCAATCGAGTCTATCAAATTTAAAGCAACAAAGTTCTATACTTCACAGAACAGACTCGTAACATTAAATGACTACAAAGCAAAGGTACAGGAATACTATCCAAACGCAGATGCAGTTGCAGTATGGGGTGGTGAAGATAACGACCCGCCTGCATATGGTAAAGTATTCATTGCATTGAAACCACAAAATGCAGATTATCTTTCAGAAACAGAAAAAACAACTGTAAAGGCTAGTCTAAACAAACTAAATATGTTGACTGTTAGACCTGAGATAGTAGATGCAGACATTCTTAAGATTTTAATAACTACTACATTCAAGTATAATCCAAACTTAACAACATTAACAGCAGGTGAATTAGCAACATTGACTAAGAACACAATTACACAATTTGATAAAGACCATTTAAATGGATTCGATGCAATCTTTAGACATTCAAATCTAACTAAGACAATCGATGAAGCAGATTCTGCAATTTTATCAAATACAACAAACATAAGATTAAAAAAGAAACTAAAACCAACAGTCTCAACAACTGCAAAAGGTTATACGGTTTCTATGGGTAATTCATTATATAATCCACACTCTGGCCATAATGCAGATGCTGGTGGAATTACCACAACAACAGGTTTTAAAATCGGAGGTGACTCAGTAAACACTCATTACTTTGACGATGACGGAAAAGGTAATTTAAGAAGGTATTACTTATCAGGTTCAACTCGGATTTATAAAGACAATGCAGCTGGCACAATTAATTATGCCACTGGATTGATAACTATCAATGCCTTCATATTGACCTCAACGGTTAATACTGATACATCGATAGACTTCACCTTGATACCTTCGGGTAATGATGTCGTTGCAGAACGAGGTAACTTAATTGATATCTCTCTTGACGATATTAAAGTCACTGGTGAAGTAGACACCATCGCAAGTGGTGAAAGCAGTGCTGGTGTAGGTTTTAATACAACCTCTACCAGTTCATATTAATTAAATGTATAAAGTGGTCGCGAGTCCCGCGAGTAGTTTCCCATTCATTTGGATTTTAGGAGGAAAATAGAATGGCAGATAAGAAAATAACGGCTTTGACCGTCATGAACGGTTCCGAGGTTTCAGCAACTGATATACTTCATGTTGTTGACGACCCATCAGGAACCCCCGTAAATAAAAGGCTTGCAATTTCAAGTCTTTTTGAAAACATACCAACTCACTTGGCAATCAATGATGTTACTACTGTAACAGCAAATGGTTCCATTGCAGACGGTGGAGTTATTGCAGTAGACGCTGATTCAATCTCAGCTAACCTTGCATTATCACTACCTGACTCAAGTGATACTGGTGAAATAAAGATTGTTGTAATCGCAACAGACCCAGCTGGGTCTTATGATGTTGTGTTAACACCTTCAACTTTTAATAATGGCTCAACCATTACATTCACAGATAAAGGCGATGCCTGTATCTTAATATGGTTAGGTTCTTCATTAGGTGGTTGGAACTTGTTAACTAACATTGGTGGTACAATCGCTGCTTAATGAAACATGGCTAAAGAAGCGTTTAATATTGGTAGGTTATCAGATAGGATATCCAGTCTTGTACCCGAATTCGTTCAGGACGAGGCACCAGTATTTGAGCAATTCTTAAAGGCATATTTCGAATTCCTTGAGTCAGAGATATTAACTCTCGAATCTCAAGGAGAGCTAGACGAGATTCTTCTAGAAGATGACCAAGGTTATCTTCTAGTTGAACCCGCTACAGTTGACCCTTCACCTGATAGTGCAACTTCTAGATTACTTCATGAACAAACAGTAAGTCCTTTCGAAGTAGGACAGTACATTGTTGGTTCTAAAACTGGAACAGTTGCAAAGATAAAAACTATTAACAGTAATACTTTCTATACGGAAGTAATACATGGAAATGGTTTTGACGCAGGTGAAACGGTCACAAGTAGGCAAGGTGGTCAGACTGGTAAAGTCAAGACATTTAAACACAATACCATTCTTGCCAGTAATCAACTATTAGATTATTCTGATGTTGATAGAACTACGGAAGAATTTTTAGATTACTTCCAAAAAGATTTCATACCTTCGTTAGACTTAGACGATACAAAAGACGCAAGACTAACGATTAAAAATATTAGTGACCTTTATCAAAAGAAAGGTACTAAAGAATCATTAGAATTCTTACTTCGTTTATTATACGGACAAGACGCAGAGATTAGATATCTCATAGACGAAACTATTCAAGTTTCAGAATCAGGACACAATCATCAAAGAAGAATTGCTGTTGTCATGGACGACCTTAATACTCTTCCAAGTGCAACTGATAAAGTGGTTCAATACCAAGAGGACGGTGTTACAATTATTGCTGAAGCAATAGTAGAAAATGTTTATACTATTAATGCAATAAGAGCAGAGTATTCATTAGAAGTTACAGATAACCATTTCGGAACATTTGTTCATGAACACCCTTGCACATTTGTAGATAGAGACGGAGTAACTAAAGTTACAGGAAGAGTTAAAGGTATTGTATCAGATATCGATACAACTAGCTCTTCTATCTATGTTGCACAAGAAGACGGTGATAGTATATTACTAGAAAGTAAACAACTATCAGGTAATATTACAACTTCAACCAGTTCAACAGACCTAACAGGTGCAAGTTCTAAATTCTTATCAGAGTTAAAGGTTGGAGATACTATTTCTTATAAAGTATCTAATACAAAGTATACAAATGTAATTGCAACAATTACAGATGATGTAACTGCAACATTAACTGCAAACGGTTCAGCTGCAGCTTCAAATGCAGATTACTTTAATGATACTGTATCAGGTGGACTACTAAACGAACACCAAAGTTTTGGTTCTATGTATGATTTAAATGACCCTTTAATATTCTCAAACGGTAAAGCAGGAAGAGATGTAGTAAATGGAAAGGGTGTAATTAATGGTTTAAGAAGAGGTGGTATTGAGAAGGTATATATCGAAGCTGCTGGTACTGGATATGCTGGTGGAGATATAGTTGTATTCGATAACTCAAGTGCAGACGGAAACGCTGCAGAAGCTGTTATTGGTGCAATAGAAGATACTGTAATTTTAGAAAACCATACTGAATGGGGTCAATTTCAAGTTACTGCAACAGCAGGACAAACCCTTTTTAATGGAGTAGACGATAACGGTAGGTTAATTTTATTTAATGATAACTCAGTAGATGTTTATGTTGACGGTGTAAAGAAAACTCCATACACAGATTATACATTTAAAAATGATAGAGTAACATTTACCAGTGGTCAATCTGCTGGTGCAGTTATAGAGATTTTTACAGAATACAATAATCTTTTATATGAAGGTCAAGGTAACATTCAACTTAATACAACAGAATCATATATTAGAAGAGTAGACATTACCTCGCCGGGCACTGGTTATGCAACATTACCTGAATGTTTCCCAGGCGGATATATTTACTTTAGTGATATTACAGGATATCAAGTAGGGGAAACTGTTACTGGTGGAACTTCAAATGCAACAGCAACTATTGTAAGATTAGATGCAGAGAACAAAAGGTTAGTAGTTAAAAGAACACATACAGATTCAAATGCATTTACAAATGCTGGTGAGATTATTACTGGTGGTACAAGTGGAACTGCTTCTACAGCAACTCAATGTAAAGTCTCAAGTGGAACAGGTGCAAAATTAGTTGCATATGGTTCAGAGATTGGTGGAGTTGGTTCTATAAATGTTCAAGACCAAGGTTACAACTTTAAAGAAGACCAAGCATTAGATTCAACTTCTTACTTTAAAATGTTGGTTACAACACCTACTGCTAATTTATTACAAAATTTAACAATTACAGGACGAATTACAGGTTCTACAGGTAAGATTGTAAACCACAATCCAAACACACATGTATTAACTTTTACAGATTTAGATGGTCACTTCTTAGACGGTGAAGAATTATTATTTAACAGTTCAGACACAGTTAAATGTTTAAAATTTAATCCATATCAAGCAAGAGGAAAAGTCGGTGGTGAAGGAATTATTCAAAGACAATTAGTTACTCTTGACTCAACATTAGATGAATCTGCTTCTAACTTGCATGACGGTAAGTTTTATCAAACACACTCTTATATTGTTAAAGTTGGAGAATCGATTAACAAATGGAGAGCAATCGTTAAAGATTTAGTTCACCCAGCTGGACATATCTTCTTTGGTGAGGTTGCAGTTAAAGAATTTGTAAACCCATTTGACGAAATAACAAATGATGTAGGACTAGAAAGAGAAAGCAGATTTAATTTCGTACCAACAATTATTATAAAGGGTACACCAACATATCATTTTGATTTAGAACTAGCAGACTCACTTACAAGAGATGATGAATCTAATGTTTTATTAGAAAACGGTTATCATTTAATATTAGAGGATTCGCCAGATATAAATGCAATAACCAATTACTTAAGTGAGTGGGAGATATACTCTACAGAAACTTCTACATTTATTACAGAGGCTGGAGAAAGAGTTGTAAATGAAGACGGGTCAAGTGGTGCTTTCCTATTACAAGATAGACTTGCAAATGATTCATTACTTGTCTATATGCCTACAGACTTAACCAATCATAATACTGCACCAGTTGCTATCGAAGAGCAAGGTCATGTTAACCTTATTACAGAGAAATCTATTAATAATGTTGTAGTTTGGACGAAGAAAGGAACACATGACGGTGTTGATACTGCATTGTCTATTGATAATGCAAATAATCCACCACATAGTCCATACGAGAGAAGAGCAGAATTATTTAGAATGGCTGAATCAGGATTAGTAATGCCAGTCGTTCAAATGCAACATGAAGACATTACTTACGAAGACGGAGGCAGAATCGTATTAGAGGAAGAGACTCACCATTTAAGAATGGACGAAACATATGGTGAAGGATTCGGTGGAAGATTTGTAACAGAAGCAGGAGAACCTATAAAATTAGAAGACGGTTCATATACTGCAGAGGACAATTCATTCCTACAAACAGAAAGAGTTTCAAATGCCTATAACTGTCAGTTTATTACAGAAGACGGTGATAGGTTTACTACAGAAGACGGTGGAAGTATTTTAGACGAAAGTGTTGACGGTCAATCATTAACTTCCTTTGTTCCATTTGGTTCTACCATTGGTGACATAAATAAAATATCAGAGCAACAAACATTTGACATATCTTATTACATGTTAGACGAAAGTATATCAAATGATGCAGAAGAGGATAGAATAGTCCTTGAAAACGGGTATGGAGACATACTTTTAGAGTCGTCTAACAATAGTGGGTTAACAATTTCAGACATGGATTCGTTCTTACCGAACTTCCGAATGAAGAGTTTTGACCTGAAACATAACGAGAGGACTAATATTACATGGAATGCCTATGTAAAATCCTCAAATATAACGAATTCAACCTTGGGTTCTTTATAAATAGTATATAAATAATCTATAGATTAACGGAGATTAAAAATGGCAGCAATTATAACCGAAAAGTTTAGGACACATAGTGCTAAACAATTCATAGAAGACTTTGGAGAAGCAGCTTCTTCAACTTATATGTTTATAGGTAGGTCTTATCCTTGGACAGACGATACCTCACCACCTACACCAGCTAATTCAACTGGTGAAGAATACGATGCATATTCAGACATGGTAGCAATGAAGAAAGTTTCATCTGCAGATGTCTCACATGCAGTTTCAAGAAAAAATTGGACTACAGGAACAACTTATGACGAGTATGACCACACTATCAGTGCAAGTTCTACTTCATCAGCTTCATCTTCTAGTAACTTGTATGACTCAAACTTTTATGTAATAACAGATGAGTACAATGTTTACAAGTGTATTAGAACAGGAAGAGCCGATAACGGTTCAACCGTAGCATCAACTGTTAAACCTACAGGAACCAGTGCAACTACTTTAGTAGAAACCAGTGATACTGGAATTGGAACTGGACGAGGATATCTTTGGAAGTACATGTATACTGTATCAGCTGCCGATACAATTAAATTTGTTACTACAGATTTTATCCCCGTTAAAACTATTGGAGCCCAAACAGAATTAGGTGGAACCTCAGATGACGGTTCTGCACAATGGGATGTAGAAAACAATGCTATAGATGGTGGAATCCTTCATGTTAAAGTAAACAGTGGTGGTGCTGGATATACTCAAGGAAACTATACAAGTGTTGCAATCGCTGGAGACGGTTCAAGTGGTGCATGTACTGTTCATGTTAATGCATCAGGAAATGTCTCTCATGTGACAGTCACAACTAATGGAACAGGATATAAAAGAGCTTCTATTGCAATAGATAGTATTTCAGGAATAGGAAGTCCTTCTACAAGTGCAGTAGTAACTCCAATTATATCGCCATTATATGGACACGGTGCAAACCCAGTTGAAGAATTGGGTGGAAACTTTGTAATGGTTAACTCAAGACTTGAGTTTGCCGAAGGTTCGGGAGATTTCCCAACTGATAACGATTTCAGAAGAATAGGATTAATTCAAGACCCATTCTCTAGTGGAACAACTGTTGCAACTGGTACTAACTATGCAGCTTATCATAAAATGACATTATCAGCAGTAGGTTCACTTGCTGTTGACGATACAATTATGGACGCAAATGCTGATGGTTCAGGTGTTGCAGTTTCTAAAATCGTTTCTATTACAGGTAATGTAGTATCTCATATCCCACAAGCAAATAGTGTTGGTGGATATGTGAATTTTTCGGGTTCTGATACAGTTTTTAAAGGGTCAACCTCTATAGGAACAGTATCAAGCGTAGACGCTTCATTCCCTGAGATAGTAAAATATTCAGGAAATATCATGTATGTCGAAAATAGAGGTGCAGTAACAAGAGCTGCAGACCAAATCGAAGATATTAAACTGATTATACAGATGTAATTGAATTACATCTTTAAATTAACATAAGAGTAAACTATGGCAGAGAAGACTGACTTAAATATATCACCCTATTACGATGACTATTCGGAGTCTAAAAACTTCCATAAGGTTCTTTACCGAGCTGGAAGACCATTACAGGCTAGAGAATTAACACAATCCCAATCTATCTTACAAAATCAGATAGAAAGATTCGGTAACCATTTCTTTGAAGAAGGTTCAATCGTTACTGGTGCTCAGACTGATGTAGACTTTGAGCTTTATTATGTCAAAGTAAAATCAACTAACCCAAATTCTTCGGGTGATGCCTCTGTTGAAAGTTTTAGAGAAAGTTATCACGGACAATATATTGTAGGACAAACATCAGGTGTTGTTGCAAAAGTTATAACTTCAACTGCAGAAACATCTACAGATAAACTTACTCTTTTCGTAAGATTAGAAAGACAAGGAACAGATTCAGATAACTCATTTGCGTTCACAGCAGGAGAAACTCTTGTTAAGTGTGGATTTAATGCAAGTGGTACTGTATCAGAAGACTCAGCAAGTAACAATGACTTTACAGTAGAAGCTTCTACTGAAACACCAATAGGTCGTTGTTCCATAGCAAACATTTCAGAAGGTGTTGTATATATTAGAGGATATTTTTGTAAGGTTCCCCAACAAGAGTTAATCTTAGAAAAATATAATGCACAACCTTCTTATAGGGTTGGTCTTGCAATTAAAGAAGAATTAATATCAACTGCAGAAGATTCTACCTTATATGATAATGCACAAGGAACCTCTAATGAGAACGCAGCTGGTGCTGACAGATTTAAATTTACATTAACTCTTTCGAAATATGCATTAACCTCTACAGAAGACGCAAACTTTATCGAAATGGTAAGGGTTAATAAGGGTACAATAGAATTACAACAAACTAGACCAATGTATTCTGAAATAGAGAATACCCTTGCACGAAGAACTTTCGATGCAAACGGAGACTTTATTGTTCGACAGTTTACACATAGTTTAAGAGAACATTTAGACGATACCACTAATAGAGGATTCTACCTCAAAGCAAATGGTGGTGATGACGATAAATTCCTTCTACAGATATCGCCTGGTAAGGCATATGTAAAAGGATATGAGATTGATAAGATTGGAACAACTAACTTATCAATACCTAAAGCAAGAACAACAAGTTCAATAAGTGGTGCAAAGACTCCAACAAGATTAGGAAACTATATTAAAGTAGAAAACTGTTTTGGTTTTCCAAGTTTCGGCAACGAAAGTGGAACGAGTTCAATAACACCTTTTCAACCATGTGAATTATTCCCAACTACATTAACAGCTGGAAGTTTAGGTTCAGGAGACCATATTGGTCTTGCAAGAGTTAGATACATTGATTCGAATGATGATACTGGAGATGAAGAAGATGGAGTAAATCTATATCTATTCGATGTGAAAATGTTCACAAAGATTGGATACAGTTCACATAGTGGTGATGCAGCGAATCCAGGCGATAAATTAGTTGGTGCCAATGGTGCAACTGGTATAGTTGCATACGATAATAATTCAGATGCAGTTTATGTTTACGATGTAATGGGAAGTTTTGCACATGGAGAGGCAGTAACTTCTGAGGGAGATAGTAATTTTGGTTGCACAATCGTAGGTGAAAACTACAGAGGTATTGCAAACGAAGTTAGAACTTATAACATAGACCGTGTTAGAGGTATAGGACAAGAAAGAGCAAGTGCAGATGAAGCAGACTTTACTGCAGATGTTGTTGAAGATAGTGATTATACATTAATAGGAACAGTATCTTTCACAAGTGGTTCAACAGCTCTTAGTGGAGTTGGAACTAGATTTACCTCAGAATTAAAAGAAGGTGATATAGTTTTAGACGCTGCTGGTAATGAAAGAGTAATTGCATCAGTAACTTCTAATATCGCTGCAGTCTTAACTGCAAATGCAGGCACAACTTATAGTGGTAATGTGTTTAGACGAAGAGTTAAAATTTATGACCAAGACCAGTCTGCAGCTATTTTTGCATGGCCAAGAGATTGGGTTAAGACACATACACCTGATGATATATCAGTTAAAAGACAAAAGGTTGTAACTGCTTCTAGTGGAAATATTGTAATTACAACAAACACTGAGAACGAAGAATTCTTACAACTATCAAGAGATAATTTTCAATTATCTTGTATTGATGCAAATGGTGACGGAACTTCAACATTAGGTAATGAAGTTGACCCAACTAATGCGTCTGCAGTTAAAGCATCTTATGGAGTCTCAGGTGAACAATATACATTTACAGTTGGTGGTGCAACTGGTAAATGGTTAGTATCATATGCAGTTAAATTAAGTGTACCAGTAAACAGAGATAAAACAGTTCATAGGTCTCGTTGTGCAATCGTTGACACTGCTTACGCTTCAGGTGGGTCACAATACGGAACATGTTACGATAACAAAGATATTTCATTAGGTGTCTCAGACTGTTTTGCAGTTAGAGGTATCTACGAAGGAATTGGTGGTTCAACACCCCTTCCACCAAGTACAGTATTAACAGTTGCTTCAGGAACACCAGTAGCAGAAGAAGAAATTATAGGACAAACAAGTGGTGCAAAGGCAAGAATAATTAAATATAATGCTGGTGCAGCGACATACTTCTATTACATGAATGATATTCTTTTCACAGATGGAGAGAGTGTAGTAGGACAAACCTCAAATGCAACTGCAACTATAGGAACCCTTACAACAGGTTCAGACAATATAACAGATAGGTACTTCTTTGACAACGGTCAAAGAGATGGTTTCTATGACCACGGTAAAATTACATTAAAACCAGGCCAACCTTCACCAAACAATTCAATACTCATAGTGTTTGATTACTTCACAGGAGCTGGTGGAGAATTCTATGATGTAGATTCATATAATGTTATCGATTATAAAGATATTCCAGTATATTCACCAAACAAAGTAGACTTAGGTGGTATGGAACCCGATGGTCAATTCGAACTATCAGATTCAGTAGACTATAGACCAAGTGTTGCACAATTATACGGTGGAACTTCTGCAACTAAACTTGCAGCTGCTCCTGACCCAACAAATCCAGCTAATATTTCTGCTGGAAGTACAAATGGTCTTACTGGTGACCCATTTGAATACGGTAGTAAAGTATTCACAGGAACAGGGTCAAGTGCATTAGACACACCAGTTCCTACAGTAAACACAACTGGAGATATAACATTCTATACACCAAGAATTGATAAAGTATTCTTATTAAAAGGTGGATTGTTTGAAGTTGCAACTGGTAACCCTGATTTAACACCAACTAAACCGAAAGCAATCGATGATGCAATCGAAATGTTTGAGTTGTTTATTCCAGCTTACACCAAGTCATTAGATAGAATTAGAGTTAGGTCGTTTGACCATAGAAGATTTACCATGAAAGATATTGGTAAGATTAATAATAGGGTAACTAACCTAGAAAGAATCACATCATTATCTTTATTAGAATCAGATACGCAATCAAAACAAGTATTAGACGCAGACGGATTTGATAGATTCAAATCAGGATTCTTAGTAGACAACTTTAGAGGACATAAGATTGGTGATGTTAATCACCCTGATTATAAGTGTTCTATTGATACTGGAATGGGTATGCTAAGACCTCAGTCATTTACACAGTTCTTTGATATTGAATTGAACACTTCAAGTTCTACTGATTATCAAAAAACTGGTGACTTAATTACATTACCTTATACACCTTCTGCTTATATCACTCAAGATAAAGCTTCAAGACATGTTAATGTTAACCCATATCATGTATTTGCATTTATTGGTAATGTTAAACTATCACCTGAAACTGATGTATGGAATGATACAGAAAGACTTCCTGATGTAAGAATTAACAGAGAAGGAAACTTTGATGCAGTTACAGCTGGTGTAGGAAATGCACTAGGAACTGTATGGAACTCATGGCAAACAACATGGGCTGGAGAACCTGCGACTGTATCTACCGAAGTTCAATCAACTTCAAGTGGTTCATGGGACGGAGACCCAGCACAAGGCGGAACATGGCAGGCTGGTGAAGAAGTAACAAGAGAAATTACAGAGACACCTGAAATTCAAACAAGAACTGGTGTCACAACTTCTGTTGTAGAAGATTTTGTAGAAACAAGAAACGACAGATTAGTATCAGTATCAATCATTCCTTTCATGAGAGCAAGGACTGTAGAGATTGATGCAACCAACATGAAACCAAATACAAACCACTTCTTCTTCTTTGATGGAATTAGAGTGGATAGTTTTGTAAGACCGTTCAATACAACTTATTCACAAGACGGTGGAACTACAGTATCATCAGGACTTAAAACAGACGGTAATGGTAGACTAAGAGGATACTTCGAATTACCTAATAGTAATACTCAAAGATTCCCAACAGGACAAAGAAATTTAAAAATTACTTCAAGTTATTATAACTTAAGTAATCCACCTTCAAGTGGCCAAGGAACATATCAAGCACAAGGTCTATTGAACAGTTCACAAACAGAGATAACTTCTACAAGAAATGGTAGAGTTATATCTCAAATTACAAGTGGAGAAAGAAGATTCGCAAGAAGAGGTGAAAATTTAAATATTTCACCAGTTGATACTCAGGCACCTGATTTACCAGTAGATACTACAGTCCAAACAGGTGGTGGTTTACCGCCAGGGCCTGAGAACTTCAATCCAATAGTAGAACCACTCTTCCCAGTTGTTCCACCACAAGAACCAATAAGACAGGCTATAATGCAAATGAGAGACATGAGTATTCGTGTCGAGTCTGTATCAGGTGTGGGTTGGATGGATCCGCTGGCACAATCAATCATGTGTGAAACTGCTGGTGGTATGATGATAACTTCTATTGATGTATATTTCCAATCGAAGTCAACTCACATGCCAGTATCGGTAGAAATCAGAAACATGGTTAATGGATATCCAGGCCAAATAACTTATCCTTTCTCTATAGTAACTAAGAACCCCGAAGATGTTAATATATCAGAAGACGGTTCAACTGCAACTACATTCACATTTGATTCACCAGTATTTGTTGAAGAGGGTACAGAGTTCTGTTTCGTAGTTTATTCAAACTCAAATGAATACGAATGTTGGATTTCAAGAATGGGTGAAACAGACTTAGTTTCAGGACAACAAATTTCAGGACAACCATATGCAGGCTCCTTGTTCATGTCACAGAATGCTTCGACATGGACTGCAGAACAAACAGATGACCTTAAGTTTACTATGAATATAGCAAACTTTGATACTACAAAAGTTTCAAGTCTATATTTCGAGAATACAGACTTACCAGTAGCAACACTTGCAAAAAATCCAATACAAACAACTGCAAGTAGTAATACAGTAAAAGTAAACAGTTACTTACACGGACATTATGCTACAACTTCAAATGTTCAGCTTGCTGGAATTAAGGGAGATAGAGTAGGTTCTATATTAGAAGTAGACAGTGCAGCTCTAGGAAGTGGAACTGCAACAAACGGAACATATACTGCAAGGACTCAAGATTCTTCAAATGGAAGTGGAACAGGATTAAAACTTAAAGTTGTAATTGCAAGTAATGCTATTTCAAGTGTAGAAATAGAAGACCCAGGCCAAGGCCATGCAGTTGGAGACGATATTACATTTACAAACTTTGATAATGCAACAGACGGAGATGGTTCAGTTAATTTAACAGTTAATGTTAAAACTGTAGGTGAGACCCTAGGTGGTCTTCCAGTAGACGCAATCGGTGGTGCAAGTACAATAACTTATACTGCAGTATCAGACATTGGTATTGACTCATTTAATGTTGCAGTCGATATGACAAGTTACATTGCAGCCAATAAATTTGTAAGTGGATATACTGCATTAGAAACAACAGTAGGTGGTGGAGACGCATGTACTTCTTCTAGAAACTACTATTACGATACATTACATACAATGATACCTTCAACACAATTACAAAGTTCGAAGATTATTGCAAGTATCGAATCAACTGCAATGAACGCTCCCGAAGGACATATTGCAACTGGTGATACTGCATATACTAGAAGGTCAAGTAATAACTTTATCACATTAAATGATAATAACTTTGTAGATTCGCCAGGCATTGTAGCTTCACCTATCAACGAAACAAACGAAATGTCAAGTGTAAGGTCATTCAGATTATTAACACAAATGTATACTATGAATAACAATGTTTCCCCAGTAATTGATGTGGGAACAATAGGTGCTATTGCAATCGGAAATAGACTAAACAACATAGATAGTAGTACAGATGTGCCTACAGGAGTCACATATTCGGCTTCTACGGAACCCGAAGGGGATAATAATGCATTTGTATATGTAACAAGGAAAGTAAACCTTAAAACACCTGCTACAAGTCTGAAAGTTATTGCAGATAACTTTAGACCACCAAATACTGAACTTAAGTTCATGTATAAACTTATTAAAGCAGATGAAAATACACCTCTTGACGATATAGGATTCCAATACTTTAATTCAGACGGAAGTCCCGATACTTCAATCGAAGTAGACCAAAGAAACTTCAAAGAGTATGAATATACTGCAGACGATTTACCTGAATTCATTGGATTCGCAGTTAAAATTGTAGGACAAGGAAATAATACTTGTGTTGTACCTATGGTATCTGCACTTAGATGTATGGCATTAGCATAATGGGTATTAAAGTAGAAGGACATACAAATTTAGTAAGAGACGAAGAGTCTCATGCTATAATTAACACAGATGTTGAACAATATAGACTTACTATGAGAAGAAGACAAATCATGAGAAGTCAGAAAGATGAAATAAATAGTTTAAGGACTGAAATAACAGAAATTAAAGATTTACTAAGGGAATTAATTAATAAAGATGGCTAGAACAGTAAACAGAAATCAGACTTTAGAAGAGTTTAGAACCAAGTATAATGAGCTTGCAGCTGATGTTGGAAGTATAAATGGTCTTGCTGGTGGTATCTCTAACAATAATAACCTAGTAGATGCAATTAATGAAATAGAAAATAAGACTTTCTATTTTCAAACTTTTGAATATAGTGCATCTGCATCACAAACAGCATTTACTGGTGCAGACGGAAACGGAAATACTTTAAAGATAAGAGCGGGAAGATTCCAAGTCTTCCATAACAAATCAGGTTCAGCAGAACACTTAGTTCAAGGTGATGATTATAGTATATCCAATCTAGTTAATGGAGAATATGGCACAGTAACTTTAAACACTGCTGCAAGTGCTGGTGATGTTATTACCATTTATGCATTTACTGGTTCTGCAGTAGGAACTGCTGGAACTGGTGGTGGAGGAGCTGCTGGACAATTTTCAGAGACCGCTGCAAATGCAATTTATAACATTAACAGTAGTGGTGTTATCTTAAATGGTGACGGTGGTTCAAAAACACTTGAATTAGAATCAGGTTATACTTTACAATTAGCAGGAAAAACTTTTGCAGAAGACGATATTGTTGCAACTGCAGCTGGTAAAAAGGTTCAATTCCCAATCGTATCAGATGGAACTGCACAATTTACAGGTGGAGTGGGTACAGGATTTAGTTCTATAACTTCAACAACTTTTGTTGGTGCATTAACTGGTAATGCAACTACCTCTTCAACAACTGCAGCCATTAGTGGTCACGCTGCGTCAGGGTTAAGTGATATTAACTATACTACTACACCTTCAAATGGCCAGATTCTACAATGGGATAATGCAAATGGTTATTGGGAACCAGCTGATAAAGACAATTCGGATAATGTTGCAGAGGGTTCAACAAACTTATATTTTACAAACGAGAGAGCTCAAGATGCATTAGGGCCTTCTTTCACACATAGTAATCACACAAATGTCACTGCAACTTATGATGACTCAAGTGGAGAAATTAGATTAGTTGCAGCTGCAACTTATGCTGATTCAGATGTGCAAAGTTATTTAAGTGGTGGAGATGGACTTGCAATGAGTGGGTCAGGAGTCTTCTCAGTAAATACTTCAAACGGGATAGAAATCAATAGTGACAATGTTGAGTTGGATTATGAAATCGTATCTACTGCACCAAGTAGTGCATCAGGAACATCTGCTGGTCACTTATGGTTCGTAGTATGATATGGCTGACGAAATATACATTAATCTAGGTTACACGACACAACAACCGTACCAAGGCCAAGTAACAGTAAACGGACAGGAACCGAATATTCGTGCTATCACGGGTACTACTCCAGCGAATTCACAAACACCATTTCCTTATAGTTTCCAATCGCCATTTACTTATCAATCTCAAAAGAATAAGCAACAACCTAATATTCGTGATATACAATCACCTTTTACATATAATAGAACTGGTCAAACTCCATTTACTTATAGACACCCATTCACTTATCAAGCAAATGCAAGACAACCATTAATCTATCAAGTTCAAAGTCCATTTACCTATAGAAATCCAGTAAATGCTCAGCAACCTAATATAAAAAATGCACAGCAACCTCATATTGCAAATGCACAAGAATCAAATCCTACTATTTCACAGAAATCGATTCAAGAACCTCATATTGCCAGAACTCCAGCAATAGGCCCATACATTGCTCAAGGTCAGTTACATGTTCAAGCACCTGAAGCTCCACAGGATCCACCATTTCCTTTTCGTCAACCGTTTACCTATCAACGACAAGGGAATATACAATCAACATATCAGATGCAGGCAAATGCTACACAAGTAGCATCACCGTTTACTTACCCTTATACACTTACACACCAAGGGCCTTATATTGCATTTACAAGAAGTCCATTTACATGGTCTGACCCTGAGCCTGGCTATCAGAATATTAATGCTCAACAACCAACTACATATCAAGCACAAGGGCCTTTTACCCAAAGTAACCAAGGACAAAAACAACAACCAACTATAGTTTATAATAATATTGGTGATGCAAGACAACCATATGCACATCAGGTTCAAAGTCCATTTACCTATCAACATAGGACACCGTTTACCTATCAACATAGGACACCGTTTACCTATAGGAATCCAGTAAACGCACAGGAAAGTAATGAAAAGAATAAACAGAGTCCATTTACATATCCTGCGAATGCACAACAGCCTTCTAATGCACAACAACCATATCCATATATTGCAAACGCAAGACAACCTTATACTTACAACTATAGGTCACCGTTTACATATGATGTTACTGTTAATGCTCAAGAAGGTAATCAAGCACAAGCAAGACAGCCTGCAATATATCAAACACCTTACATATACACTTATGACCATAGGTCACCGTTTACATACCAAACACCATATTCAACTACAAGACCTATCGGCCCAGTTGCAAAAGTTAAAGGAGTGTTTGTTAATAACCCGTCTTCACCTACAGGAGATAATATATCCAAGGCACAAGAAGTATATGTTCATGACGGGTCATCACAAAATCATGAGAAGATACACCAAGCCGTTCCAAATGCACAGTATTTGAAGGGTAGCTAATAAAAAAGGATAAATAGTAGTATGGCCATTATTGCAAATTTATACATCGACCAAGGAACAGATTACTCTATTGAAGTAGACTGCACAGATGTGGCGGGTGAGGTTTTAAACCTTACTGGATATACTGCAGCTGCACAAATGAGAAAAACTTACGGGTCTTCAAATGTAAGTGCAGTCTTTACAACTACAATAAGTGCTGACACGGGTAAAGTTGCTTTATCCCTTACTGATACACAAACAAGTGGATTAGACGCTGGTAGATATGTTTATGACCTAAATATCACTAAGACTTCGACCTCAGAAACAACTCGAATTGTAGAAGGTCAAGCGATAATCACACCAGGCGTTACGAGGTAATCATGGCAGACACTATAAAAGCAAAAGTTCAATTCGGTTCTCAAATTAGAGCAAAACAAGTTGCTATTGGTAATTCATCAACTTTACAAGCAGACTTGTCTAATAAATCTATCAATGAACTTTTAGATGTTAATGCAACCGAAACAGACAATGGTCTTCTTTCTTATGACCTTTCTACTGATAAATGGGTTACTAGAACTAACATTGATGGTGGTACATTTTAATTGATGAATGAAGTGGTTATTAACAACTATACTTTTACTTTCTGCAGCTGGTAGTTGCGAACCTCTCCAAGCAAAACCTTCCGAATGGTCTGAAAAAGAAAGACAACTTTGGCATACTTATCTTGCATTATCCACTATAGATACCTTACAAACTTTTCAATTAGTAGAATGCCAGGCTGCAAGAACTTGTAATGCACACGAACAGAATCCAATCATTGGCCCAAGACCAAGTAAGGGCGATGTCGTTGCACTTAAACTTGTAGGTAATGCAATAATCTATAAAATGTTAGATACCATGGAATCAGACCGAGAGTTTGCATTAAAGTTAATGAATGGTATGCAAGGTATAGTTGTTATTAATAACGGCATATACATTTATAGACGATTCTAAATATATAAATACTAATACAAACATCAAGGTGTCAATCAGTGAGACACGACCCTCATGGTGAGAGGATTGATATATTATGTTCTTTCTCGGACAGTGAAGAGAAAATTAAGCTTAATATTAACTATAAAATATTCCTAGGAGGAATAATATTATGTCAACAGTAATTCAAATTAAACGAAGCACGGGAGTCAGTGCTCCAACGGTAAGTAATCTTGCTGAAGGGGAATTGGCATATGTGCAAGATAGGTCGAATTCGGGTGCTGGTGCGAAACTTTACATTGAGTCAGTAGATTCAGATAACTCTACGGCATTAATCCATGCGATTGGTGGTAAGTATTATACTGATATGCTTGCTGGTTCAACGGCAACTCCTGCCGACTTTAAGGTAGGTAATGGTTCATCAACAGGTGGAACATTGAAACTAATGGAAGATACCGATAACGGTTCTAACTTTGTTGGTCTTAAGGCTGCAAATACATTAGGTTCAAGTGTCACTTGGACTTTACCAACTGCAGACGGTTCTAGTGGTCAATTCATTGGAACAGATGGTTCAGGAGCTTTAAGTTTTAGTTCAGCAACTTCGACTATCGGAGGTGCAACAGACACAAATATATCTGGCGCATCCTCAGCTCAGGTTTTAATCTATGATGGAACTGATTCATGGGATAATAAATCGATATCAGGTGATGTAACAATCTCCGCTGCTGGTGCAGTAACTATCGCAAATGACGCGGTAGAACAGGCAATGATTGCAGATGACGCGGTTGGTGCAGACCAACTTGCAGCTTCATCAGTTGTAATCGGTTCTTTAGCAGCTGCAATGTTGGTAACAGAATCCGAAGGTATCGGTTCAAACGATAACGACACAACTGTAGCAACATCAGCTGCAATTAAAGATTATGTCGATACACAATTAACTGGTTCAGACTTGGATTTCCAAGGTGATTCAGGTGGCGCATTATCCATTGACTTAGATTCTGAAACCTTATCAATCGTAGGTACAGCCAACGAAATCGAAACATCAGGTTCAGGTAATACAATTACAATCGGTTTACCCGACAATGTAACTATTGGTGGAAACTTAACAGTAAGTGGTACAACTACTACAGTTAATTCAACAACAGTTTCTATTGCTGACCCAGTTTTCGAAATTGGTGATGACTCTTCTGATGATAACCTAGACAGAGGTATTAAATTTAAATATAATAGCTCTGGTGCAAAAGTAGGTTTCTTCGGTTTCGATGATTCAACAGGTAAATTTGTCGCTTTAGGAGCTGCAACAGATTCTTCTTCAACATTCTCAGGTACAGCACTTGGTGCAGTATTTGGTGGATTAGAAGCAAGTGGTCTTGCTCTTTCAGGTTCAATCACAAGTGTAGACGGTTCAGCTCCAACTGCTGGGCAGTTGTTAATTGGTCACGGTTCTAACGGTGACTTTGCAGCTGGAACCCTAACTGCTGGTGAAGGTATCGATGTGACAAACGCAGACGGAAGTATCACGATTGCTGGTGAAGACGCAACAACCTCTAATAAAGGTATTGCATCTTTCTCTAGTGATAACTTTACAGTTTCAAGTGGTGCAGTCACGGTCACAGCTATAGATGGTGGAACATTTTAATTAATCATCTTTAGGAGGAGATACCGATGGCAACAGAGATAAAATTTAAAAGAAGTTCGACACAGAACGACACACCTTCTGTCAGTGATTTGGCATTAGGTGAAATTGCAATCAATACCTATCACGGTAGAATGTATACCGAAAAAAATGATGGGTCAGCTGCAATTTCAGAAATTGGTTCTAATCCAGCTTCTCTAACAATCAATGATGCTATAACATTTCCTACCAGTGATGGTTCTAATGGACAAGCTTTAACTACAAATGGTTCAGGAACCCTCAGTTTTTCAACTGTAGGTGGTACTGGACTATCCGTATATAAGTATTCAATTACGAGTAATACTACAAGTATAACTGGTAATGACGATGATAACAATTCATTATCTTATGTAGCAGGTAATGAGTCAGTATACTTAAACGGTGTTAAACTTATTGACGGTGGAACAGATTATACTGCCACCAACTCCACAACTATCACTTTAGCTGCAAACGCAATCAACGGAGATGTTGTAGAAGTCGTAGCATATTCATCTGCGGACTTAGTCCAAGGATACTTTACTGCGTCTTCATTAACTGCAACAACGGCTGACCAAGTGCTATCTGCAAACGCGGTTGCCAATAAGGCAATCAAGTATGTAATATGTGCAACTCACGCTTCTGCTGGAACACACGCTGCAGAAGTTTTATTAATCAATGACGGTTCGAATTCACGCTTCGTTCAATACGGAGATATATTTACGAACGCATCGTTGTTCACTTTAGATAGTGACATTAGTAGTGGAAACATGAGACTTCTCGTGACTCCAGCAAATACTAATACAACGATAGACACATTCCAAATAAGACATTCGTAGGAGGATAAGATATGGCAATAAGTAATTCATTTAAACTTGCAGAACTTATAAGACACTTAACTTATAATTCTACAGACGATGTTATCGAAACAACTAAAAAAATGCATGATAAGAATAGTAAGAGGTCTTCTGCAACGAAGACTTCTACATCTGAATTCAATTTAGATACATTTGCACATGCAAGTTTTAGAGCTGCAAGATATATCGTTGCAATGTCAGAAGGAAGTAATTTTCATTCTACGGAAATTATGTTAGTTCATGACGGAAGCACAGTTACATTAACACAATATGGAACTTTGTTAGATACATCACTTGCAACATTTGACGCAGACATCAGTGGTGACAATGTTAGACTAAAATGCACACCTGCTTCTACAAACTCGACAGTAATCAAGTTTGATAGAACATTGGTAGATGCATAAGTAAAACCAAAACTATAAATAAAGGGGTCTTATCGACCCCTTTTTTTTAAGTTTAAAAGACTCGTTAGCATAAATAACTGTATATCTAACTTATAAGCATTATTTTAGGCAGGAGAATATGGCAGACACAAAAAACTTTCGTTCTGAATATGGATATAATAGTGGAACCAATGAAGTAATTAATTCCAGTGGAAAGGTTGTTGCGAACGCAGTAAGCACACTAACTACAGATAATCTAACTGAGGGCTCCTCGAATGTTTATTATACAAATGCAAGACATGATAGTAGATTTGATACAAAACTTGCTGCAGCAACTATTGATGGAGGAACCTTTTAATGGCAGCCCAGAATTTTAGAATAAAAAACGGACTTAATGTTGGTTCAACTGAGGTTATAGACAGTTCAGGGGACTTAACGGCAGCTGCATTTGGAACAGCTGCAAAAGAAGCAATCGATGACCAAGTAAATACTTTAATGACCGCAGGGTCAAATATCACTTTAACATATGACGATGCAGCTGGAACTTTAACAGTTGCTGGTCAAGCAGGTGATATTACAGGAGTTACTGCTGGAGATGGTTTATCGGGTGGTGGAACATCAGGTGGAGTAACACTTGCATTAGACCACAACGAATTAACAGCAGCGTCAGTAGATGTTGCAAATGATAGTATATCAATTATAGATGCATCTGATAGTAATGCAACAAGAAAAGAAAGTATTGCAGACCTAGCTACTGCAATGGCAGGGACTAATATCACTGCAACCAATGGTGTATTATCAACAACAGCAGACATAACAGGAGTCACAGCGGGTGACGGTCTTTCAGGTGGTGGTTCAAGTGGTGCATTAACTTTGGCACTAGACCATAACGAATTGACTGGAGCTTCTGTCGATGTTGCAAACGATAGTATCACAATCATAGATGCTTCAGACAGTAATGCAACGAGAAAAGAATCAATCGCAGACCTTGCCACAGCAATGGCGGGAACAAACATAACAGCAACCAATGGTGTTCTATCCACAACAGCAGATATAACAGGAGTCACAGCAGGTGATGGTTTATCAGGTGGTGGAACAAGTGGTGCATTAACAGTTGCACTAGACTTAAACGAATTAACAGCAGCTGCAGTTGCAGTAGACGGAGATAGTATTGCAATTATCGATGCTTCCGATAGTAATGCAAGTAGAAAAGAATCAATAGCAGACTTTGTAGCAGGAATTGCTGGTACAGGTCTTTCAGCAAGTTCAGGTCAATTAAGTTTGACTGATACTGGATATGTAACAGGAGTTACAGCTGGAGACGGTCTAAGTGGTGGTGGTACAGACGGTACTGTAACAGTTGCATTAGACTTAAATGAATTAACAGCTGCAACGGTAGCAGTTGCAAACGATAGTATTGCAATTATCGATGCAAGTGATAACGGAAGTAAAAAAGAAGCAATCGCAGATGTAATTACTGCAATCGCAGGTGACGCTTTAACAGCAACAAGTGGTGTCCTTGCAGTAGGTGTAGACGATAGTTCTATAGAAATAGATTCCGATGCAATTCAAGTCAAAGCAAGTGGTATAACAAATGCCATGTTAGCAGGTTCGATTGCAAACGATAAACTTGCTGGTTCGATTGCAAACGCGAAACTTGCAAATAGTGCTATAACAATAAATTCAAATTCAGTATCACTTGGTGGTTCAGTTACTTTAGACTCAGACGACATTGGTGAAGGTTCATCAAATCAATGGCATACAACTGAGAGAGTTCAAGATGTAGTTGGAGCTCAACTTGCAACAAATGGTTCACATACAAACATTACTGCAAGTTATGACGATGCTGGAGACGGTGCAGTTGACTTATCAATCACAGATGCAGTAATCAGAGGAAAAGTATCAGTAACAGATTCAGGTGGAGACGGTTCACTTGCATACAATAACTCTACTGGTGTAATTACATATACTGGCCCAAGTGCTTCAGAAGTAAGAGCTCATATAACTGCTGGAACTGGTGTTGCAATTAGTTCAGGTGAAGTTAGTATAGGGCAGGCAGTTTCAACAAGTTCAAATGTGGAGTTTGGAAATTTAACATTATCAGGTAACTTAACAGTTAATGGTTCAACAGTAACAAATAGTGCAACTAACACTACCATTGAAGATGCATTAATCGAACTTGGTTCAGGTAATTCAGGTTCTAACTCTAATGACCTTGGTTTGATTCTTGAAAGAGGGTCAACAGGTAATAACGGATTTATGGGTTGGGACGAATCTGCAGATAGTTTCATATTAGGAACCACAACAGACACTGGCGCATCAACAGGAGATTTAACTATTGCAGTGGCTCCGTTATCAGTTGGTGCAGTTACAATAACGAATGCAAGTAATTCAGGTGGAACAGCAAGAAACATATATCAGTCAACTTCGGCTCCAGGCGGTGGCGATGGTGCAGTTGGTGACTTATGGATATTATACTCTTAATAAAGAGTTAGAGTGAGGATAAATGGCGACAGGTAATCAGAAGGTTAAAACACCTAGTGGTTGGAACGCTACCCAAGGTGCTTGGGTTAAGACTGATTCAACTACTTGGAAAGCAGTAGACCAAATTTACATTAAAACTCCTGATGGGTGGAACAATGCTTCTGGGCAAGAAGGAGCTCAACAGCCATATCCTTATATTGCAACAGGTCAAGAACCTAATATAAGGAACAGACAAACTGCATATCCTTATATTGCCAATGGTCAAGAACCGAATATCAGAGACAGACAGAATGCATATCCTTATATTGCAACAGGTCAAGAACCGAATATAAGGAACAGACAAAACGCATACCCTTACATTGCAACAGCACAAGAACCTAATATAAGGGATAGACAGAATGCATATCCTTACATTGCAAATGGTCAGGAACCTAATATAAGAAATGCTCAGCAGCCTACTATTAAGAATGGACAAGAACCAAATATTAGAGATGCAAGGCAACCAGTAACATATGACCATAGGTCACCATTTACATATGACCATAGAAGTCCTTTTACTTACAATTATAGGTCACCTTATACTTACAACTATAGGTCACCATTTACATACAGAACTCCAGTAAATGGCCAACAACCTACAATTAAGAATGCACAACAACCTTATCCTGCTAACGCAAGAAACCCATTTACATATCAAGCACCAGCAAGACAACCGTATATTGCAAATGCGAGAAATCCATTCACATATCAAGCACCAGCAAGGCAGCCATATATTGCAAATGCAAGAAACCCATTTACATATCAAGCACCAGCAAGACAACCGTTGACTTCGACTTATCAAAGTCCATTCACTTACCCAGCAAGAACACCAACTGGTGGCGGTGGTGGTTGCTTCAGTTCAACTATGCTTATTCTTATGGGTGATAATAGACTTATACCTATCAGTGAAGTTGAAGCTGGAATGCATGTATTATCATTCAACTTTGAAACTAACTTGTTAGAATCTAGAGAAGTTGGAGCTATGATGGTTCCAAGAGACGATATACAACTTTATACTATTGAATTATCAAATGAGTATAAACTAGAAGTATCTGGCGGTCACCCAATGTCGACTTCAAGAGGTTGGAGATACATTGACGAAGAGGCATGGAAAGTTGAAGTTGACGCTGGTATTGCAGACTTTGAATGTGCTGAAGGAGAACTTGAAGTAGGAGATGAAGTATTCGTCTTTGGAGAACAAGGTGTTACTATTAAATCAATAACTAAACAAGAAGAGTTGCAAACAACACACAATATTGTGTTGGTTGAAGGTAATGAGAATTACTTTGTAAATGGAGTCCTTGTTCATAACGGGAGTAAGAAGTAATGCCACAGCAGCCATATATTGCAAATGCAAGACAACCAGTTCCGTTTTCTTTTCAGAATCCGTTCACTTATCCTGCTAACGCAAGACAACCGTTTACTTATCAAGCAAGGAATCCGTTCACTTATCCAGCAAATGCAAGACAACCATTTACTTATCAAGCAAGGACACCATTTACTTATCCAGCAAACGCAAGACAACCTTTCACATACCAAGCAAGGTCACCGTTTACCTATAACTACAGGTCACCGTTTACCTATAGAAATCCAGTAAGTGCTCAGCAACCTACGATTAAGAATGCACAAGAACCAAATATTCGTTCTTCACAAGAACCGAATATTAGAAATGCTCAGCAACCTACTATTAAAGATAAACAGAGTCCATTTACATATGACCATAGGTCACCGTTCACATATGACCATAGGTCACCGTTTACTTATGACCATAGGAGTCCATTTACCTACTCTAGACAAGGACAAACACCTGATACCTATGACCATAGGTCACCGTTTACCTATGCTAGACAGGGTCAAACACCTGATACCTATGACCACAGAAGTCCTTTCACTTATGAAAGACAAGGACAAACACCTGATACATATGACCACAGAAGTCCATTTACCTATGCAAGACAAGGTCAATCTCCTTCTACATATGACCACAGGTCACCGTTCACATATCAAAGAACGGGACAAACACCAGTTCCAAGGTGGGACGGTGTATTGTCACAACAGTGGCCTGCCACTCCAATTACCTCTTAAAAATACTTACTAAATAATATTATATGTTAAATGATATAACAACACTTGAGGAAGCACGCAATTTTAACTTCGACTCTCCAAGCCAGACTGTTAATATAGGGTGTTATGATTTTGACAGACCCGATACAGAAGCTTCAAAGAATGCATTAGAAGTATTTGAATATGTTATTAATCTATTACCACCAATTAGAATAGTTCCATGGAAAGATATTAAACCATTAATAAATTCAAAAAAGATTCAAACTTTTGGTCAGTTACACCATAATTCATATCAGTACATGAGATATCTTCATGAAGGTTGGACTGAAGCAATAAGACCCGACCACCCGATTGGTGGCGGTTCTATGGACTTTATGAATGCAGACGGAGAGTATCAATGGTTATCAACTGTTAGTGACCACCCTGATTGCAATAAACTCAATGATGAATCAGAGAACTCTTTATCATCTGTTTATTATCACGCTGCAAAGGCACACTGGTTAATTAATAATATACAGAAAGAAGGTTTATGGCAACCTATACAAGGCCATACTTCATATCATGATTCACCAACTTGGGATTATAGATTAACGATTCACCCAGGCTCAATTCGTTGTAAGGTTTTTGAAACAATGGACGAACCTGATTTTGAAACTTTAGTAACAGATAAAGCAAATGTATTTCCAAATGTTCCACGAATGAATTTGGAAGACCTTTTAGAATACTGGAAAGCATTAGGTGGTGGTAATTTATCTGCAATCTATACTACTGATAAAAAAATAGAATGGTCTTCATCAAAACATGCGGGATTAGATTTTAGAACACATGTTCATAAGTTTAACAGAAAGGTATCTAAACTTTGTAAAAAGAAACCCGTTAATATCTATCTTGGATATGATTCCTCTCATAGTGAGGTATTTGATGTTGCAAAAAAATCAATACTCGATTCAGTACAAAGAACAAAAAGTGGTGGAGAGTGCCATGAGTTTTTCAATGATTATCAAGTAGAAGTGAAGAAATTGGATATCAATGCAATTCCTGAATATACTAGAGAATATGCAAATCAATCTACAGAGTTTACTTATAGTAGGTTTTTAATTCCGTATCTAGAAAATTATGAAGGGTTTAGTTTCTTTATAGACGATGATTACATATGGAGATACTCACCTATGTCTCTATTTTATTTTCTAGACCCTGATAATGCTCTTGCATGTGTTCAGTATGATTTTAAACACCATGACGAAACTAAAATGGGTGGTGAAAAGAATGTTTCATATCCTAAAAAATTATGGTCTAGTATGATGATATTTAATAATGGTCATGAAGATTGTAAAAGACTTACACCTGAACTTGTAAACAATGCAAGTGGACAATACTTACACCAGTTTCAATGGACTAATCAAATTAGTAAGATACCACATGCTAAAATAGCAACAGAAGGTTATGAAGATAAAATGGAAGTAAGTCACCACGCAGTTCACTATACAAGGGGTGGGCCGTGGATAAAAGACATGGATTATTCTCACATAAATATGTTAGAAGAATATGATAAAGTGAAAAGAACCTTGTCAAAAACATAACATTATGTTATAATGGAGATATTATGAATGCATTAATTTATTGTGAATTTGGAAACCTTTTTATAAGAAAACCAAATGGATTAGAATGGAGACACGACAGTGTTGACGCTCCTGATTTAGGCTTCGAATTCGAAGTTCTTATATATGACGATATTGAATGTAAAGTAGAGAAGTGGGAAGACGGTAAAGAATTAGACGAACAAGAAAAGTCACCTTTATCTGAAACTGAAAAAGACGCAATCGAAGCTTACATTGAAAACGCAGAACCACCATCTGGCGTCAGTTTAAACCAACAATATGTTGGAAGAATAGCAGATATAGTTAGAAATAATTCTGCTCAACAATGTGAAAGATATGGTTTTGATGATATGATTGAGGTGTTAATGGCTGCACGAGAAGGTTCAGCACACCCACATAGGTCAAATGCTAGAAGAGCATTAGAATATACAGATGCAGTGGCGAATGTTGCTGAGGGTGTAATGAGAGAGATATCAATAACAAGAGAAGATACTCTTAAACCGTTAGAAGAATATATTCTTCAAATTCCACCTCCAACAAATATTCATGAATCTGATGGCAGTCAGTGAACAACTTAATGTTCATTATCTAGATGAACCTTTCAAGATTGAAGAAATGCCATTGGGTAATACTATCTATGTTTTAGATAATTACTTAGAAAGTTCATTACATAAAGCAGTAGATATCTATATGAGAAACTGCTCATGGCAAAAGAGTAATCAAGTAAATACTCAAATTAAAAATAGAGGTGGATTGCCTAATCATTCTTTATGGGGTTGTAATTTTTTTCATGGCCATGACATGAGAGACGGGTATTTACATGGCAGTAATGGTTATCCAAATCATCTAATGCGTTGGTTGGATAGAAGGTTAAGAACAGATTTTGGTTTTGAATGGGTTCGATTCCAATATGCTGGGGGTAATTCACAAACTCATGGACAACATGGAACATGTCATAGTGATTGTAGTCCTAATGATAATTGGAATCTTTCTTTCTTATATTATACCAATCAATTTTGGAATCCTAACTGGGGCGGACGATTAAGATTTTATTCAGACAATATTGAAGGTGGTATATTAGAAGAAATGAATGCCCTTGAAATTGGGTCAGTAGATTTTGTACCAAATAGATTATTAATGTTTGACGGAAGAATACAGCACGGTGCAGAAGCACCATGTGAAACAGCACGATATATAGATAGGAAATCAATAGTAATAAGAGGGGACGAAATCGAGTTAGTATCCGAGAGTGAAAGATATGCCAACCATTGAGTTTAGAACTTTTGATGAAAAATCCTTTGAACTGTTTAGACCAGTTGCAGCTAGAGAGTACCTACCTGAATGGTGGAAGCAATCTAAAATCAGAGTAGACCATAGAGGTCGCCATGTCCAAACTATTAGGTCTTGTCCTTCCATGCAAGATTGGTTAACAATGGGTTATTACATTGTTGCAACAGATGATGTCCCAGTTAGAAATGGAAAACAATGGAATTGGCCTGACGGAAGTAAACAGTTTCAAGTAGTTGAAAATAAATCTATGGTATCGCAGTCTCACCCAGCTGAACAACTATATGATTCAATCGAGTATTTGGGAAATAATGGGCCTGTTAAAGATGCATTTAAAATATCATCTTACTGGAATATGAAAACACCCGAAGGATATTCTGTTTTATTTTTAGACCCGTTTCTCTTTCAGAATAAATACTTTGCATGTTGGCAAGGTGTTATTGATACAGACGGATTTAATATTAATTTAGATAATGCACAAATTATATTTTATCCAAAAGTAGACCATTCTTTTGTTATACCAAAGGGAACACCTATGGTACAAATATTTCCATTTAAGAGAGAAGAATGGGAATCAACTTTCTTTCTTGGAGAATCGAAAGACTGGTACGATAAACATGCCATACATGAAAATTCGATGCAAAAATGGCAAAGGGAGTTAAAATTAGTGGACGGTGAGGGAATTCCGAATGAAAAATTGAACATTGGTGGATATAGAAATGCGAAAGTATGGAAACCAAAAAGTAAATTATTCAAGAAACCCGAAGAGGTAGAAATACCACCCGAATGTCCTATGCATAAAGCAGAGGAACAAGTTGAAATGGATTTCAATGATGTACAGAGAAGTCATACAGATTTAAATTGGGACGGGTCGGAGTCAAAAAAAATAGATAGAGATTAGATTATGTCAGTTAGATTATTGTTTCCTACATTGCTCTTTGAGTATAACTTACTTGAAGAAGGAATAGTGACCGAGACTTATCTGCAAGAATTAAAGGCAGATATGGACGGTATGCGTAGGAAAGACCCAGTGGGAAGACAGATATCTAATGCATATACAGGTTGGCAATCTAATGACGGGGTTGAGAAGAGACCCGCGTGGACAAAAATGATGAGAGTCCTTAAAGATAAATTTAATAATGATGTTCTTGGATTTCATGCTATAGATAGAAGTAAAATTCAGATAGACATAGGAAATGTATGGGCAAATATTAATGATAAAGGTGCATGGAATAAACCACACTTACATAATGGTTGTTGGTGGAGTGGTGCATTATACATTAAAGCTGATGGAGATGAAGGAAATTTAGTAGCTATCAATACAAATCACAATGTAATGACTGATTTTCCACCAACCCCTAGACATGTAGAATCTCACGCAGTAGCACCTATAACAGGCACACTATTATTGTTTCCTAGTGGTATGATGCATATGGTAGAACCTAATCAAACGAACAAAGATAGGTATAGTGTTGCATTTAATACTGAAATAAAGTACCTAGGTGGTGATAGAGACGCATTTGATATCGATAGAAACTGGAATCAATTTGATATAGAGAATAACGAATTGACGAGGTAGATTCCATAAATAACAGTATGGAAATCACGATATCACCTTACATTATATGGAATCTCATAATGACTGTAATCATATTCCCGCTCGGGTTTTTGATTCGTAATGTGTTGTCCGAACAGAAAAGATTAGATATTCTTGTTAATAAAACACGAGAAGAAATTGCTAAAGACTATGCTACAAGGGAACAAATAGAGGCAGACTTTGAGAAGTTAATGGCAAGTATTAATAAGATTGATGAGAAACTAGACAGACTTCAACATAAAACTTATTTCCAAGAGTAGAAAAGGTATAAATAGTAGTATACGAAAGGAATACTACTATTATGGCAACACCGAACAGTAAAACAACACTAAAAGAATATGTCAAAAGAAAACTGGGAGCTCCAGTTTTAGAAATTAATGTAGACGATGACCAGTTTGATGATAGACTGGACGAGGCATTGCAATATTTTCAAGAGTATCACTATGACGGTTCTATTCGTGTTTATCTAAAACACCAATTAACATCAGACAATTTGACTACTATGAAGTCAGATGAAACCTTTACCGAGACCGCAGCGGGAAACCACGATTATACAGACCAACAAGTAAAGCAACAAAAGAATTATATTATTCTTCCCGAATTCGTTCTTGCAGTAAATAGAATTTTCCCTTTCAATGACAAACATAATCTTAACATGTTTGACCTTAGATATCAAATGAGGTTGAATGACTTATATGACTTAACTGCAACTAACATATTGTATTATGAACAAGTGCAACAGCATATCAGTATGATGGATAGTATTTTAGTAGGTCAAACACCTATTAGATACAAACAACACATGAATAGACTATACATTGACGGAGATATGGACTCTTTCAATGCAAACGAATATCTAATTATAGAATGTCATAGAAAGATAGACCCAACAGATTTCACAGATATCTACAATGATATGTGGTTGAAAAGATATGCAACTGCATTAGTTAAATATCAATGGGCAGAAAATCTTTCGAAGTTTCAGGGTATAGCATTGCCTGGCGGAGTCACTATGGATTCTGCAGACATGAAAGCACAGGCACAAGAGGAGATAACACGACTAGAAGAGGAATCTCGACTTAATTACGAGCTTCCAGTTATGGATATGATGGGGTAATTGAATGCCTACTAATGTTTACTTTAATCATGCTGTTCAAACAGAACAGCACTTGTATGAAGACTTAGTCGTAGAGTCATTAAGATTCTACGGACACGATGTCTTATACCTTCCTCGCCAGATAATAGAAGAAGACAGCATATTCACCGAAGATGTTCAGTCTCGCTTCGGAGATGCATACAGCGTTGAAATGTATCTTGAGAATACAGAGGGGTTCGAAGGAGAAGGAGACCTAGTCTCGAAGTTTGGGGTACAAATACAAGAAGAAGCAACATTTGTTATATCAGTACGAACATGGGAAAGATTTGTTTCATTAGACTCTAATCTTGCAGTTTCATTAAGACCTAACGAAGGCGACTTAATTTACTTCCCACTTTCAGGCTCATTGTTTGAAATAAGATTCGTAGAAGACCAAGACCCATTTTACCAATTAGGAAAACTCTTTGTATTCAAGATGAGGTGTTCACTCTTCGAATACAGTGGAGAAGATTTCGATACAGATTCAGCTGCAGACTTGGTAGAACAAGACCAAGCCTACACAATAGATATGACTATGAATACTGGAGCTGGTGGTTATACAGTTGGAGAGGAACTAACTACTGTTATTGATTCTGTTACAGTTACCGTTGGTGAGGTAACAGAGTGGAAGCCATTGGCAAACAACTTAGTTATTAAAGACAACACAAGAACACTACAAGTTGGTGATACCTTAACTGGTACAGAATCTTCATGTGCTAGAACGATTGCAAGTATAACAGATGTATTATCATTTGGCAACCTTTCTTCTGCACAGAATAAAGAATTTGAAGATAAGGATTCTTCATACCTAGACTTTAGTGAAGTTAATCCATTTGGTGAACCATAATGTTTGGAACTTATTTTTACAACGAAACTATTAAAAGAGCTATTTCTATTTTTGGTACATTGTTTAATAACATTGATATCAAAAAAATTAAAGCTGACGGGACTGTACTCACGCAACAAAAAGTACCCATATCATATGGCCCTAAACAAAAGTTTCTATTAAGACTACAAGACGATTTAAAAGCAAGAGACGGAAGTGTAACTTCTATCTCATTACCTCGTATAGCATTTGAACTTACAAGTTTAGAATATGACGCCACAAGACAGCAAAACAAATTAATTAGAGCTTCTAAAACAAGTTTAGAAACAGGTGATGTTGGTAAGAGAGGATATCAATATCAACCAGCACCATACAATTTAACATTTTCATTATCTATTCTTGCAAAGAATGTTATAGATGCAATACAGATAGTGGAACAAATACTTCCATACTTCCAACCTGAATATACCGTTGCAATGAAAATGGTGGATAGTATGAGTGAAGTAAGAGATGTCCCAATCATATTAAATTCCATTACAATGGAAGACATGTATGAAGGTTCATTTGAAGAAAGAAGGGTTATAGAATATACTTTAGAGTTTACTATGAAACTTTATTTCTTCGGCCCAGTTTACACTGGAGAAGTTATCAAGAATGTTATTGAGAGAGATTATATCAATACGAATATAGCAGCTGGATTTTCTTCCTCAGAGATTACTGGTTCAGGATTGGTTAAAGAAGTTAAACACTACGAACCAGCATTCGCCGAGACTGCAAATGCAGTATCAGGTTCTACTACAGTGACTTTTGCTAGTGCAATAAATAGTAAGATAAGTGTAAATGATGAAGTGTTTGGAACGAATTTAACAACCAATCCTACAATTTCAAGTATTGCAGAGGATAAGAAATCAATAGTATTGAATAATGCAATTACAATTTCTGCCGATACAACATTGAAATTTGTTGGTTCAGTTGACCCGACTGATACATTCGTGGTTGCTGAAACCGTGACTTTTTATGATGAAGGCACAACTTCAACTTACAGTGAGGATTTAGCTGGTGATGCATAGTTATGGCAAAAGATATAGACGAAAAATTAGATAATCTTCTAGATATTAATTCTAATATCAAAAAGGAAACCAAGTTAGTCAAAGTTCCGACTAGAGAGAAGAACATTGAAACAGACTACAAGTATGCCCGTGAGAACCTCTACGACCTCGTAGAACGCGGTCAAGACGCTATAGACGGCATACTAGAACTATCCAAAGAAACAGAACACCCTCGTGCATATGAAGTTGCTGGTCAGTTAATCAAGACTGTAGCAGAAACTGCTGAGAAGTTAATAGATGTGCAAAAGAAAGTCAAAGACTTAGAAAAAGAAGATAGTTCCATAAGAACACAACACAATCATTTATATGTCGGTTCGACAAGTGAATTGCAAAAGTTCTTAAAGAAGGAGTCTAAAAAAGATGTTCGAGAAGAATAATTCAAAACCCGTAGTAATTCCTGAAATCACAACTGATAGTCCATTGTGGAAATTAGCATTGGGACATATGTCTAGACACCACCAAGAGTTTTGGGGAATGGCAATAGACACTCAAAGAAATAATGCATATGAACAATGGATAAGAGATAATGTTAAAGACAAAGTAGTATGTGATTTAGGAAGTGGTGGTGGTCTTCTATTACACCTTGCAGAATATTATGGTGCAAAGAAGTGTATAGGAATTGAGAAACAAGCTTGGCCTGTAGTATATACTAAAGGATTATATCCTCACTGGGAAATTATTTGGAAAGATTTTTTCCTACTAGACGAATGGCCTGAAGCAGACATTTATCTCCATGAGATTTTTGGGGAAAATTTATACAGTGATAGAGTTAAACAATTACTTGACAAGGCTGAAATCCTAGGAGTTCTTGATAAATTCTATCCTAAAGATGTATCTTTATATACATTAAAAGATAATAACGGTAAGTTAGAGAAAACTAAAGAATGGAAATTTCCAGCTATAAAATATCCTCATCGTGCAATGGAAGGTACTATGGATTACCATATGAAAAACTCTTTAGTTTTTGAAGAACTAAAAAGAATAGACCTTGAACCTATATTAAATGTCAACAATGATAGATATGAAATTACTGGAGAAGTATATAACGGTAGTATTAGAAATGGTTGGTCATTGGGTAGAATGAGAGACTCAGGTATTCGTGACGACCAGCAACTATTGGGTTGGGAAGTTAAGTTTAACGATGAGTATTCATTTAGTAATTTTAAAAATAACACAACTTGGGAAGTTGGGAATAACTGGAAATGGTAAAACCTGTAAACGAAGGATATCTTGGAAACACCCTCATTAAAAGAGCTGGTGTCGAAGAGCAGTATACCAAAGAACAGTTAGAAGAGTACATGAAGTGTTCACAAGACCCAGTACATTTTATTGAGTCTTATACACAGATTATATCTCTAGACGAAGGTATGGTTCCATTTAAGCTTCGTGGGTATCAAGATAAACTAATACAACACTATGACGAAAATAGATTTAGTGTGGTTCTTGCAAGTAGGCAGAGTGGTAAATCAATTACTTCTTGTGCATACTTATTGTGGTACTTACTATTTCACCCCGAAGTAACTGTCGCGGTTCTTGCAAACAAGGGTGCAATCGCAAGAGAAATGATTGCAAGGGTCGTAACCATGTTAGAGTCTGTTCCATTTTTCCTTCAGCCAGGCGTTAAGATTCTTAACAAAGGTTCGATAGAATTTTCAAATGATTCAAAAGTAGTTGCAGCTGCAACAAGTTCAAGTTCAATTCGTGGTATGTCAATTAACTTACTATACTTGGACGAGTTTGCATT
>CEUI01003641.1_pt1 | contig 38603 bp, 34 predicted proteins | sample 531411 | NCBI WGS metagenome assembly CEUI01 (sample SAMEA2622841, study PRJEB7988) | marine metagenome | isolation source: saline water (ENVO:00002010), including
CTAGCTCTCATAAGCTCCCTAGCATAAGCTAATTCTTTTGCATCTGTCTTAGGAGATATTTCTATATCAAAAGTATGTTTCTTTTTATTTATAGTCATAGTAAAAGGTACTGTTTCAGACTGTTTAGAACCAGAAAGTGATGCGTGCATTGCAATAGCTGCTTGTCTATTTATAACAGCTGGACCTAATCTAGCACGTCCATCTGCAGCTCTCATAGATATATCTTCTCTTAACATAGGGTCCCAAACTGCACTTTGTTCTTGAAATACTTTCATTTCTTCTGGATTATTACGAGTAAGAATATCTCTAAAATCTTCTTTATTATCTTTGATTATTCCTTTTGCATCACCAGTACTAGAAAATTCATATTTGTTTTTACCATACATATCTCTATAACTTTTAGGCATACCAAAGAAAGCAAAAGCTTTATCACCATCTAAATCAGCACCACCTAATGCTTGCATAGTTCTTGGATGTAATAATATACCTTTACCATTAATACCAGTAAATCCTGCGAATTTTAAATCATGTGCGCCTGATAAAGAGTCCATAGGAACACGAACAACAACAGCATGTAGAAAATCTTCAAATTTCTTTCCAACTAATTGTTTATTATCTTTCATTTCTTGATATTTATCCCACAACTTACCTAATGTTCTAGGAGCTTTTTCTCCAACAAACACATCTTTAGGAACTTGTATTTTCATATGTCTGTACATATCATCTAAAAAGAATATACTATCATCTTTATCTAATCTTTTCATGTTCTTATCTGCACGTAGCCATGGATCATATGGTCTCATTCTACCTGATATACTATTAGGCATTGATGGCCTAGTTACTTGATATACTACAAAATTTCTCATAGCTTGCATTCTAAAATCTCTAACAAATTTATGGAACCATATAGGAGTAGTATCTCCCCCCATTTGCCCTTCTAATGCTAATAGTCTATCCATTAATGTTTTGAAACTAGCAGACTCCTGATAATATTCAGCCCCTTCTTTTTGAGTCAATTCTCCATCATTAATTTTATCCATAATGATTTCATCAGTTTTCTTGACTATCTTTCTATACGCTTTAGTAGTAAACTCTTGAGCATATGGAGTTTTTATTGCTTTTAATAATTGGTCAACACCTATTTTATCTATATTGTTAAGAAGAAACTCAACTTTCTTAGCTCTTTCTTTAGGTTTTAAATCACCATAATTATCCATTAAATCTTGTAATTTAGAGTTAAAAGGTTTAGAACCTCTGAAATTTTCTCCTATTATTTCTTCAAACATCCTATCTAAAGACTTTTGGTATTTAGCTTCTAGTTTAGGATCACCTTTAGTAGCAAAATTATAAGCTGTTAAATTTGTCAGCATTTGCTTTGGAAGTCTTTGATTTTGTAATTGGTGTTCAGTATCTTTTTCAGATAAAGAACCTTTAATATGTGCTATATCCATACCATATATCATATCTGTTTCTTGAGGATTTGCTTTTTTACCACCTATAGTAAATCTAGGTTCTTTATAAGCTTTAGAAGCAGAGAATAAATCAAAATAGTCTCTATTACCTGATTGTTTTGCAGCTGAACGAGGTATTAACATGTGTATACCTTGTTTTCTCATCCATTTAGAAGCTTCAGGTGTCACTTTATGGAACATAAATTTACCTAATAAAGCACCATGTTCTGAATGGGGAGATACTATAAAAGATTTATTTTGACCAGATTCAGGCATACCAAAACTTTCATTTAATGCATCAACAAAACCTTCTTCTGCTAATATAGCTCCATCAGTTGCTTCAGTATATTTTCTAGCTAAGGATTTAGCATTTAATCCTTTTTCAGAAGCGTCTTCAAACAACATGTATTTAAATTGACTGTCTTTTAATTCACCCAGTTTAAATCTTTTTTTGTTCTTTAAAAAGAAAGCACGATCAGCTGAATAGCCATTAGTGAACCATATTTGCTGTCTTTTATTCCAATCAATTACACCTTTTTTCATACCAACACGATCTTTCATTGCTAGTAATTTTTTAATACCTGCTACGTCGGGAGTAAAGCCATTCATCTCAGCTTCATATAAAGCATTTGATATAATCATTTTTTTATATCGCATTTCCATTTTAGGTTTAAGTGTTTTACCTTGTGCTGTAAGTAAGCTTTTAGTAGCATACTTCTTAACCCAAGTAGGCATATTATCTAATTTAAATTCTGGTATTTCTTCTAACATTTTATCAACGTGAATTTTTCTAACTGGAACTTTTGGGTGTACTTTTACAAAATACATTCTTTCTGCATCACCACGACCTCCATATGCATACATATTATGATTAGTAAACATTTTTTCATATATATCAGCTAATGTTTTATTCCATGCGTCATCACTCTTAGTTTTATCTTTTAATCTTTCTTTTTGTTGACCAAAAGAATATTCTCTAAATCTACCATTTTGACCTTCAACAAAATGATCAAGTATGGCATAGCCATGGCCCGACTTACCATGACTTTGCCACACATGAGAAATCCACATTTCAGGAGCTCTTTGTCTTTTATCATTTTGAGCTAAATTTTTAGAAGCTATAGGCTTATCAGATATCTTCCCGTTTGTGACAGTAAAGTGAGGAACCTGGACTCCAGCATTACGTAAAAATAATTGCTGTTTCATTTCAAGTAGTTTACTATCTTTTAAAGTAATACCCCATTCTCTATCCATTCCTTTTTTGACTATATCCATAGAATCTTCTATTTTATAACTCAAGCCATCTTTTAATTTAGAACTAGAGGCTTTATCTAAAATCTTATCAAGTTTTTTAGCCATCTTATGTATCTTAGCAGTATCATCTAAGTGAATACCTGCTAATTCTCTTTTAACATAACTAACTGTTCTGTTTGATACTGGAGTAGCTGATGTTTGCTTTGAGTCATCAAGTTGACCTTTAACGCTAACATCTTCTCCTTTTTTAGACTTTTTAAGTGGTTTAACATCAGGCCCTTCTACACTTCCACTTGCTAATATATCTTGTAAACTAGGTTCTCCTAAATTCTCTTCTTTTATAATTTTGTGCTTTTCAGCGTCGTTTTTTTCTCCCCCTACTGCTGATACTATTTTTTCTTTTTCTGCCTTAATTTTAGCTTTTTCGGCCTTAGATTTCTCTATTGGCTCTCCAAAAGTCGCTTTATACACATCTTCTATGGCTTCTTCAGCACCTTTTGGCATTATATAATTCTTTCCTTTTAGAACTCCTCTACTGCCAATACCTGCAAAGTCAGGAGTTAATTTAGGAGCTTTTTCTTTTTCCCAAATTCTTTTAGACCTATTCCATTTATGCCATCCTTTATCAACGGTATCCCATACATGTATTTCTCTACCTTGCATATCTTTAGCCATTGCTATAGCCCAACCTGTACCACCTCTTACTTCGTTAATAGGAGGATCTTTTTTACCTCTTTTACCTTTTCTAACAATACTGCCTATAGCAAACACTCCATCAGAATGTACTACTTGATGATAATTTCTTCTAAGTAAATCTAGAGTATATTTTTTTCTACCTGTTGTTTTACCTAGTCTTTTACTAGCCTTTTCTACAGCTATATTGCCCTCAGCTAATGCTTTATCATTTAGTTTATATACATCTCCTTTTAATTTAGGTGCTGTTTTATGTCCTTTAAAGGAATAGTGTACAACGTTGTCAACTCCATACCTAAGTCCAATTTCTGCCCATTTAGCATCAGAACCGATAGCTCCACCAGACCCCATTACATATTTATGCTCTTGGCCTTTCATAGGAATTACTAATCTAGCTCCATGTTTTAATTTGCCTGTATCAGTAAAACCTTCTTCAACAGGCATTTCTAAATCGTCTATAAATGATTTAGCATCATCTTCGCCTAATATATCCTCAAGCATTTTATAACCTGCGGTTCTACTATCTGATTTGTATCCCCATAGATTTGCAGCTTCTTCTTTAACAGATTCTTGTACTCTTTCTGATAACTTGCCCCATCCTTTTGTGAGCTCTGGCACATAATTAAGATCATTTGAAGTTTCTTTCATTATAAACTTCTGAAGTCTTTCACCTTTATAACCTTTTTCCATGCCTACTTTTTGAGCATTTCTTATTGTTTCTGAGTTAGATTTTTCCATTTTTTGTAGGAATTTATTTCTGCCCATTTCAACAGCAGTAGTTTCTTGTGCTCCAAAATAAGCACCTAGTAAATAATGATACACCTGTTGAGCAGTAGTATCGCCTCTTAATGTAGAAGGTAGCCCATCAAATAACGAACCAGCCAGTCCTCTTAATGCTCTATCTTGTTTTTGGTCTAATGTTAATACTTGTTTAGCAGGCTTAGGTCTACCTAAATGGTCTTTTTCAACAGTTCTTACTAAAGTTCTAGCTCCACCTTTATTGATCATATTAGCTATCCCTCTAAATGCTCCACCCATAACACCACCATGTACTCCAGCTTGAATCATCCCATCTATACCTTGTTGCCATGCTCCTACAGCTGATGCAGTTCCTAAATGAAAAGCTCCTTCAATCATATGTGAAGGCACATCTTTATTTAAGAAATTAGCAGCATCTGCTACAGCTTTAGATCTCATGTTCATAGCATTGTCTAATATCTTTTTGCTAACAGGAGTTACAGCTTTCTGTAATTGAGATGCTGCAAGCATTGGAACAGATTTTCCTCTAAGAGCTTGAGCAGCGCTAACCATTTTAGTAGCATTTAATGCTTTTAATGGAGCAGTAGGTATAAAGCCAACAAATCCAGCTAAATGACCTAAAGAGTTGGCAATGGCTTCTGCATCATTTCGGGGTTCATCGCCTACTTCGAATGTAGTAAAGCCTGATAAGAAACCACTGCCAAGTTTCTGTAATAATCTTTTAAATTTAATTTCATCATCATGTGCAGTAACTCTATTTTCATCTATTTGTATACCATAATGATTTGCATGGGAATGCAATACGTCTAATTGTGCTTGTGGAAATGTATGTGGGGCGACATAATACGCCTGAACTCTTCTTTGTGTGTCTTGTTCTGACCAAGAAGGTTTAAAAGCAGACTCATCAAAATAGTCTTTTTCCCCCGAGATGAAGCCCATTTTAGCCTCCTATGCTACTAAATCCGTAAAACTCGCTTAATAATTTTACTATATCACTTTTATTTACAGCTTTACTACCTACAGACTTAGGTAATAATCCTTTAATTGTACTAATAGCTAAATTTATATCAGTATTAGGGTCATTTAATATAGCATCTATTTGTGCTACTTTATTTTTATCAGCTAATAAAGACTTTAATCCTTTTTCTGATTTTGCACCGACACCTTTTTTACCAATTAAACTATTAATCAATACTTCAGCTTTAGTTTGTGTTCCAGTAGCTGCTGCAGTAGCAGCTCCCTTCCCAATTCCTTTGGATGCTCTATATACAGCAGATTCAAGACCTTTTCCTACTGCACCAATCTTGGTAGCAGTATCAACTTTTTGAGCAGCAGTAGTTAATTCACCTGCTTTGTCTATAGCTGCAAGAGCTCCTGATTTGTCACCTTTTTTAACAAGCCCTTTAGCTGTCTTTGTTATATCCTTAACAGCCATTTTAGATATATTTTGACCTTGTCCTGAAGCCATTACAGTTTCTGCTAAATTGCCTACCATCCCGCCTTGTTTTGCTGCTCCTGCTATAGTAGGTGCTAACATTTTCTTAGCTCCTAAAGCAGCTCCTGCAGTAGTAAATTGACCTACTCCACTTTGAGCAAATTTAGTCATGCTTTTACCTAATAAAGAAGTACCACCTGTTAATAAAGCAGCGCTTGCTAAACCTGCACCTTTACCAAACTTTCTAGCAGTTGAAGTAGCGTCACTAGAATACCAACTGTCTGGAAGTAAGTCCCATAAAAATGAATCTATAAAACCTCCAGCTGCAGCCCCAGCATTTCGTATAACGCCAGCACCTGCTCTTTGAAATGGTATCCCATATTGAGCAGCGTATTGTTCTATTTGCATAGCATATGCATCGTCATATCTAGAAGGATTAGCATTATAAGTAGTTATCATAGCCTCTACTCTTCTTCTCTCCTTCATTAAATGTCTTTCTTCAGGCGTCAATATATTTGTATCAGGCCTTTGTGGTCCTGGTGAATGTCCTGCTAATTGTCTTGGTGTTGATCCTAACATTATTAATCTCCTCTTTGAGCCCAACCATCAGGCATATCTGTGGCGTCACCACCTCTGAATCCTTCTGTTTGTTTAAGCATGTTTTTACCATCATATACAGTTACGTCATCTCTCCAGTAATCTTTATTGGATTCTTGCCAATAAATCCTACCATCATCTCCTAATCTTCCAATCCATCTATCGTTACCTGAGAATCTTTTTCTTATACCCCTAGTGCCTCTTTCTTGATCAGACCATGGCCCTAAAGTAAAATCATCTTCCCAAAATTCAAATAATTCATTACCATTATCATCTACAAAAGCGTTAACCTTAACATTATCTAAATCATCCTCACTAGTAGTTTTTAAATCGTAAGCAAAATCTTTTATAGCTTTAGATACTTTATTTTTATCTGTTTTGTCAAAAACATTAAATGTGTCTTCTAAATCCCATTGTAAATCCCTATTAACTCCCCAAGCTGAAAAATTATCACTAGCTTGGTCTAAATAGTCTTGAGCTTTCATACCCTCTTTGCTTATTGACCAATCTCCATAACTAACATCTGAATCAAAATCGCCAGTTGCAGGTACTGCATTAGGGTTGTTTATTGTTTGGTTTACCCACAATTCATCAAAACCAGGCTGATCACCATATTCTTTCCTAAATAATTCTAAAACTTTTTGAGTGTCATTTTGAATTCCATGGACTCTATTACCCCAATCTGCTAAATCAAAACCTAGTTTTGTATTAAAATCAAATTGAGAATTTCCTTCTAATTGAGTCCAAGCTTGTCTAAATTCTTCTAGTGATATATTTTTATCGACACCATCGTAATTAGATATAAATTTATTATATTTATCTTCTATTTGAATATCATTATAAGGTGTTAAATTTTTACCTAAATCTTTATTTAAAACGAAAGATTCAGTACCGTCTGCATTTGTAATATATTCTCCTAAACCTTGCTCATAAGCTGGAGCAAAGTTAGCAAGTTCTGAGCCTATGAATTGATTTAAATTGTCGTCAGCTATATTATCTTCTTCTACTCTTTTTAAACCCTTAGCTTCATACTCAGAACGCATAACATTCCAATCCATAGTTCTTTTAGCTAATTCGTTTTTAAGCTTTTGAGATTCTTTTGTATAAGGGTGAAGTTCATTTGCTCTAGTATTTGCGTCTAAACTAACTTGTCTGTTTACGGCACTAGTTTGCATATAATCTGCTAATTGAGTATCTAGTCTATCTTCAGTCCTATTAAACATTTTTTCATTAGATTCAATTTGAGTCTCTAATCTATCTTTAGCAGCTTCTTGCTGTTTTCTAACTATTCTTTCATTTGAAGATATTTGTGCAGCTTGTCTAATATATGAATTTAAATCTTTATTGACATTATAATTAGGTTGTTTGTAATCTCCGTAAAATGGATGTGCCATATATCTCCTTAAGTAAACGCAGTATCGCTATTATTTGTTATTATATCAGAAGCCGCTTCGCCTTCCATAGTATTTTCTAAGAAATTAAGCCAATCATCATCAGTTTCACCTTTAAGCTGAGTTGAATACTCTCTTTCAATATCATCTTCCCCTATCCATTTAAAAGTCCTATTTCTAAGCTCTCTGTTCTCTGCAAAAGAATCCCTAAAACTTTGCTTATATTTTTCGCTTTTTTGAACAGGATATAATGGGTTACCATCACTACCAGGAAGTTCTACATCAGCTGTAATAGTTTGGGCTGATTCATAATTTTCTTGTTTCTGCTGAACATTGTCAAAAGCAGATGATTCGCTAAAGAAGGAAGGGTCTGCTCCAGTAAAGTTAGAACCAAACGCTCTAATTGAAGCGCCTATCATTCCTCCAATACCTCCTCCTTTTTTTCCTCCAAGTATAGTGCCTGCTCCTATAGCATTAGGGTCATGTGCACTAGCTTGAGATAACCAGTGGTCAGTACTGAAACCCTCTCCAGTCCACCAATTCTTTTTACCTTCACTGTTAACTTGTGTATTGAAATTGGAACCTTTACCATTAACTTGCAAATTTTCTTGTTTTGGACCACCAACTCTAGTATATACTGCATCTTCAGGGGTTGCCTTTTTAAGTTCATCATAACTAGGCATTATAGAGCCTACTTTGTTTATCGTTTCGTTAAACTTACTTTCTTTCTTAATCAAAGAACCTGGTTGAGAATGATAGTTTGACGTGTTTATATTTGCTGATTTAGCTTCTGCTCCCATTATAACCCCTTACCTAGATAAACCACTAAATAGACCTGAAAAACCACCACCTGCAATCATACCTAAGGTTTGACCAAAGGCATTTTTATTAGCAGTGTTTTGTAGCATAGTATTTACAGCAGCTTGATTTGCTCCACCTATCATTTGACCCATAGTTCCTCCAGCTTGCATAGCTTGTCCAGCAAATCCTTGAGATGCTTGGAGTAAACCCATCCCTTGTCTTTGTTGTTGGTCTAATCCTTGTTGAACAGCCATTAGTCCCTGTTGTTGTCCCTGTAATCCCATTTGTGCTTGTTGAGCAGCGGCTATACCAGAACCTGCCATACCACCTCTAGCAGCATTAGCCATAGCCATACGTTGCTGAGTAGCCATTAAATCTTGCTGTTGACCCATAATGTTTTCTTTCATTCTTTGGTTCATTTCACTATCAGGATCCATAGCAGCTCTGCTTTGTTCCCACATTTCAGCAGAACGAGATTGAGCAGTAGACATAAGCTCTTCGAATTGCTCAATAGGCATATCTCTTAGCATTGTACTTCTTACTAGATTTGGGTCTGTCGAACTAGCTCCCATTATTCTCCTTTATTTTGTCTGTTTCATAAGTGAGTAATATACTTGTATTCTCACCTCTTACAGCCTTAAAACCTAAATACAAAAACAACTTTAAAACGTCATTGCCATTTAAACTATCTAATTGTACAGTAGCCATTATACCATGCAATTTATCTTTCTTTACGACATTTTTAAGTAAATTAAATAATTGCCTTGGTGATGACTTTGTAGTCAAGCCTCTTTCAGAAGGCTCTACATAGAAATCTTGTATAAAAAGAACTGGCTTATTATTAACTAACTGTTTACCATAAACAGCATATCCACCTGGTACTTCTGCGACCTCATGGCCGTATCTTTCTTTAACATATCCTTTGAGTAGCTTTAACCCCATAAAAACCTCACTATTATTCGTTTATATTATAAGTATTTATCGTTAATAAAACAAGTATTTTATTTAGCTGATAGAAAAGATTTTCTTAATGCATCCTTATCATCTTGATCTTCTCTATCCTTTTCTATTAAAGATATCTTACTTCTGTCTAAATCTTTTTTAATTAAATCTGCTGAAACTTTATACCATACTTTGTTTTCATTATCCTTAACATATAGTTCTTTTCCAACTACTTTTACATTAAAAGATAATTTTGTACGCTTTAATTTTAAAACTTCTTCTTTTAATGAATTGTTTTCTTGTTTTAGTATATCAATTTCTCTATCATTTTCTTTTGATAGTTTTTCTATTAGAACACTATCTTCTTGTTCTTTCTGAGATTCTATACCAGAAGACTCAGGGTCTCCTTTTCTTTGCTTAGTTAACATAAGCCTCATTATTCTTTGAAAATTACCTATCATTTAATTGGCTTCTGTCTCCATATTATTGTTAAAGAAGATATAGTAGCAGGGTATAAGTTATCACTTTCATCTCCACCGCTAACAACCATAACTTGAATCCATCTACCTCTTCTTAAAGATTTTGGTATTTTAAAATCTGTGCTTATATCTGATGTAACTCCTAATGTAGTATAAGAAGAAGAATTATCAGTTCTTATAAATACTGTAATCTTTCCAGATGATTTTAATTTTACTAATCTTACTTTATAAAACATTTTCTTTTGAGAGGCTGCTCTCATATTAATCCTCTTTGATACCCAAGAAAAAGATTTATAAGAATCTGAAGCTTCTGCTTCTAATAATGGAAAAACATTACTTAGTACTGCATCTTTGCCTATAAATATTTCACCTTTTTTACCCATAAATGTATTTAAAATATTTTCATTATTATCAGTAGCGCTAATTTTAGGAACACTTTCTATGTCCCATCTTTTAGATAAAGGACTATACCAATAAATGTTTTTACTAACTCCAGTAAAATCTTCTATTTCAATAGGATCAGGTTCTACATAAGTATATTCTGGATTTATATCACAATTAGATTCAGAAAAAGGAGTAAAATATGCAGGAGAAGACATACGTTCAGGTTTAGTAGTTTTACGACCTACACAAACATGTGCAATTACAGGGCTAGTTGGGTTTAATTGAGAAGGATGTTCCCAGCCTCCAAATGGAAAAACACAATCTTTTTCATATGCAAGACACCCATAATCAACTTTAAATTTAAGTTGACTATGATTATCTATTTCACCACTTAAAGTGTCAAAAACTCCCAAAAACCATGGATCTCCTTTTATAACATAGGTAGATATATTACCTCCATTAACTGGGGCTAATGTAATTATTTTTTCTACATACTGCCCATCCCATGCATCAATATCTGTAGCGGTAGGCATATGTTCTTCCATTACATGAAAACCTACTCTACTTATTGAATTATATTTTTGAGACATATATATATCTGCTTCAGTTACTTCATAATTATCATCAGCTTGTTTTTCTAAAAGCCATCTATCTCCTAATGAAGTATGATTATAAGCATAGTCATAAGACCAGTATCCATTGTCCATTGCAGTATAAATATTATCTGCAGCAAAAGACATACCGTTAGCTAATAAGTACTTTTGAAGAACAGGCCAAGTTGAAAAACCAGCAATAATACATTGTTGGTTAGGAAATTCGCCACTTGAAGCTGCTGAATATTCCCAACCATCTGGCCCAGGAAAAGCCCAATTTAATATCCCTAAAGTATCAATTGTGTATTCTTGCCCAAAAGGAAATAGCCTGTTAATATTTCCTTGCACTGATCCGTTTCCTGATGGCCAAACAAAATCCCAAGTAGAAAACGAGGATATATAATTCCCAGCCCAGTCTAGGATTCCTGCTACAGCTATATTATCGTAAGATTCATATCCTTCTCCAGTTGAGCTTAAACCTGCCCATGAATAAAGATCATGCTCAAAATTATCTACTTCATGTGGACCTGTTGTTTGAAGTAAATCTAAATCACCTTGGCTTGTATTGTTAGTATACAATATCGGGATATCAGAAGTAAAAGAACTAGTTAATCTTCTTTGACCTGTGGCTTCTGCTGGATTTGCACTCTCAACAGGATTTAAAGAAAAATCAGGCCCTTTGTTGTTAACAGTTATTATAATAGATTCTTCAGTACTTTGTGTTGAATATTCATTTTGATTTGTAAATGTTTCAGTAAAAAGCCTCATTCCATAACCACCTCCTTGATATGGAGTTGGAGTGATACTTTCAATTACAGGAGCACTAGGATTGTATCTTCCACATAAAACTAAATATTCATAATCTCCATCTTGCTCAAAAGTAGTATCTATAGGATGCACTAATCTTTTATAACTTTTTAATGTTGCTGCATCTAAACTATTTGCATTTGTAATACCTTTTGATGTCAATGTTCCAAAGAAATCCCACCATGGAGCATCTATTAAATCTGATTTCAAGTAATCGTTATAAACAGGAGCTTCGTTTTCATCTGCTACTTCTGTAAAATTACCACTTTCTGTTATGTTAATTATTCTACATATAAAATCATCAGGAACACTTTGACTGTCAAATGTAAATACTAATTCATTATCTAGTCTTAAATAATATTGAGATATTCTAGCTTGTCCACTAGGATAACCTCCTGTTTCAGGATTAAAATTTGGAATACCTCCATCCCAAGCAGTACTAAATTGAAAGTTTGTTAAGTAAGTATAAATTGTCGCAATGTAACTGTAATAATTTTGGTCTCCTCCATCTCCATAACCATAAGCTGCTATTCCCATTGAAGTATGTAGTTGATTTAAAAAAGCTTCTGTTAAATTATTTAAATGATTATTATCATATAATTCTTTAATCAACTCTGGCATTGTTTGACCTTGATTATGGCTTCTAAACCAATCTGTTTGATAAGAACTATCCCACTTCCTTCTTAAAAAAGGACTTGTACACATACTAAAACGAAACTCATCAGTATCAGTTGAAGCCGTTGAAGAAGCATATGATCTTCCTTCTGCCCATTCTGCAAACGTAACAGTTCCTAAACTTCTTAATTTAGCTCCATTCCATTTAGGATAATGTTCAATAGTTGTTACTGCCAAAGAACCTTCAGTTCCATCGTAATTTGTCCCAAGTGCATCATTAATATCTTGAGCATCGCCATAATGCCCTCCAAGTAGTGTTGTCATATTCCAAGTTTGATTTCCGTCAGAACTTGTTTGTTCGTAGTATTCTAAATAATGTTTTAAATGAAGATTACATTGTACTTCACTTCTAAAAATACCATCTTGAGGTGCAAAGTTATCATTTATACCAGTTAATACTGGTCTAAAATTTACCATTGCACTTCTATTAGGATGCATAGGTAACAAAACATCTTCCCATGGATTTGATAAAGCGGCACTTAAAGGCTCTGATATTGGGAAGTTAGGATTAAGATAGGGTTGTCCCATAGATTCCGCCTGTGAACTTAAAGGACCAAAACCTCCATAAGTTGCTATATCATTATTATCTCCTTGATTTTGTTGATTTGCACAACTAGTAGTACCTGAAATATGAGGCTCATCAGAAAACACCTGATGTCCAGTTGAATAAAAAACCATAAAATACCAAGTACCTTCTCCTGGTGTTGCTAGTCTTTCTATTCTGCCATTAGCCCATTCATCATCAGATGGGTAAATAAAAGTAGACCAATAATTTGTTGAGTCGTAATTTCTATCTGCAAAACGAGTTAACATTGCATTGCTAGGTTCTGGCACATCTCCTGAGAGATCTAAAGAACTATCAAGTGCTACTTCGTTTGTAGGAGAATAAGGACGTGCTACTACTATAAATCCGCCTTGCTTAAATTCATGTGTTATCCCAACACTTTCAGGAGTTCCATATTGAGGATTAAAACAAGGATTCATCATATAGTCTGTTCTTTCAGGGCCTTCATAAAATGGCCCATCACGTCTTACATAACTTACAATGCCAACTCCTCTACGTTCTCCACAAGGGTCGATATTAGCATTAGTAAATCCATTATTAGGAACCGCTAATTGTGCATCAGAAGGGTCAAAAACATATTTGCCTACTGTTTGATCAGGATTGTTAGCTTCTATTGAAGGAACCCACCTACAACCAGTTATTACTACATAGCCATCAAGTATAGGAGTTTCAAAATCTTCATTATTCCCAGGATTATAATCCCAATTAGCTGCTGCTATTGCTTCTGCGGCTTCTCTTGGAGTGCATATTTCGCTTTGTAAGGGGCGACATCGTCCATTAGTTCCTGAACCTGTAAATTCTCCTATATTAAATTCATTTAACTCTTGATTTTTAAATTCAGTCCAACCTATCTCTTCTTCTATATCAGTATTCCAAATAGGAGCACCCAATGCTTCAATTTCTGGTGTTAAAGGAGCTATTACACATTTATGTATGTTAATTGGTGATGTAACTTCTGGAGCAAATTGCCATCCAAAATCGGCAGAAGGTTCATAATGTTCATTTACGTCAGTAAGATTATCATTATCTTCAAATATCCCTCCTAACCATGATATAATAGGATAAGGACTTCCTATCCTTGAACGACTGAACTGATAGACTCCACTGTTCATCCTATCTCCATGCCATATGTCTGCACAAGCATCTGTTTCTAACAATGAACGCATAGTTTCATAATTAAGATTCCAACCATAAGAACCCTCCATATCATGCCCTGGCGTAAGTTCAATAGCTGGAATATCTTCAGATGTTATATTCATTGCTGGAAGCGTCATCATAATACCATTATTAATAAAATATAAATCAGCATTAGTATAGGGTTGATTTGGTTGAAACCAATTAAATAGACCTGTTTCACTGCCACCCATTGACCTAGCACTGTCATAATAATATTGAAGAGTTTCTTCAGTATAATGATGAAACTTAATACCTCCTGGATACCAATTGTCTGGAATGTCAAACCCAAACCTTATCTCTCCTTGAATTGCTCCTGTTTGTGCAGTAAAATTCTGGATATCATTAATATGAGATACTTGTCTGCTAGTTCTTTTTTTCTTTTTACTGAGTGCCATAAGTCCTATTTCTTATTGATTGTTTAAGTATAACTATTGTAGCTAAAATTATTAATTTTGGAGGCAAATTATAAGTAAAAAAAGTGCCTAATTCTTTAATAAGTCTATTGTTTTGACTTAACCAATTATTTAATCTTCCTTCTTTAATTCTTTTAGGAGATTTTGATGATAATATACTAGATTCTAATCTTCTTATCAAACTCAATTGTTTGTTGTTATAAATATAAGTACTCAATGCCTCTTCTTTTGCTTTAGGAAATTGTGTATTAAGTTTCATAGATAATTTTTTATTTAAAATATTTAATATATCTAAACTGTTTTGACCAGATCTTGACACTTCTTCATTTTCAAGTTGTTCATTAGTAAAGAATTGTGTTGGTCTGTATAATTGCATCATTCCAAAAGCTTTTCTTTTTGAATCAAAAATAGCCTGAAAAGGAACATCAGGAGATATTTCTTGCCATCCTATACCATGTTCACTTGTTAAAATTTTATTTCCAACATAATCTATTCCTCCAGTTCTAGGTAATAAATATACGTTTGTTGTATCAAACCAAAACATTCCTGTTTCAGAAACAATAACTGATTCTTTCCCTAAACATCCTATTCCTTCATATGTTTCTCTAACATACATTTGAAGAGGGTCAATAATAAACATTCTGCTATCATCCCATGCATATAAAACATTATTCATAGAAGCTATAGCATTTGGAATATTAGGTAGTTTACAATAATCATTTATCCAGTTAAAAATAGAAAAGTTACCTGGTTGTGACCTAAACAACATATTAGGATAATGCTCTCCTGTTTCTTTAATAGTAGATTTCCCTACAAACATCATATTATTAGACACTGTAGCTAAAGAATAATGTAAAGAAGATGATAACATTGTTGAAGATAATCCAGTTAAAGCTTCATAACTTGGACCTTCTCTGCCATCATCTGTAATTGTTTTCATTCTAGATTCTCCAGTATTAATCCAACCAGTTGCTAAAGATACCTGCTGTACGCTTCTATATAAGGCTTCTTCAGTATCATCCTTTCTCCATAAAGTAACGTGAGTAACTCTTTTACTTACATCTCTTAACTTTAAAGTTATTTTTAAAGAATCATATCCAGAGCTTTGAGCAGCAGTATCTGTAATTAAATTCATATCATGTGTCCATACAGTAGCTCCTAATGGGCTTTCTTGATATCCATCATAAGTAAATGAAAGTCTATAAAAATATTTCTTTTTAGGTTCAAACTTAGCACTACCTGTTCTAACAAAACTAGTATTAGGATGGTCATCATCTCCTACTACACATGCGTCTTCTTGGTTGTCTTTATCACTCCAACCTACACATCTACCTTCATGATATGTTCCTAATTGATGCCCCACTATAATCAAAGAACCAGGAGCTGTTATTAAGGTAGAACCTATATCTAAAGAATAGGATTGATACGCCATTTTTTCTGCTCCACTGCCCCAAGCACTAGCTTGTTGATGATTTTGTTTTGTTAATAATTTACCAAAAGTTATAGTTCCTGTTCTGCTCATCAATCTATATTCTTCATCACTACTGCTTTCCATACCCCCATCAACATAAGTACTTCCATCATCATTACTACTAGCTGCAACAATAGCATCTTTATAAACAGCAGTATTTACAGATTTATAAGATTCAGGACTTTCATTTATTGTAGAAGTGATGTATTGACTTATTTCTGCCGTTGCTGGACCCAATCCTTCAGCAGCATGATCGTCTGTTGTTTGAGGAATTACCGACCGAGCAATACTTCCACCTACATTTTTTTCTTCTGTAGCATTAGGTCCTGTATGGTCATATTCACATAGGACATTTTCATCTTGAGGATATGTAAAACCTATGACTAATGTTCTTTTATCTGTTGCATCAACTGTCCCTTTAGCTTTTAATGTTATAAAAGGATGCGCTCTTCCTCCAGCTTTTGCATTATCATAAGCTTTAACTATAGTGTTAACAACCTGCTCTCCAGTAGGAGCTCCTAATACACCTGCTGTTCCAGCTGAATCATCTACTCTATGATGTCTATTAACCATCAATGTATTTGTAAATTGAATATCTCCAGATGTAAGGCCAGCCTGTCCCCAATAACTATTCATTTTTTGACCTTCTGCTATACGAGGATCAGGCAAGTCTCCACTATCTGAAGGAAGCAAAGCTGTTGTAGTTGCAGCATTTGCATTATAATCATACATTTCTCCGTCAGCAAAACTATATGTTCCCTCATATAATTCGCAATGAGCTGCATCTAATGTAGTGCTAGTATCATGATTTGCAACAGTATCTACATCATCGAAATTTTTAGGACTCCAAAATCTTATAGTAAATTTATTATGAAGATTTGTATCACCTCTTAAAAAAGGAGTTTTAATGCCTGTAACATGAAAAGCCGTATTTCTTAAAGGACTACAAAATACACTAAAAGCTTTATCTGAAGCAGGACCTGAATATGTTCCTGAAATTGTTGTCTTTGTTAATATAGTATCTGTTTCATAACCAGACATTGCTGGATTAGTTCCTCCCTCAAACCAAAAAGTATGAGCACTAGCACTAAATTCAATTTCAATACGACCATAAATATAATCTCCAGTACTAGGGCTTGATGTAGAAGCTATATTAGCTAATCTCATCGGACTAAACATAGTATAGCCAGTATTTCCTAAATTTGCATAAGGCCCTGTAGTCCAGGGAGTTTTGCTGTAATCTATAATTTCTTCTGCAATTAAATTTGTATTAGTTGAATCTGATTCTTTTACAGATAAAATATTTGTTCCAATTCCCACACTCCCACTTAAAGTTCTTGTTGAATTATTTATCAATCCAATATCTGAGGGAAGATATTCGCTTTTATGTATTTGACCATCTGTATTGTGAAGGCATTCGAAATCTCCATTAGAGTATCTGTAATTATCTTCTTTTATTCCATTAAATTCATTTTCAATTAAATTATTATTACTATCCCATGAAAAATAATTAGCCCAACCAGGACTTGAAGGTCCTATTACTACATAAACTAAACCAGATATTGAAGTAGCTTGATCGTTTTGATAACTATTTACATCTGGATATGCATCATAACAATTAAAGATATGGTCAAAGCTAAAACTTCCAGTGTTTCTTATCCACTCATTAGTTACTAAATGCCTATAATATGTGTCTTCTATATATGCATAAAATCCTATAGTTTTATCTGAATTACTTACTATTGACATAGTATTTTTTATAGGAGTCATACCTCCTCTTGAACCAGCATCTCTATGAGGACCATGATTTCTAGAAAAAACACATATTTCATATGGACGATTTGATGTTGGACTATCAATAGGTCTGTCAATAGCCGTTCCTGCTGGATTGTCTATAAAAGCATTAGTCTCATCGTCCCATATTTTCCCTATATATTCAACTTTAATTCCATTCTCAGGACAAGTGCCATCCCATTCTTCTCTAGTATAAGCTTGACCTATATACTCACTTTCTTGAATACTTGGATTCCAAGGTAGCATAGCATCTTCCCATTCTAACAAAGGCGCACCTAATGCTGATTCACTAGTATTAGCTCTAATTATACATGTAAATCCTGCTGGAACCGCAGTATATTCCATGGATGAAGTATCAGCTAATAAATATAATTGAGCATCAGAAGCAGAGCCTACTTCTACTATGTTAGCTATTGATAAAGTTGAGTCATCACTTCCATATAAGTCCGTTCTATAATCACCAGGAGACCCTAAATCAGGAACTAAATCAGTATCTCCTATCATATTAGCTCTATCTGTATAATTATCATCAACATTGCCATATTTAGCCCATTTAGGCTCGTAATTAACAGGATATGAATGTGTAATAGAAGTAGTATTAATATTACCAGGGTCTATTGTTATTAAATGAACTTCAGAAGAAGCTTTTTCAAAAACCCAAACACCTCCAGATATAGTAAGGCAATTACATGCACATTCAACAGTAATCCCTAATTGATTTGTTTTTAAAGTAGTTCCACTATCTTTATGTATTAAAAATAACGTTGTAGCTCCAGTAACATATCCTAAAATATAGCTTGATAATTGGCCGTTAAGGTTTCCATTTAAAGGAACCATGTTTGTGAAAGTAGTTATACTTGCTTCTCCAGAAGGAGATTTGCATTCAGAGTCATCAATAACGATTGAATTTAAGTTTGTACCAAATTGAGTATGCGTCAATCTTCCTATAAAAAGAGGTTTGTCTAAAATATCAGGACCTGTACCTACGTACAAAGCTCCATTAGCATCGTTCATAGGAACTGTATGCTGCAAAGAACTAACAGACTTAGATCTTTCAGGAAGTAATATTTGTATCTGGTTAGACATGTTAGTGCTAGCTAATTCTGAAAGTAAAATTGGCTTACATCGAGCAAAATAACTTACACCAGTTTGCAATCCTGTATATTTATATTCATATCTTCTTAATTCTCCATCTTCCTTATAATCTAAATTTTCTATAAGAACTTCATCGTATCCATCTAAACCATCATCAAAGTCAGCAGATAGAATCTCTGTTTCTGATTTTTTAAATCTAAACGATTTTATATGTTCTATATCATCTTGATGTATGGAAAAATCAACAATAATTAAGTTTGTTCTTAATTCTTTTATATTAAAATCTACTATATCTCCAAAGCCTGGAACAAAGTCCACATCAAATGCATGAACTATCAAGCTATTAGAATCGGTAGTTTCTCCAGTTAATAAATGACGCCCTGTCATACCACTTGTTAAATCCTGAGATTGGAACCATGCTAAAGTAGTTCCTGGTAGTTGATTAAGAGCAGAGAAAAGATATTCTTCAGGCCCTATAATTTCATTAAGATTTGTACTTTCGCCTAGGGAAGGAATATCTTTTAGAGCTAGCTTTTTCTTATATACTAAACCTCCGTCTCTCATATAAAGAAAGTTAATTGTTCCTGCCCAACTATTAACAACCATTTTAGTCCAAGGTTGTAAAGGTAAACTAGAAGGATCTCCATTAGTAAAATCAATTGAATTAGTTATAAAGCCTATTACAGGATCCACTTCAATATTTTGCACTTTCCAAGAAGGGTCAAAGTTGTTATCTAACACAGCCCAATTAACAATATAATGCATTTTTTCTCTATTTATATCCCATAAATTTCCGAAATAAAAAGCAATTCTTCTGCTATTATCTCTATCAGGTATTATTTGAAGCTCTCCTCCAAATCCTCCTTTATATTCAACTGGATAGCTAAATGCTTCTTCCATTGGAGAATCGTTAAAACTTGGTTCAAAATTACTTCCAATATCTACATTTAAAGCAGTCTTATTCCAATAGAAATATTTTTCTGATGGATTGCTTCCATGGTCTGCATATACATTTAACAGCATATCAGCATTAGGATTCATACTAGGTATCATAGCTGGCACTTCACAACTTACAAAATCTCTTGACCTTCTACCTCCGTCTGTAAAATCATTATTTTCGCCACTATGTGCAGCTTCTAATTCTGCATACCACGTATAAGGAGGAGGAGTCCATGATCCGTCTGGCTCTTGAAACATCCAAGCTCTACCATGATGCATTCTTGAAAAATCACTATCTGTATGGTCTTCCATCCATGCATCATTATATGCTATTTTAGCTTGTTGATTGATTACAAATAATTTAACCCAAGAATATCTATTATGAACCATCCCCATAATATGGTCTGCACTTCCAGTCCAGTCACTTCCATCCCAATAAATCATATTAGGAAATAGAGGATTCGCAAGTCCGTATTGATAATTAAAATTATTACTAGCTACCCATTGATGCCAAGGATGGTTTGGTATTGTATTATGAACATTCAAAAGATTCCCTACAGCAGCACCCGCAGTTTGCAAATCTGCAAGAGACTCTATTAAATCACTATCTTGATTGCTTATCCCTAAATTATAAAATGCATTTGTAGCTGCACCATCTATTCCAAAATTATTAGGTTTCATTTGTGTAAATGAATTTTCCTGAATATTATAACTCCATTTAGAATATGCTATATAAATAGGATTCCAGTGAGCAATGTGTAAAGTTAAAGAAACTTCATTCCATTCTGGATCTATTAAATGATGATATTGCACAGGATGAGCAAAAGCATTCCACCCATTGTAATCATTTGGCGTTACATATACAGGAGTATGGCCTGTAGGATCGACTTCCCAGGTGTCTAATAAAGAATCTCCATGCACATTAAAATGTTCAAAAATAGAACCCAATGCATGATCCAGGCTAGGGCGTAACCCTTGAGATGCCATAAAAGAAACTTTTCTTTCTAATCCAGAGTTTACATCAGATACTCCATAAATTAAACATTCTTCCCAGCTATCTTGTATTTCTGGAGTTCTTGTAGATATTAAATACCATCCTTGAGTATCAGAATCCCAAGTTCCAGAATTATCATTTACGTCAGAATTAGTTTTAAAACAAAATTGGAACCATCTGTTAGCTCCTGGACTATAAAAGGATGTTGTTGTCGTATTACTTCTAATCGCTGTAACACAACCTCCAGATAACATCTGGCTAAAAATATCAGGTATTCCATATGTAGACACTAATTATCACCTTCTATAAAATCATAAAAATCTTCTACAAATCCTACCCTAGCATTTGTTTCTATGAATCCATTTGCACCTAAAGGAGGAGTATAATAAACCATAATATATGTTGGAATAGTATTTCCAGTCCCAATTTTTTGGTCTAATAATAATTTTACTGTTGAATGTGGTTCTGTTAAATTAGCTGCTACTCCAAATTCTTTTTTACCACCTAATGTACCTGCAGGAGCAATAGGGTCTAAATTGACAGAATAAGTAGCTGCATTAATATTTAAATCTTCAGGATCAGGATGAGATATTATTCCTTCATTGAATACTGTTAATTCGTAACTTTGTTTTGGCATAATTCACTCCTAATATTTATCGTCGAAAAAATCTTTTTCTTCTTGCGATTCGTTGTGATTTAAATCAAAATCTGAATACTGTGTCTGATTTTTTTGGTCGTTTTTAATATGATCGTTCATTTGTAGAACTGCGTTTTGTTTATGTTGGTTTGCTCTATTTTTCAATACTAAGCTTTTAGCCATTTTATTTTCATAAATCATATCACCTTGCATTCTTCTTAATGCATCTACACTTTGAGGACCTAATATTCCATCTATTGCCAGAGGTTTTCCATTGGAACCTAAATAACCTGCTTGATTAAGTCTTTTTTGCATTTCCATTACTTGATTTTTATCTCCAGGATTAAAATCTAAAGCAAACTCTCTAGCATTACTAAACTCAGCAGAATATGGTTTGTCTTCAAATTGAGGATTATATACTCTATTATATTGAGCTACATCATATCCAGCCTTTTTATTTAAACCTTTAGGTTGATTTCTAAGATGTCTTGCTTCTCTTCTATCTTTAATTCTTCCAAAGACTCTTTTTTCTTCACCTCCTCTAAAGATACCCTTATCATCAGTCATCTTTTTTTGAAACCATTTTTTTAATAAACCACCTTCCCTAATATTATTTTTAGTAGGAGTACCCACACTTTGATTATCATAATTTTGTTTAATAAACTCATCATTGACACGCGAAGGGTTTTGTTTATACTGACTAACTAAATTCTCAACTTGCTTGTAAGGTGTCTCGCCTTTTAAATGTTTATTTTGTTGAAGCCAAAATTCTTGTTTCTCAAGATCTGTTCTTTGTGACATTTTTTACTCCTTTACGCATAGAATGATTCCTCCTATCATTTGGATTTAATCCTTGATAAGGTTTTCCTGTTGATTTTGTGTACAATACCTTCATAAACTATATTTCCCATCTTTAATTTCAATTACTTTTACAAAATGGCTTTTACCTATAAAGTCTACAACTGCTATTGCATGACTCCAATTAATAGGTCTTCCACCTATAAATTCATTTTTTTCTCTTGACATATCCTTTAAACAACCTATACTATAAGCGCTAATAGTTCCGTTTGCAGATCTATCTGAATACACTTGTATATCATGGTGATGTCCATACATTATACTGCATTTAAATTGCTTACAATGAGCTGCTGCATGATGCATCCCTCCATAATTATGTCCATGATAAAAATGCATATCTCCAATTTTTAATAAATCTCCTGCCCGATGGAATTTATAACCTCTTTCATCAATTTTAATTGCTCGCTTGCAACCATATTGAGGTAGATATGGGAATTGTTCTACAAAATAATCAAGCCATAATTCATGATTACCTTGAATAAAATGCTTCTCTTTTACATTAGCCTTATCAAGAGATTCATCAATTATATCCATTCCTTTATTGACATCTTCAACATCAGTTATAACTTCTGGTAAGTACCACTCTAAATTAGGACGTGCTTTGTTTTTCCACTTCCATTTAGATACACTAGACCATTCTCCTGTATCTCCTAAGTCAATATACCCATCGGGCCTTAATTCTTCTATTATATTACAAAGAGCCTTTATTGCTTTACTATCTGCATAAGGAAAGTGTTTATCAGGCGTTACTATATAACGCTTAGTTAAACTCGCTTTCATCCTGCCACCCCCAATCATTTGGGTTCGTCCAAGTTCCTTGAGCTTTTCTTAATCTTAAAAGTGTTTCTTTTAATTTATATTTTAAATACAAAGCATCACATTCTAAGCATACCCAAAAAACTGAACCTTGAACCCCTAAAACTTCTAAGTTAACAATTTCTTTAGAATCACATTCTTCACATAATTTTGGTCTTTTGCTATCAACATCATGAAACCTTTCCACAGGATTAGACTTCGATGTAAATAAATCTTCAAAAACAACCATATATGTAGTTTCTGATTTTTCTGTTTCCACGACTATTTTTGCAAGGCGATCTTTACTTTTTCCCATAGAACATCATCCAATTGATTTTTTGATGACTTGACAAGATAATCGCCAAGTACTACTAAAATAGATTTTATAACCTGCTCAGTAGCCAAACTCTTTAAAACTGCTCCTAAGATTTTGCCCATATTATTTTTTCTCCTTTTCTAATTGAACTATGATATCTCTAATCCCATTAATATAACCTTTAATATGCTTAACATCCATTTGTGTTATTTTCTGCTGATCAATTAATTTGACTATAATGCCTTCTAATCGTGTAAAGTCTTCCTCTAAGTCTTCCACTAATTCTTTTTGTATCCAATGTTGTTGCTTCCATATAAAGTATCCAAAAGCAATAACTATAGCTACAGGCAATCCAAACCTTTCTAGTATTGCCAATATATCCATTACTTTAATTCTTTGTATATTTTAATGCAAAGATATATAAAAGTCGCAATCCCTACTGCAACCCTAACAGTCAATGGAAGCCATTCCATCCAAGTAACTGCTATGCCACCTGTTCCCACCATTGTTGTTTTTAAACTATCTAAAACCATTATGTCTCCTAAATTGTAAATACTGTTAGTTTAATTTTAGCAGGCCTCATAATATTAGTACTATGACACCTAATAGCAGAAATGTAATTATTTCTTGGTGTTGCTTTTAAAACATCTGAAAAGTTATTTCCTCCTAAGGCACTTTCATAATGTGCAGTATATTCTACACTAGACCATTTAGGAGCTCCTGCAAAAGAAATCCACCCTGTTTGATAATCAATATCTCCAACTACTTTATTACCAATTACTAATTTACCAAAACCATCATCAAACATCATTTCGCTAGTTCTAGTTAATTCCTTTAATCTAGGCTTGCTAAAGTTACTATTTACCGTTGCAAAGGCTGGAAATAATCCAACTCCCCAAACATCTGTATATGTTGCTGTTGCTCCGTTTTTAAAATGAAGAAGAGTTTTATTAGCAGCTGGATCAAATGCATCTTTTTTAGCTGTACTTGTAGCCATTCTAACATCGCCGTTATATAAAGCAAATTGAGGAGCTGGGATAATATTACCTGCTTGATCTTTCCAAGGATCTAAAGCTCTTATCGCAGTATTAATCTTACCTAATACAGACACATTACCAAGACCAGTTCCAAAAGTAGTATCTCTTGTATCTGTTGTAAATTTAACTTCATGATTTGTGCCACCATCAGTTTGAAGTTCGAATCTATATTTTGTATTAGTTGCTAAACCTGTTTTAGTTGTTGAAGTTATATTATTCAATCCAAATTCTACATATGCCTTGTCATAAAACCTAACACATATAGAACCTGGTACATAATGCTGTGTGCTAGTACCACCACTTAAATTAAATAAACCTGTATTACCATTACCTATACCAGTAGTAAGACCTGAGCCAGGAGCATCTTCTAAGTTATAATTAAAACTACCAAATTGGTCTGTTATTATAGTGTCTGCATCTACATTAACTTGGGCATTTGTATATAGTTTGGCTCCAGAAAGTTGATTTTGTAAAGGATGAATCTGCAAAGGTCTTTCATCAGTGCTATCTTTTGCACCTCCATCAAACCCATAATCAAATTTGCCGTTTGCTGCACTAGTTGTTACAGTACTTGTACACACTGCTCTTAATTCAGGCATAATATAACTTGCACCTGGTTTTAATAATTGTTGTATTACACTTACAGCGCTTCCGTATGAATCTGCTGCATTTGTTCCTAATGTCCAATCTGGGTATGTTACAGCTAAACATGCTGTTTGATTTGATACGTTTGTAACAGTTATCATTGCTGCATCTTTTATTTTGCCAGTATTAGTTGATGCCATAGCCGCAGGATCTACCTCAGTTAATAGATTACTAGCATCATTCATAGGACATTCTACTATAGTTTCTTGTTTACTTACATATTCAAAAGACATTGTAGCACCTATTCCTGCAATCGATAAGGAAGCCCTTCTGCCTCTTGCTTTTCCAAATTGTTTATTTATATATTTTTTGCTCATTATTATTACCTTTATCGTTTACTTTAATAGTCGTAAGGCTTAATAAAGCCTCCTCTTTGTCTTTTTCTTCTATAAGTTTTTCTTGCTTCTCTTAACATGCCTTCTGATTTTTGATTAAACATTACAGCTAATTCAGGATTTAAATTACGTGGATCTTGATATCCTTCACTGATAATATGATTTAAACAAGCTTCATCAATAAAGTGCGGAAAAGAAATCTCCTCATTAACTGCATCTGTTGATAAATTAGCAGGTATAGCAGAACCATATATCCTTGCTTTTAGTCCAGTAGTAGCAATCGTTCTCCATTCAGAAGTAACTCCATTTACTGTTTCTGCCTTTTTTTCGGCAAAACAAATATTATCACCTTCAATCCAATATGCATATTCTTTAGTTGCAGCCATTAAAAACTCCTTGGTTCATTTTCATCTTCAATAACAGGTTTCTCTATTCTAGGTATTTTAACTCTGTCTATATATACCTCTTTAATATCCTGTATATGAGGAATGGCAGCAGTTGAAGCACCTCCATCGCCATCTGTATCTCCTACTAACGTTGAATCGTTCAAATCATATATTCTCTTACCAGAGGTTATATCTAAATCCCAAGAAAAATCCATAATATCATATGCCTTAGAAACACTTGTTAAGAATCTATTGACTCTATTTATAATTTCTTTTTCACCCATATGAGGATGATGCTGTTGTACATATTCCATTAATTGTTTTACTGTCATAATTACCTCATGGTTGGTTTACCTCTAGTTGGATTCTCAGTCTGTTCAAAAGACTGATTGTCCATAGCGGTAGACTCTTGTTTAAATAATCTACTTTGTTCAGCGTCAATTTGACCTTTAATAAGCTGCATTTGAGATTGTAATAACTGAACAAGTTCAGAATCTTCTTCCTCCAATACAGCATCTCTTAATTTATAGCCCAATACAAACATACTTGCTGTTAATTTTATCCATCTATATAACTTACTATTAATAGTTGTTATTGAGGTTTCATCTAATTCATCTTGATAGTTCTGTCTATTACCACTGTAAAAGATAGAAGCAGTATTATTAGAACCATCTGTTGTACCTGTTCCAGTAACTTGAGGCGCTACAACTAACGTAGGAACCCCATCTGTCTTTTTTATAGTGTAAACAGGGTCTTCTTTTGTAGCTTCATAGATAGAATTAGTATCTGAATAATCATCAAAAAGCAAAGGACTCACTTCTAAGCAAGTCTTCTTTTGTCCAGTTGCATTATACCTGACAACATACAAAACTACTTTGTCACTTACATCTAGCCCTTGATTAGTATCATATAAAACAGAAGGTTCAAATCCGACTTCAAGTATTAAAGAATCAGGCAAAGCAGCATAAGCAAGCATAACAGCTTCGCCTAAAGCTAACCCTAATTCTCCATCTGAAAAGTCAGACAAATCTCCAGCATGTATCTCTATAGATTGCCTAAAAGTCATTTAAAACCTTAAGGTCTTCTTGGAGGTATTGAAGGTCTTTTTGTACTTTTTAAATATGGCCCTTTTTTACCACTAGCTGAACCTTTTAGATTTTTACTACTTCTATAGTCAGTTCTTCCTTTTGCAGGAGCATCTTTAGCTTTTCTGTATTTTCTTACAGATGGTGCTTTTGCAGCTGCGCTTTTTCCTCTAGTAGCAGCAAAAGGTACCAATGTTGTTTTATGACCGCCACTAGCTTTAGGAGAACCACTTCCCCCACCTCTTTTAGCAAGTCCTTTTCTATTTATTTTTTTCATCTTTTCTCCAGTTTATCCTCTGTAGGCCAGTACGATACCACCAGTAAGTACGGCCTCTACAAAGACTTTTTTAAAATTACCATAAATTGTATCACTATTAAGTATTGTTACTCCATTACCACCAGAAGTGTTGAAATTAGGGGCAGAGCCATCATTTGTTAAATGATCACCTACATTAGATTCAGCTTGAATAGTTACATTATTTCCTATAACTTTAAGTGCAACCCATCCTCTTGTATGACCCCCAAGACAATTACTTGCAACTGCTTCATCTTCATTAACGTATTTGCCAGCTACTCCTATAACATCCCATCCAGTCTGCCCAATACCTATATTTGCTATCTCACTACCCTCATAAGTATGTATACCTTGATTAGGATCTTTTTTAGGCATTTTATCTTTAAATGTTATTGGCATTTTTTCTCCTTATTTTACCTTTATATGATCAGGAGCCACTCCTAATCTTATTAATCCCACACTTCCACCAGAATTTGTGGATTGCGAAAGTCTAATAGATTTTAGTCTTCCTTGTATAATTTGACCATGTTCCATAGCCCAATCATCTAAACTTGTTGTGTCTCCATTTATTTGATAAGCGTCCCAGTATTCTCCAACACCACTCATAGGAGTTATATCTTGACACCCAGAAGGTATATCATCAAACTGATCAATGGTTAAATTTACTGGATTATGCAAACACTCTATTTTAAAAAAACCATTGCTACGTCTATACCAAGCTAAATCATAAAAATACATAGGGCCTGCAAGTGATAATTTATTTTCATATCCACACCAAGGAATTAAATTTTTACCGAATTTATTTTCCATATAATCACCTTTAGGAGGCACTGCTCCTATACTAACTGTAACTTTATTAGGTGTTCCTGATGTTATTGTATTAATTTGCCCTATATAGCAATCAGAGCCACCGCTCCATCCCCATAGGTTATTATTAGTATATTCCACAGACCCATCTACAACATCATCATAATCTAAAACTTGAGTCCATGGTTTTGTAACGTTAGCTGCAAAGTCCATCATAACATAACTGCCTGCTCCGCCAAATGCATTAAAGGTAGCATGACTGACTTCGTATGTTTTTTCTGTAATAGGTGCATATATAGCCATGGTATCAATAGCAAAGCTAAAACCTGCACTATTTGTATCCTTATGAAGAACTTCAACAACAGATGAACCATTAGTTCCTGAATATTCAAATCTATCAATAAAAGTATACCATTTGTTAGCTTCTGTTAAAGTATATTCTTTATCTAAGACATATCCGCCTGGTCTTGAGACTTTAATCTTTATTGTTTGATTTGGTGTTGTAATCGCTTTTACAACTACCTTGCAATAATATTCTGTAGCAGGAGAACCTGTAATTGTATAACTCGTGGTCTGAATTCCGTTATGACCCCCACTTCCAATAGTATGGTCATGAGTTACTACTATAGAAGTATTTGGTTGTCTATAATCAGGATTTACATACAAAGAATCCATATCCCCATATCCTGCTCCTTCAGTATTAACCCAGGATGAAGCTAATGGAGCAACTGCAAAATTAGTCCATCCTGCGTCTGCAGGAAAATGATGCCAACCATCTGCTAAAATTCCACTATCGGGAGCAGTAGTTTTTACCCCATTCCATAATGAAGGTGCACTAATTGTAGGTGCTGCACCTCCTAATAGTACTGTACTGCCAACTCCGCATTGTAACCAAACATGCTCATCTGAAAATGATGGCATTATCCTATCAAGTACATCTCCATCACTTTTTGGTTTTACTGTAATGATATCTGATTGATTATGAGTCATATTGCTAATAGCACTACTTGAGTAATATGAGTAATTTATATCACTTGTTCTTCTGTTATAGATGTTATTTGAATCTCTATTCATATAGCCCTTAACTTTGGGGGCCCGAAGGCCCCCGAGTTATTTTACAGTTCCTGTTCAGTTATGAACACATCGAATGTATCTGAAGCATCATTACCACTGTATACACCTGCAACTTTATACTTACCCGCAGGGTAAGAAGAGAGGTCTATAACAGCAGATAATGTACCTGCAGCATCGCCACCGTTAGTACCGTCAGACTTGATTTGAGTACCTATATTCGCTAGATGAACATAATTAGTTCCATCATAAGTTCCATATAAGTCTAAATCAAGATTAGCAACTACAGCAGCACTCCAACCGTATGTTACGTGAACATTTCCAAGTTTAGCACTTGAAGGTTCCCATTCGGCAGAATATACTGTGCTAGCATTACCTGCAGTATTAGCAAGGTCTTGCCATGTATTCAATTTACCAACTGTTTTATTAGTCCAGCCAGGATTAGGTTTAACGTTTAACTTCATTTATCTCCCCCTTAACTGAATGTTATCAAAGCATGAGTTTCAGGAAGTTTAATTTCAAGACCAGCTTCAGTTATGATTTGATCTTTTCTTCCATCCATATCGTTTGCTTGAATGTTGGTTTCAATGAATGTATCTCTATTTATACCGTTGCCTACCAAAGGTCTGTAAGCTACGTTATCTAGGTCCACACACATCATAGTGTCTTCAGCATCTAATCTAAATAATGGTTCTTGAACCACAAACAGATTACCGAATATAGTAGAAACTTTCATCACTTCATGACCAAAGTTACCTGTTATATTTTGTATGTCTGCTCTAAAGTTAGATGTTCCTACAGTATTACCCATAAATGAATTATCACCAAGTTTATTCATCCAAGAGATGATTTTTCTAGAAGCCAAAACAAGTTTGTTTCCTGAATTACCAGACTCTGGAGCAAAATAATCTTCCATGATGTCCATAAATGAATCATAAGAACTACCTGCATAAGTCATGTTATAATTTTTGCAACCATTACTACCTTTTGCAAAAGTAACTATACCATTAGTATATCTTCTTGTAGCAGTTTCCAATGCAGAACCAGCTGTAGAACCAGAACCAAATAAGAATGCTTGTTCAAGATCCATCTTATGTTCCATAAGTTTTTCTTGCCACACTCTTTTGAATTCATCTGCAATACCTCTATAACGAGTCGCCATAGCTGTATTAGAGAATAGTGGGATAGCTGTTTTAAAGATCTGACAGTAAGCTTCTTTAGTACTTAGCTCATCTACCCAGCCATCTGGAGAAAGCTGTGCCTCATCGAAAGCTGAACCAATAATTTGGCCATACTTATCATCATGAGTTGCTGCGATTGCTGGTCCACCACTAACTTCTTTACATTTAATTGCGTTAGTACCGTCCCAATGAATTACAGCATAGATATCTCCATCGATTCTAACCATAGTATTACCATTCAAGTCAGCATCTGCATCTGCCTCGAAATGTAACCATGAAGGATCTGTCGCATAATTTGGATTACCATCTGCATCAAAAGTTGGTGTTCCATCTTTTCCATATGCTACTTTAATTGTCAATGTTGCTGTAGAACCTGTACCAGAAACGTTAGTTACTTTAAAGTCTCTACGCTGCCATTGATGTCTCCTTTCCATCCATTTGAAAACAGGATCGTCTGTTGGTTTCTTTGCGACCTTGCTCAAATAAACGAAAAAAGGAGATTGTTGTGGGGCTAGTTCAGCGATTCTTTCACCGAAGTTAAACAACCGTCTATCATTGTTTAACGACAGTCCAGTTGCCGCTTTACCAAACCCTTTAGTGAATTGTGTTGACATGTCTGCCTACTCCTTTACCATTTTACCTTTTATTAAAAAGGGTTTTTTTTGTTAAAATTATCAATCATTTCATCCATAATTGTATCTGTAGTAGATTTTTCTTCACTTTTTCCAGATAAGACTCCCATTGGAGAAGGCACTTGCTGAGCTCTTTTAACTTGTTTAAAAGTTTCAGATGGCTCTGATGCAAATTGCGTATTCCCTACTTCAGTTCCAACTTGTGTCGGAACATTGTTTATGACTTGCTTACCTTTCATTTTATAAAGATCTACTAAGTTTCCGATGCTAAGAGACTCTGGTTGTGACATTGTCTGAATAAAATCATCAGTCTGCTCTGGACTTAATCCATAAGTAGCCTGCACATAATCACTTAACTCACCCATAGCTTGACGATTTTGCTGTTCAGCAACTTCAGCTTGTTCGCGTTCTGTGATTTTACCTTCTATTTGATCCATACGTTCTTGCGCTAAAGCAACATTGTATTGAGCATAAAGGTTATTGTATTTATCCATTCTATCACGCCATTCATCCATAACATCATGATACTGAGCACTTTTACTACTAGGATCACTTATGGCTTCTTCCCTACTATAACCAGCAGGTTTTCTAGGTCTATTAGGCGGTGGAGGAAATTCCTTAGTTTCTTCAGCTACTGCCTCTGTCTGCGCAGGTGCCTGCGGAGCTTGTTGTGTTTGCGCCTTAAGTTGTTCATTCTCAGCTCTTAATTTATCAGCTTGGGATTGCCAATACTGATATCTTTTCTGATCATTAGGGTCAACTTCAGGTGCTGGTACATCTTGAGGTGTTAATTCAGCTTCTGAAGGGTTAGGTATATTTTCTTCCTTTGATTCTAAGTCAATGTCACTATCAGGCTTGTTAGCTTCTGGAAAGGCTTCATTAGTCCAATCTTCAGAAGGTTTAACTATTTCATCTTGTGCTTGAGTGTTATTATCGTTTTCTGCCATTTTCCTTTTCTCCTTTTAGGGGCTCTATTACTTTTTAGAGGTACCCTCTTTTGATTTAAGATCGCGGACCTGTTTTTCAATCATGCCTAAGGTGTCATCAAGACGACGTTCAAATATCTGACCTGCTGCTTTTGACTTAGTCTCAACATCAGCCAGTTTAGTCTTGAATTTCTCAACTTCAACTTTTTGTTTAAGGTTGACATTTTCACGATCACGTGTTTGTTTGTCACCTGTAAGGTCTTTAATAACTTGTTGAGCTTGCTGTAATTGCTGTTGCAATTGTGCGATTAAATCAACACGTTCTAAAACACCTTCCTTGTCAAAAATTTCAGTTTTCTTAAGAACTTCTTGACGGTCGATGATACCAGTTTTAAAGGCCTCCATATAAAATTCCAATTCCGCGTAACGATTGGTAGGAAGGGTACTTCCAGTAACAACAACCACATCATATTTTCCAATAGCTATGTCATTAAAGGTACTTATTTCTTTACCTTTTTTGTCATATAATTTTTTATTAATTACATATTCAGACATAGAGTTATTGGGTTCTACAATTCTAAAAACTTTTTCTGCTTTATATAAAGATTGCTGCATAGGGATAGCTAAGGTTCCTAATCTTCTTAAACCACCTTCTATATCAGCCATCTTAGATTTCATTTTTCTTTGCCCAAACTCATCTAAGCTTACTGTAGCTTTGTATGTTTGGGGAGCTGCCTGCGTATTACCCATCATCATTTCATATAATCCTAATTGATGGTCTATATCAGATTTAGCTGTTATCTCATTTTGATAAAGCTCGTTGGGTAATGGGGTCGGCGCTGCAACCACAGGCTGCCCCATATCAAAGTCGACTTCTATCCCAACGCCAGGCTGTGCCCATTTTTCTTCGAATTCTGCCATATCTACTGAGCCAGCTGGTATGAGCACCTTCATGTTAGTAGATGTGGTAGCGTGCGCAATTATCAAAGAGCGTACTTTATTTATATACTCTTGTAATCCTTTAACCATCCTGACATCAGATACTGGATAAGGAGTACGAGTGTGAATATTCATAAAAGGAACAACAGGATATTTGTCTATAGGTAAAACTCTTTCATATAGTTTTTTGTCACCTATTACAACACAATATTTAATTCTAGTTTCTTGTATTGGCACAACTTCAATAAATCCCATTTGTACCAATTCACCATAATTAGTAGGAGCAATGCTCTCTATATGATCTAACTGTTTACTCTGAGCAGCTAATTGTTGGTATAAATTAACTAACTCTGATTCAAGTTTTTCTCTTGTTCCTTCAACTTCTAATGAATATCTCTCTGGTATAATTTCACCATTTTCTAAAGCTTCGCGTAGCTCATATTCTCTTTCAGTGAACAATACCTCTAGCTCTTCTCTTTTCTTGTCTACTATTTTATTTATTTCACCTTCTGCTATTTTCTGTGCAGCAGAACGTTTCTTCTCTTGGTCCATAACTGCATTTTGAACTTGACCAGCAGTAGTAAGAACTTGGTTGCCATATATATAAGCTTTGGTGTTTAGGTATCTTTCCATTTCATCTGGCATAAATACAAATTCTTTTCCAGAGAATTTTTCATGTACTCTAACCATTTCACCACGAACTTTATAATATCTTTCATATCCCCTAACATATTCTTTATCTAAATCAGATGTATCAGTGTCTTGTGGAAAGATAATACCGTCAACCTTAGCTCTTTTAGTTACAGGGTATTGATCATCATCTCCAGCATGGTCAGAAGTTGCTGTTTTAATTGCGCCTTCATACATAGGATATAAATTTATAGCTTGTTCTTTTGTAAACTTTTTAGAAACTATAATATTTTCAGCATCATCAAAAAACCTATCTTTACTATTTGGATCAACATAAACATCTAAAGGGTCTAATGCATGAAAGCATACTTCTCCTTTTCCATGGTCCATAGTAGGGTCGTGATATATTAAAGCCATACCAAGTCCAGTTACATAATAGTCATCTATTATTTGACGCATTTGAGTTTCACCGTCTGATATATCATACATATAAGATAGCATACCATTAAAGACCTGAGCGATTTTTGCGTCAGAATCTTCTCTTGGAGATACTCTAAACCCAGGTCTTCTGGATGTTAACATAGCTTTTGCAGTTTCAACGGCAGGATGAATTCTATTAACAACTATAGGAGCTTGTCCTCTAGCCTTTAAAGTTTCTTCTTGCTCTCTACTCCACTGTTTACCTAATCTAAACTCTCTATCTTCTTGAGCAGATATAGCCCATTCTTCTCGATGTTTAGCGTATTTTTTCCAGATATCGTGAGTTTCGTCAACGAACTTATTGTGCTGTTTAGCCTCTTTTGAGCCCTTTTTCATTAGTCTAATATACCCTTACATAGTCAACCAATCAAGGAATTTCTTTTTCTTTTTTACTTTATTTGGATCTATCGACTCTAATCTGCATGGTCTAGCCTTATCTAAAGCAGTCCAAACAGCATCCATTATATCATCATTTCTACCTTTTGGATAAGATAAAAACTCAGTTCTAGCGTCGGTATCCTGTGGTCTAAAGTAAAATTCACCTTTAGCTAACAACGGTACTAAAGATAAAAGTCTCTCTGATTTTTTGGTTCTTGGTTTAACACCAGCTTCTAAGCCTGGTATATATAAATTATTCTCTAACATCAAATCTTTTGTAGCTACTCTTAAAGCTTCCTGGTAAGCTACAGTCTCTATTTTCATCTTTTTATGTCTAAATTTCTTAAATATTTCTATTATTTTTTTAGGTTGAGCACTAGGAGATATATGTGCTCTAAAGATATCCAATATATATTTATTATTATTATGGTCTATTCCAATAGTAACTATAACAAAAAAGTCTGCTCTTAAAGATAAAGAAGATGCTGGATCTACCCCTCCGAATACTTCTATAGGAATAATTTCTTTTTCTTCTCCTCTTTCTTTAACTAAGCAATTTTGGCCATTAATTCTTTCAAAATCATAATGATGAAACTTTATCCATTCTGGTTTAAAAGGAGCTTCATCTGGAGATTGAGCAATATTCATGTACTCTTGATAAAATCCATTAATATTACCTACACTGGCATATTCTTCTTCTATTGCCTTAATTCTTGTTAAAGGGAATCTTTCAGGCCAAAGACTTGTATTATCATCTTTTAATATAGAATACCATAAAGTTTTCCAAGCAGTAGACTCACGTGCCCAATATAAAAAGCAGTCCTCTGAAATTACCGTCCCTACCATCACAATACGGCCCTCATCACTCAATGATGGAATAACAGCCTCTGTCATCCACTTACGATTCTTTGCTCTTAATTCATCGGTAGTAGCATTCAACTCTGATTCAAAGTCATCTACTATAATTAATGTAGGACGAGTATCTCCTTCAATAAAACCCCTAACTCTTTGTCCTGTTCCTACAGCCACTATTCTAGTACCATTAGCCAATATAACATCAGTGCCACTCCACTTTTTAGCAGTATTAGCACCCATGTCTCCAAATATATCTCTAAATACTTCTGAGTTATTTAAATGGTATTTAATACGAGATAAGAAGTTTATTGACTGAGCTTGTGATTCAGATATAATAACTATAAACTCTTCACCACCTGATGGCTTAAATGCAGCTTTCCACAGAGGATAAATGAGAGATATAACTGTGGATTTAGCATTACCCCTAGGTGCAGCTATTAAAACTCTTGGAATACTCTCATCTTTTATTGCGGAATATATTTCTTTATGAAATGGAGGTGTAGCTTTATTTAAGGCTGTAGGAAAACAAACTCTACCAAAAAGACCTATATCAGCTCTAAGCTTTAATAATAACTCTTTTTTCTCTGAAGCAGCCTCTAAATCATCATGTACATTGCTTACTTCACTTAGCATTCTCTTTTATCTCTACTTTTTCAGCTACTAATGTCTTTTCTTCCTTTGCAATCTCATCTAATAGATTTCTAGTAGAGTATGCCTCTAGTTTTTGAGTAGTTTTTTGTATAGGTTTCTCTTTCATACCTAACATATCCTGTATATTTTCTACTACTTTAAGGTAATTAGATATATCACCTTTATCTTGAGCCATTGTAAGGCCTTTTGTTAGCATATCTATTACATCAGACTCTGTATATCCTTTATCATGTAATAGTTTTTGCAGTTCTTCTCTTATCATTTTACGAAATACCTCCGTTTTCATTGATCTCTTCCACTTTCTCCTCTCTTGAGGAGTAGTAGAGTCAAAAACCATGTCTATTGCAAGGTCATAGTTCATATGTATAGAATAAGCTGTAGCAAGGTTTCTCATGTTATCCTGCCCTGCTCTTACTTCTAATTGTGTTTTGCCCGAAAAAGTCCCATTACTGCGCCTACCAGCCGCTTTAAACTTCTTGCTAGGATACTTATCAGAATAAAAGGCATAGCCCCAAGGTAGACGGATATAAGTATTGCTATTCTTGTTGGCTCCAGGGTACTTCTTTTTCTGGATAACCATAGCAACATACCCATCGTCGCTAACGGCGTAGTCGCCGATCTCTGCTTCTTTCCAGTATTTATATTCAATTCCTTCTTTCTTTGCCTCATCTTCAGTAAAAATGTTATATTGTCTAACGCCTTTACCTTTATGGCGTATAGTTATTTGATACATTACTTTAGTTCGAAGTGTGGTAAATCGTCAAAATTGTTATCATCTACTCGGAAGTTCCCATTCCAGTCTCCTCCCCAGCGAAGAGAAATACCCATCCTATTAGCCACCCCAAGGACGAACCCACCAAAAAGGTGGAAACGTTCTCTATCTTTCCAGTCAATAGGGTAAGGCACGACATCAACAGCGCGACTAGGCTTAGAATTATGCCTACCCATTGGGTAACGGACTTTAGTCTTTCCCTCTTTGAAATACTTGTCTTGTGTTCTTTCATCTCTGTGCCCTTCTAGTACAGAGCAATCTACTGTCTTTATTACTTCATTGAAGACTTTTTGTAAGTCCTCATGGCAGGTTGCTAATTGTTTCCTGCTTCTAGATCCGAATTTAGCCATTATTTCTTCCTCTTAGCTTTACACCCACAATCCATACATATAAAGTCCTTAGGAGCATGTGAGTTCTTTTTTAACTCTTTTATATCTTTAGTATTTAAATCTACTAATTTCTTTAAAACCACAATGTCACCTGAATTCTCAGATACCTTTAAATCGCACTCATTGGGCTCTTCTACGTACTTTTTTGCCTTAGCAAGGTCTTTGGTTAGCTTAGCTATTTTAAAGTGCTTAGCTAGCTGATTTATAAGAACCTTGGTTAATAACTTACCACCTATCACTTCTTGACCTTCTTAAAGATAAAATCTTGTTTCAAGTCTTTTGATAATGTAAAAGGCTTCTTTTTTGTGTAACGACCTAAGAAATCAGTAACTATCTTTCCTGTTTGAGGAAACCTTTGATTCTTAGCCTTAGCTATTTTCTTTTTCATTTAGCTGTCCTTTTTTCTTTCTTATGATGTTTAATAGAGACAATGCATTCCTAGCTATATACTTATCATGAGGGAATTTACCATTCCTATGTCTTAAGTACCTTCTCTCTAGAATATTCTCTCTATCCTTCATTATTAGTCTTTTTTAAACCCTTATAGTGAAAGTAACTAGATAATAGTCTTCTATACTAGTCTTTATTAAAAATAACCCATTTAATTTAATATGCAAGACTTTTCTTTCCAAATTAAAAAAAATTAAATTTTAAAAAATTTTACGTAGATTCTTTGAACGTGATATACACTAACCCATCCCCCTCGGAATTAACGGCAGTGGGGTGCCTCTGCCAGTTGATTCCAGGAGTAGGGATGGTTTAATTAAGTTCGCTCACCAGCTCAGGCCCTAGCCTGAGGGTGAGCTCACCTTCCACCTCTCGCTTTGGAGGCTGTTTGTTGGAGCAACCTCTACCTATAGTACAACGCTATAGGTACACAGTATCCAACACTGAAAGTGAGCGAAATGTCAAAAGACAAACATTACGATAACATTAAGTGTATGAACACTGCTAAAGGTAGCTACAACCGTAGAACCCAAAGGTTCGAGTTCGAACGTGGTGAAGATAACAAACCAATCTACACCAAGTCCTTACTCGTAACCTTCGTAGGCACTACGGATAAGTTCGAGCTACCAAGCACTCTGAACTCAGCTAGAGTAGCCAAGTGGAAAGAGGCCAAGCCCTCTTTGCAACTAGCCGACTCTACCGACTACCATCTTGTACAAGATAGTGTCAATGAGTACGAGGCTACTGAGGAAATGCCTACGGCTACCTCAGCGACGTACAGGCCTGCGGCCACGTTCGTCGAGTAGCTCTGATCACAACGAGGGATCTTATGATCCTTCGTTTTGCTAGTGAATTGATACAGCGCGTAGTAATCTATTATTGCGCGCGCGTATTACACATAATAAGACAATTAGAACAATTAGTGGGAGGTTAGATATGAGATACATTGGTTACTGTACTACAGCCAATGCTTATGTCTTCGCAAGGGATAATAGCGTTGAGACTATCGAAGTTGTTGCAGATAGTTTGCCAATGGCTATTGAACGAGCAAGACAGCACTTCTTCGGAATGGCTTAGCATTGCAAGTTTATTGAATAGGATTCGGGGTGCGAGTGAGCCTGGCAACAGAATACACTCATAACAAGATTTAAATAGAGACAGATATGCATATAGAATGAATATAGGTAGCCATTAGGTGAAGAACCACAGAAAGTGAATAGCGAAAGCGAAAGCTAGTAAGAGTTCAAGGGTAACAGAGTTAACTGACTGTTACTTATTCCTGCATCGGGATAAATAGATGCATATTCTAGCAACTCGAGATTATCTGTCTCTATTATATTTAAGGGTA
>CEUI01025818.1_pt1 | contig 38485 bp, 41 predicted proteins | sample 531411 | NCBI WGS metagenome assembly CEUI01 (sample SAMEA2622841, study PRJEB7988) | marine metagenome | isolation source: saline water (ENVO:00002010), including
CTTGGAGAACCACCGAGGGCGTGGTCTGTAAATCTTTCTAGTTCTTCCCTGAGCTTCTCGGACTTGTGGGTCTGAATAGCCTCATCAACATCTCTGGACATCTGCTCGACCCAGTATTGGACGGCCATTGCCAGTACATCCAGACGGTCATCATGGGCCAGCGAACCCTTCTCTCGGGTCAGCCGGGTCATCTGGTAGAAGAGCTGGTACTTGAGAGCCTTCTCAGCCGGGAGATGCTTGGTTGAGTCATAGTCCTTGCGGACCACCCGCTCATCCACGATCAACTTGTGCCTGTTCATTACAGGCTCCATCACATCCAAAATTCGGCGTTCTTTCTGGATATTGTGGCGAACTTCCGTGATCGTGACTTTGTGGATCTTGGATAAAATCGGCTGTAACAGTGCCGTGAACATGCCATCGCCAAAATTGGATTCCACCAGGATCTCGTTGACTTCCTGCTCCTTGGCGATCACCGACAGTGCCTTCAGGGTGTCTTCTGAGTACCCTCCGGGAAGTCCCCCGGCTGCTGTGACGAATAGCTGAGAGTTCAGCATTTTCACCACGGCATACGCAGTTTCATCCTGACCACGACCCGAGGGGTCAATCGCCATGACGGAACCTTGGTACTTCAGGAGTTCCCCGTTGGTCCCCATCGGCATGTAGTACCGATCACCATTGAACCCGACACACGGGAGATCCTTATAGGCATACTCAGGAGACCCAGCCCACACCACCTTCTCAGGAGCATTCTCAGCATCCAGACGCATCACGATCAGATCGTGGAGCTTCAGAGGATACCTGTCAGCATCACTGAGAGTAGTATCGAGCATGAACTGGAGAGCAAACCCCGACCGTCCGTAACTGGCTTCACGCTCCATCAAATCAAAAGTGTTGAACCTTTTTGGATCGGTGGGTTCACCCTCCTCGATCTCCAACTGCAAGATCTTTGGAGCCAACCTTGGTCCATACCCGATAACTTGTTTCTCTGATGGTTTCCGAGCAGGCCAGATCTTTACGTCATACCCACGGTCAGGTAGCTCGTTATACAGACTCTGCTCTGACTGAGGTGTTCCCAGATAGATCACATGACCGTTGGGTTTCAGGACAGCATCGAACTCCTGCACAGCAGATCCCAGCTTGTCTCGCATCATCTGAGTAGCGGAGTTGTTCAGGGACTCCACATCGTCAGCAATGATTAGGTCAGCTCTTGCACCTGTGATCTGTGAGGTGATTCCCTTGGAGGTCACTGAAGGAGCATGACTGGCTGGAGCAGGACCAACATCGAAAGCGATCTTGGAGTTTCTCTGAGTCTCGTGAGGTTTGAGGTGGTTCAGGATCTCCATCTCAGAGATCAGCCGCAGGGTAAATGTACTGAAGTCATCAGCACGCTGCTTGGAGGCAGAGACCACCAAGATGTTCTTGGTTGGGTCCAGCAACAACTGGTGGCAAACAAACGCTGAGGTGATCCAAGATTTCCCGACACCACGGAAGGCCATCACACAACGACGCTTGGGTCCGTTCTGGATGTAGTCCGCGATGTCGTATTGAATCGGAGTAGGGTCAGGAAGACCCAGGTGATCCCACGCCATGAACAGGAAGTTCCTGAAGTCCTTGATGCGTGGGTCCATGTTCATTCTTGTTAAATCCGTGGTCTACTCTTAATCATTGAGTACATCTTATCCATCACTTTATCGTGATCAGCTTCTAGTTTAAGAACCTTACTTTTTAAGGTCGAACATTGTTGCTCTAAGCGTGTAACTTTATGACTCCACTTCCACACAAACCCAACCAGACCAAGAAGAGATGCTGTAAGAAGTGGCACGGCAATCGCAGTCCACTCGATGGTCATCAGTTATCACCCAGCTTCAGTGATCTCAGCCTCTGGGTCGAATGGCAGAACCTGCGCGAGGTTCATCAGAGGGGCACTCTGGTTGACGTTCGCGTCGATCCCGTTGTCCTTCAGGAATTGACGGGCAACACTGAGTTCACCTGAACCAGCCTCACCAGATTGGATACGTTCCATCAGGAGCTGCGACAGAGCTTCGTGCAGTTTCCCGAGTTCCTTTTTATCCATCAATCGTCCTTTCTAGCCTTGTTCCATAGTTCAAAAAGAACAGACACCTTCTCTCGCAACATGGTTATTTCACCGTGCATCTTTGCGAGAACGACCACCAAACCCACAAGACCAACCATGATCGGCCAAGCGGAATCAATGACATTAAGAATTCTCTCTAAATCCATTCATCACCCGTGGTATCTGTCTCTCATGTTCAAGGGAGCATCCATGTCACCCTCTAAAGTTTCTGAAAGGTCTGAAGAAGCGAGGGTCGTTCCGATGACCGTGTATCCAGCAACCGGAGGAGTATCTACATAGGTATGAGAAGACGGGAGACTGGACTGTAGACCCCACTTGTGGTGGAGGTAACCCTCGATCTCATCTACATAGTCAGAGAGGTCTGAGTGGAAGATGATGATCTCGTAGAGCTTTCCGTTGAAGAACGGTGAGCCACCATTCTCAGCAGCGAGATAGAAGGGACCAGCATCGGTTCCACCTGTTTCGCCAGTACGAGAGTCCTTCTGAACACCATCCAGACGCCACGAAAGAACATCGCTGTCATTCAGGGAAGCTACAGCAACCACAGTATCACCTGCGTCATACACAGTTGACTGGAGAGCCGTAGTACCTTGGTGGTAGAAGAAGTTGAACTTCTTGTTCCATCTCCACCACATAGCAGCATCGCTAGAGTCTTCGTTCATTGACCAGATGGTTTCGGTAGATCCTGATGCAGCGTCTGGAGAACAGACTGTTGCACACAGGATAGAAGAAGAACCTGCATCCAGTGGAGAGTTGTCCCCAGCAGTGTCCGTCCCATCAAGAGTCATAAAGTCAGAAGAGCCATCAAAGACCAAAGCCGGGAGTCCATTCTGATGGTCATTTAGAATTGCTGGTTGATCATCAGCAGTTGACTGAGTGGCGTGATATCCATTACCACTTTCATCAGGCCAGACACTGATGTTGGACTTTGAAGTCCCTTCCAAAGAGTCTGCCCGAAGCCACAATCGAAGATCCCCCGTGATGTGTTCAGGCTTGAGCAGGGGCATAAATCACTCTCCGATGTAAGAACTGACTGTTACTGTCCCAGCAGCATTAGCGGTTACAATCCGCATGTACGGGAACAGGGTCACGACAGAAGCCTTGGACGAGTTGTTGACATCTACAAAGGCTTTGACATCAACCCAGTTGGAGTTGTCCATTGAACCTTGCAGGGTTACGTCAACGTCCGCAGCTGCACCTTGGGTGGTCTGGAACAACCCGGTTCGTGTCTTGTTGACATCGAGTTCTACAACCGCAGATGTGGTTGCCTCGTCAATCGGGAATGCCCCGCCGGTCTCTTGGAATTTGTGAATAAGCATTATTGATCTACCTTGATAAATTGGAAAAGAAACGAAACAGCAGCCCCAATGACCGCAGCAGCCCCAAGCATCCAGCTTCGGGATTGTTCAAGTTGACGGATGCGATGGTCGAGGCGTTGGAGTTCCTCGTCGTGGACAGCCATTGAAGTAATAAGAGAATCAACTTTTCCCTCAAGTCTCCCTAGAGCCAGGAGAAGTTCTTCGTTCATTACATTTGTTCCATTTACTGATCACGAAATCTTTTGGAAGGTGAAATAAGACTTGTTGAACGAAGTGTGTCCAGAGAAATCACACCCAGAGGAACTGGCACTTACTTGGACCTTTACTTTAACATCCGAAGTATTGGAGACATTGAGAAGACTAGAAGCAGTCACACTGCATTGAAGTGCGCTGCTACTGACGCTTCCACATCCTTGGGCAACTCTAGTAGTAGTCGAGCCGCCACTACCTGATGTCGCCATAAGGTCTGCAACAATCAAAGACACATCCGAAGAGTTTCGAGTGAACCAAGCGTTGACAGTAACAAGCCAGATCCCTGTAGAGGGGAAAGAGAACACGCCCTCGTTCACGGTCATGCCCGAAGTTTCGCTGCCATTATTCACGGCCTGTCCTGTGGTGTCGATGACTTCCCATCCATCCCCGGTGTCCACAACAACTTCCCCGGTTCCTACGGCAAAGGTTCCTGTGTATCTCCACTGGTGAGTAGCAATGGTTGTGGCTACATAAGCGTTAGGGATAGTTCCCGAAGAGTTGAGTTGGACAAGTTTGCCTTCGTTAGCTGCTGACGATGTTGTCAGAACTTTTGAAGACACGCTCGACAGCATTCCTGTAGGAATTTTGGTAGTCATAGTTAGTCCACGGGCTTGGCCCGCAACAAAAATTTAGAAGTGTCAGGTCTTGATCTTTAGAGTCCCGTCGTCTTGCCAAATCTCACCCACGGTGTCCGGCTCCGCTACGGGAATCCCTTGGAATTCAATTCCGTTTCTTTTCACAACAATGCCCATGAAGTCTTGGGGGGTTCCATCAGCATTTGTTGCTGATCCGGTTCTAGGCATCTGCATGTTTAACTCGGTATTTGTGGCTAATCCGCCGTTTCGTCCCATTTCAAATGAACCCCAAGCACCTGTATTAGCAGCCCCCGGTCCATGCGGAATGATGTCCGAACCATCTGCTGACCGTCCTCGTCTATTGCCGAAGAAAACGTTATTACAAGTCCACCCACTTGAGTCAAAATAAATAAGATGCTTAAGCCTAGAATTATTAAATCGAGCTTCTCTTAAATCTTTGATGTATGTCGAATTAATGTTACACTGGGTAAACCAGAGATCGTATGAGCCACCAGTTTCAGATCCTTCTACATAAAGATCCCAGTGTGCTGGTTGAAGCCAACTGGTCGTTGAATCAATCGTCCCGCTTGGCATTGTAAAGTCTTCTGGAACATTGAATACTGCTTGGTGGAGGTCTATTTCAGAGTTGTCGTTTACTTGAATACATTGAATATGTGTATTCATCTTTACTTCTTCATTAAGAACAAGACCGGGATCACTAGTAAGTTCAGAATCCTGACCAATAGAAAACGCACTATTTGTACGACAGAAGTGTCTTGTTGTAAATGTTAGCGTCAAAGTATTCGCACTTGAATCGTGACTAGCTGCGGATATGAAAATACGTTTGCTGGGATCTCTCCATCCATTCCAAGATAAGGATAAATTGTCAAAGTATGACTCAAATACAGTACCTTCAGTTGCGTCGATCTTCAGCCCATAACTACAGTGCTGAGCACGGCAGCTGATCATCCGAACCTCACCACAGGGACTATCCGTCTCGCCTTTCAAAAGGAATCCTGGTGCTTTGTGGCAGTTATGAACATTGCACCCAATAAGAGTAGGTTCGCAACCCCCGCTTACAAAGATTCCGGCACCAACTTCTGCACCAGATCCACAGAATCCCACTCTTATGGACTCAAGTTGGTGCTGGCCCGCTGGGTCATTCAAGTGAACACCGTACTTATACGTCTTTATTGTAAGGTTTCTTATACGACACTTGGAGGAAGTGCCCCTGATTTCAATAGCAGTTCCTGTGTAATTTGTTCCTGCAAAATTCAAATCAGAAACAACAGCATAACTCTGATCAATCCTAAATCCGCCGTGTTTGATCCGCGAAGATTGTCCCGTCCCCATAATTGAGACTGTATCTTTTTTGAGCTGGTCCGAGGTGATATCAAATACGGTTGCGGTTGCTCCGCAATAGTAATCCCCTTGGGGAAAGTACAAACATGCAGGTTTTTCGTTATCCCAGTACGTAGTCTTCGCATGAGTAATTGCAGCATTGATAGCTGCTGAATCATCAGTAGTCCCGTCGCCAGTCGCACCAAACTTCTTAACATTTACAACATCGTCAGCGGCAACCCGAAGACCACCAGCGGTTGATCCGTCGTGGATCCGCAGCTCTTTGTTGTCAGTGACATAAGTTAGCTCACCGACTGCTCCCGTAAAGGAGTCGTGTTCAGTCTTAGAGCCACGGCGAAGTTGCACTTGTTTTGTAGACATAATGTTTTCTCTAGAAATTTAGGAGGGGTCAGGCTTTTACCTTGATGACGCGAGACGCCGAGGTATCAACCCACATATCGCCTGAGCTTAGGCTGCTATCTGAGGTTCCTTCTGGAAGCCCAGTTACATTGATCCCGTTTGGTCCAATGGTGTACCCGACAAGCTGCTCAGGTGATCCATCGTGCCTCGTTGTGGTTCCAGTCTTAGGTGCTTCTAGTTTAATCTCAGGAACAATGGTGGCTCCCGGAGTGTTGTTGGTTGATACCATCTCCATAGATACCCAACCGGAGGATGCACCGGGTCCATTGAAGAGACGATCACCCCACTGGTTTAGGCCAGAGGTGTTTGCGTAGACCTCTACGTTGTCCCCTGTGTGATACGCGGACCAGTCAGTAGACCCGATATATGATGTGTTCGTAATGCCGGTTCTGGAACCAACGAATGAGAGACTCACGCAGGTATCTGCCATCCAGAAACTTGTTTTGAGGCGGTTGTTTGTAAACCGATAGAAAGCACACCCACCCATGTAGGTGTGATTAAATCGGTTGTCTGTGATCATTCCCTCACGATTACCTTTGCCAAACACCACATCAATAACTGGAGATATCTCACTACTTTTATCTGAGTGCAGTGTTGCCCCTTCTACATACCCGTTTGGGGCTACGAGAGAGTACCGTGCGCTAATTACAATTTTATGTGTAGCAGTCGCCTCAAGGACCGACGCATTGTTTATGTAACTTGCGGCAGTGTCACCGTCACTGTTTAAGGTTGTACCGGCACTGTCTTTAATAACAGCGGTACAATCCATTGAATTAGCGATCCCTCTTGGGAAGTGGGTTCCTAAACGCTCGCCCTTGTTGAACTCTAGTTTTCTAGTGGCGTCTGTAAGGTCGTTTTCGTCGGACCAAAATTCAATTTCGCACCAATTATCAGATCCTGACCCTGTGCCATCGTCACCATCCCATAGGATCGTTGATCCGCTGTATTTACGCAGAGCCTTCACTTTCCAAGGCTTTAGATTCTTTCCTTGCGTAGTGCCAAAGGCGCACTGGGAAACTCTTGTATTAAAGACGTAGGGAACTATTGGATCTAGTCGATATCGCAGAGGTGCCCTATCAATCCCATTTAGTGTGTCACTTCGGGTACTGACTCCCCACGGATCGGTCCACTGCCCGGCTACCGTGACTCCATAGTCCCAATTTTTGTTTGTCGTAGTTTCCCCCCAGTCACCAAGCCAACCCGCACCATACTCGGTAGTTTCAGATGGGATAACGCCGTCCGCGTAGTTTGCTGGGGTATACCTGCCACCCTTGTTCATGTCTTTTTCTAATGTACGGATGACAAGACCGCCGTAGCCGCAGTTATAGCATTCTCCGAGAAGAATTTGAGTGTTCTCAATCCGAGAACCTATTCGCATCGCCTCAATAAGAATCCCTTCTTTTGCGGCAATTCTTATGTGGAAATTATGAACTACCCACCCGCTAGAGTGGATGACAATTCCTCGTTCATTATCGACGGCAGCGATGTTTTCGATATAGTTGGTAGCCGCGTCCCAATGGGTTGATCCTGAAGAATCATGGACCGCATAGTTGTATCCGGCAATGTGGACGTTACGAATCCGGCAGAACCTAGTCTCAAAACCGATTTCAATAGCAGTCGAAGGGACTTTAGTTGAAGCTCCTGTACCATCCGACCAAGGAACTTTCACAGTAATGTCTTCGCTAGTGTCAATGATGGTCCCTGTCATGAACGGAACCCGGTCATTGGTGAACCATGCAGTTGTTGAGTTGTTGTACCTGTCTGTACCAGCTTCAGTGTTGTTAGTGGATGTGTCCCACGGGCCAATGAATCCAAGGTCACTTATTTCAGCATAGTCAGCAACCTGTCTCCCATAGTTACTGCTATCGGTGTCAGCAGTGACAAGCCCGTAGTAGACCCGGTTACTGTGACCAAGGTAGTCCCCGGCACCAGACCACAACAAGAACCCACCATTTTTAATAATTGAAGTGTTCCTGTGATCTCCCATTACCACAGCACGGGCTGGGTACTTTTCCCCTTGGTTATCTGCCAAGGCTCCGATTGGACTGATCGTGAACTGCGTATTGTTGCAGTTGTAGACACCTGCTGGGAAATACAGGACCGCTGGCTCTGACTCATTTGCCCCAAAATCATAGTCACCGTTGTCCCAGATGGATTCGGCGTAGTTAATCGCCGCCTGAATAGCAGTTGAATCATCGGTAGTACCGTTTCCGGTAGCCCCGAAGTCTTTGACGTTTACAACCTCAGCAAACCTGGAAGCCAGCGATCTAGATAAAGAAGATCCCGTACTTTTCGATTTTGCCGCCCCAAGGTCTCCAGTAGCACCTCCGTAGAAATTCACAGTACCAAGGGCGTTCAAACCCACGGTTGTTGTCGTTCCGGTAACTGTAAGATTCCCTCCAACAGAAGCGTCATCACTTACTGTCAGGTCATCTCCAACACTGAGATCTCCGGTAATTGACGGGCTTTCTGTGAGGATGTCCCGAGCCACCCCGAAGTTCCGAACCGTCAGGACTTGATCTGCGGTTGTTCCCGAAGAGAGCGTCATCGTTGATCCAGAAATCGTGAAGTCTGTTGTGGGCTTCTGGACCACACCGTCAAGGTCAACCATGAATGTATTCACATCCGTCGAGGTCGGAGCAGGACTCATAACAAACTCGGTCTGGGATGCGGTAGTTGTGAACGTGTAGATCTGGGGGATACTTGGGGCGTTGTACAACGCCAACCCATCCACATAGTCCTTGGTCACAGCATCATAAGTTCCGGTCGGTGTAGCAACATTTTTGATCCGCTTACTTTCAGCGGTCCATGTCTCATCTGTCTGGTCAATCCCCAGAGCGTCTGTAGACCCAGAATCCTCAGCTTCCTGTGAGATGTACAGGAGACCCAGTACCGCATTATCAAGGTCACTCTCGGTCAGCACAGACCCATCTTGGAAGTCCGCGATCTGGGCTTGGTAGTCCGTCTTGGTTTTCGGAGTGTTCCGCTGAATAAGCACAATAGTCCCGGAACCCGGAGCAGAGGTGAAGTTGACTTTGTTTGTGCCAATATCAATGGAGTACCCGGAAGTCTGCTTGGTTCCATCGAGGTAGACCTCAATGTGGTCTTTGGAGAGATAGTCGAATGTGATGGCAAATTCACTTTGCCCCGTACTTTCGTACCTGTTGTATGAGTAAATAGGCATCACTGGTCCTCAATGAGTGCAAGGAGTTGGGAGACATCTCGACCGGATCGGCGGTTCTTTCGGATCAATGATCCGATCTCGTCTCTTCGCTGGACTTCTGGGAATTCGGAGAGCATCTGGCTGAAAGCCTTTGCTCTATACTTGGCTACAACGCGGTTGATTGCGTTGACACGAGGGGACTTGTCTAGGTCTTCTACAGATTCATAAGGAAGTTTCTTGTAAGACCGCGAACGGATTAGGCGGGACAGGGAATCCTTCAGAGTCTTCCCACCAATCTTCACAGAACCATGCAGTTCCAACCATCGGTCGTAGGCTGACTGACCAGAGCGGGACTCAAACTGCGTCAGGTCCACTCCGTTCTTGACGTTGCGAGGAGGTCGAAACCCGTGCCCGATCATCGAAAACTCTTTCTTGAGAGCGTCCGATGAAGTCTTTGAGTAATCAAAGGGGCTGATGGAGTCGATGACTGGGATACCGGCTCGCTGGTACTTGAGAGGTTCTCCAAGCATGTTACGACGAGGGGCCACAGAGTCAGACCAACCTGGGATCTTCTGAGCAATCCCGTCGAGGACACCACGGATGTCCTTGATCTCACTTTCCAAAGATCGGTTGGATTGCTGAAGGATGTTGGGGACAAACGAGGCGACCGTACTGTTGAACCAACTCTCGGCAAACCGATCAGGATTAGAGAGGGCATTCGACACACGGGTCATGCCGGTCAGATACGTCTTGTCTGTGAGGTTCTTCGCCATTGAGATCAACAGGGCCATACCGGCCCCCTCGACCTCTTCTCGGGTCATCTCGTCAGCATTCTGGAAAGCATCAGCAACATCTGCCATCAGACCGAAGAAGGATGAGAACGGGTCCAAACGCCGGTAGGAAACGTAGTTGTCTCCCACCTTAATTGAATAGGGCTGCCACCCCGCATCTCTAAGAATTTGTTGTTGGTTTCTGTCCGTTGGACCGCCGCCAGTAAGGTTACCGTTCAGTGCCATCAGGTATCCAGTAGACAGGAAAGTGGTTCCCATCATCATTCGTCCGATTGCTTCCTGACGGATCTCAGGGCTGTCTGAGTGAGCCTTCTTTTTCCAATCCATAAAGGCATCACGGTGTCTTTTGTTGAGGACTTGGTAAACCACAGGGGTTCGTTCCATCACATACTGGATAATGTTTGCAGGGGTACGTACAAACGGGAACACCAATCGAAGGACAGGGCTATCATTGACCGTGTTGGATATGTTGCGGCTAATGTTGATGAAGTGTCCTCGGTCCTTGGTCAGGGTCTCTGTGAACGTGACCTCCCGAGCGTGCTGACGAGCAGCATCTGCCAACGGGCTGAACTTCTTCATCTCAGCATCCACATACTCACCAATGGCTTTGGCTTTCTCGTGCGGATCTTCAATGCTTTTGATAGCTGGGTTTTTTCTAGCTTCAGAAGAGAATTTCTTACGAGCCAAATACTGACCGTCCTCAACGAGACGGTTGAACTGGTCGTTGACGTACTTAGAAATCTGTCGAGAGTCCTCGATACCGTTCTTGATGGCCTGTTCTGCCAACCCAGCTTTCATCGCACTTCGGTAATTGAGTTGCTTGAAGAACTCATCAGTACCCGTCAACAACCGACTGGGCAGGTTCACAGTGTTCCCGACCCAACGAGCAGCCTCGACTCCCATCGTGCTGTTTGCCAGCCGTGTGTCCAACATTCTGTTGGTGATCTGAGAGGGTCCATATTGCCCCTCACGGACGCTGGAAGTCAGAGGATCCAGAACAGCCTTGTTGTCCTTAAGAGACACTGAAGCGACGTTGAGAGCATCTCGCAGGGACTCAGCCATGTAGACGTATCGCTTAAGTTCCCGACCAGCCATCGACAGGTTGCCAGTGAAGGCCGCACCAAGAGACTTCTCAATAGGAGCGATGCTAGTTGTGAGGACACCAGACAGTGCGTTGACCATCATGGTGGTCGGGCCTGAGAGAATAGCGTTCATCCAGTATTCAATGATGGAGCCGCCCAAGGTGGCCTTCTTGTGAACAAGACCAATTCCTTTGTGGATGTTCCCTTGCAGAACAGTCATTTGGAACTTCCTAGCCTCAGCTCGGATCTTCTCGATACCACCAGCAGAATCAATCCAACTGTCTCTAGAGGCTTGGTCGGCAAGAATGTCTTCCAAACTTCCACGATCTAACTGCGCTGGCATCTTTCCGGGCGTGACCTTGTGGGCCTGGAGACCACGACCAAACTCTGAACTCACAGTCTTGTATGCAAACTGGAGACGCTCGATGGCTTTCTGGGAAAAGAGAAACTCCACAGCAGCGTTCATATCCCCAGTTTCCACAACCTTATCAGCAATCTTCCCGACTTCGCCGCCAAGAAGGTTCAACTCTTCCGCCATGAACTGCCTGAACATCGAGGCTCGTCGGATTCCTTCCGCCTCATTCTGAGCCATCTGGGTAATCTGCTCGGCCTTGGTGATGTCACCCGGAGCAATGATCCCCGCATCCTTGAGCTTCTCGGTGTTCTCAATGGTGTCTTTGATGAACTGCTCGTTGGTGACAACCTCGGTGGCCTTCTCTTGAAGGGCCATGTTCCGTGCCCCAATAGCCCGCAAAGTCTTCACGATGTCTGGGTCTTCAGACAAGGTTTTCCAGTTAATGGACTTGTCCTTGGCGATTTCCTTGAGTTCATCCTCGGAGAGTTCTGACATACGGGCCAGCATCTCTTCGCCGTCTTCGATGTCTTCGATCTTTTTGGGGGTATCTTCGACCGGCTTTACATCCTCGACAGCATCCGTCTTTGCGGCAACAGCATCGGGTTCAGCAGTAACTTCATCAGCCTCACGGGTCAGCTTCTCAGCCTCTTCCTGAGTAGCCTTGGATGCAGCTTCCTTATCCGGTAAATGCTTTACACCCTTCCGCATGGCCCGGAGACCAATCAGAAGACCGTCGATTGCAAAACCAATCCCCAGACCTTCAATGGCGTTCTTCAGTCGCCCCTCAATCTCTGAGTCATTCTCGTCAGATGCGAGGTACTCCGTGATAGGATTCTGAAGTGCAGGGAACTCCTGGATAAGGTTGGACAGGCGTTCTTCATGTGCATCAAATACTGTGGCATCAGCAATAGCACTGGCCCCAGCAACCTTTGCATAGGTCCGGGTGGTCTTAGAGAACTTGTCAGCAGTCTGGGCAACCTTCCCGATCTTTCCGAGATGTCCCAGTCCCCACATGCCGGGGATGAAACCAGCAGCAAACTGCGTGATGCCCTCAACAGCAGACCCGGCCATTGTCTCGGATTCACCGAAGACATCCTCGGTATCGAACAGGTCATAGTCCAGACCAAAGACCTGACCGATCTCTAAGGTGTTCTCGACAGCTCCTGAGACACCACGGACCACACCCATGCCCATGTCACCAACCGTTCCCCAGAATCCGAGTTCTTCTTCTTCGTTGGTTTTCAGTTCTTGGACAGGCGGTTCCGCAAAGATCGCTTCTTTGTCAAGGTTGTCAAAATACGATGACATCAGCGATATCTCCTAATCAAGAACGCTTGCTTTTTTAGAAAAGGTCCAAACCCAACTTGTTGCATTTGGGGCAAGGCTTCATAAACCTCGACAAGTCGAGGGTCATCGTTTTCAACCATCGACTCGAACTCTTGGATGTTTTGGACATCGTTGAATAAAATAACGAACTTAGGGTCTATTTGTTTTTCAGTAAGTTCGACATCACCTTCAAGTTTTTTGTTGGTGATTTCTTGCAAAGACAATCCGACAAGCGCCTTTGCTCGCCAATAATCATTCACTTTTTTATCTGAACTTAGGTCAGGAACGCTTGCGGCCACTTCTCTAGCAAGACGCATCATGCGCAACCGATGTCTGTTTGTCGTGGACTTAGCTTTCGCTACTTGCTCTTCTGTTGCGGTTGGGTCTTCAGAGCTTTCAAGATAATTCAAGTAGGTTTCTTGATAATTAGTAAATGTAGAATCCCACTCCCAAGAAGACCTTGTACGAGGATCAAGGTCTGAAGGACGCTCTCGTTGCTCCATGTCTTGGCGACGAATTTCTTCAACGGCCTTCCGTTGAGCTTCGGGTGTTTCTGGTCCTGTCTCAATCGTTTTGGGAGCTTCTTCGATTTTATTTGCCAGATCAAAGTATTCATTCGCCAACTTTGTGGCTTCATCAGAGACAAGTTCGGCAAGAGCAGTTTCATCTTTACCAGCGTTATCAGGATCTTCTACGATCCGTCGAACAAGTTTTGCATACCTGGCATCGTATTCTTGCAACAGGTCTCCCTCAAGTTTTGGATCACGTAAATTTGCAAAAGCATCTTCGACACTGCGTCTCCGAGAACCGTAACTTGTGTCTTCACTTCTCACGGTCCGCATACGAACAACAACGTCACGGTCTCGACGGGCATTCGCTAGAAATTTAGAAGCAGTTACAGGGCTAAGAGATCCAGAATCTCTCAAAGCTTCTACCGTTGTTGTGATGGTTTCTAGCGAAGCGTTGCCAGAAATCATGTTTGTAACAGCAGCGACTGCTTCTGGATCGTCCTGATTGCCTCTTGCATTCTGAATGCTTCGGATTTCTCGGGCGACTTCTACAGAGGCGGCTTGAGCTTCTGATGGGTCCATCCCATTTTCAATCAGTTGTAGCTGGATTTCTTGAATGGATTCTGGAGACGTTGCATCAAAGTCATCTGTGTCTTCGGCAAATCGTCCTGCCATGATTTTACCGGCAGTCTCTTTGATTGAACGGTTCCTCTCCCGATACTTTCTTTCTTCTCTAGCAGCAGCCTGTGATTCAGATGCCTCTGCAATGCGTTGGACCTCTTCAAGAAGTGCATCTTCTTCCGCCGCAAACGAGTAATCCATACGCTGGCCGCCGATAGAAATCTCGCCCACCTCACTCAAGAAGTTAATTGCCGCAACCTCGCCTTCATCTTCTGCGATGCGTCTTGCAGCCATTGCAGCAGCAGACCACAACCCTTCTCGCCCGGACTTTCCCGTAAGTGCGTGGTATTTCTCGACTTCATCTTTGATACTCCCCACCCATTCTTTTATTCGGGTCGGGGTGACCGGCACACTGACTTCAATGCCAGTACCCGCCATGTCAATATCAATGTTTCTGGGCCGATTAGTTAAGAGGTTGTAGATGTTGTCTACATAGTCCTCGGTATTCTGTTTGGTGTTATTCGCATTACGAACCTGCATGACACGCTCAACGAACGCATTTGATCTGTTAGAGAACTCGGCGGTAGCAGCGTTGGTGGCATAGAACCCAGAGATTCCAAGTTCTTCAAACGCTTGCTGCATCGCAGCACGGGGGTCTTCATCAACACCTGCTTGGGATAGCCGAGAAAGATTCTCTGATTCCCATGATCGAAGGGCGTCTCTAGTGAGTCTCCGAGCGGCATTCTCTTTCAAGGCGATTATAGTGATCGGATCCCCGCCCTCGGAAAGCCCGGCCTTTCGCCAATTACCAGCAATAGTTGCTCTGAGTTGATCCTCGCTCATCGTCTCCGTATCGGTGAACGCCTTTGCTCTCTGCTCCTCAGTATCTGCTTGCACCATGCTCTGCATGACACCACTAAGAGACTCGCTGAGTGACGAAAGAGATCGAGCAATGTCGATCATTTCATTCTGTGGAGCTTGGAAGTAACTGGGAGTGATGTACTGATCAGTTACCTGTTGGGACGGCTGTAATGCTTTATAGGGATTGAAGTCCCCGACTTGTTGTCGTTTAGCCATGTCTATGCTTCTTCATCGGGATCTGGACCCCAGTTCTGCTTGAATTTTCCGTAAGCTCCCAACGCACCACTACCGATCCGCAGAGCTGCTCCGAGGAACGATGGCCTTTCGGCGGGCATGAACTGGAGGTTTTCAATATTGGCCTGTGCCCCTAGACGGACAGACTCAAGCTGATCCTCGATGTTGTTCTCGCGGAACTCTAGGTTTCGGTTCACGTTGGTTCCGAACTCTAGCTGTTGTCTGTGGAAGTCATTGATCAGTGCTTGGAGAGAACCTCCAGCAACCCCTGCCTCTGCACCAGCGGCCTGAGCGGTCGCCACTCGTTTCCTGGCTTCCCGGTAGACCTCATTGATCTCGTTAGCAGCAGCTTCTCGCTCTTGGAGTTGCCTTTCTCGGGCCTGCCGAGTTTGATTAGCGTAGTTCGCCAAGGCCCGCTGAGTGCCCACAGCTTGTCGCTGACGATTAAAAGAATCCTGAGCGTCCGCTTGTTGTTGCTGTCCAAGGAAACCAAACGCTGTGGTGGCTGCCGACATACCCAGAGATACGTTTGCGGCAGTCGCAGCGGCAGCGGTTCCCATTGCAGCCGCAGTAAATACACACATCAGCAAATCCTTACGAATTCATAGAAAGGTCTTTGTTCCACCCCGAACTCCTCATGGAGATTGATCAGGGTAAACCCGAGCCATTTGATCCACCTGATGTGAACCTTGTTTCGGGCATCTACATAATTGAACAGCATCCCGTAGGGACGGGCACATTGATCCAGCCAGAAGTGGCTTTCTCTCAGGAACCGAGTGGTGTTCTTCAGAATCCCATCAGTACCAAGCAGCCAGATCGCACCTACATCCGGCTCCACAGGACCAGCACCGAAGATCGCAGCAGGTTCCCCATCAGACACCACCGTGAAGGGGACATCCGAATAGTGGAAACCAGCAATCAAAGCGTCTAGAGGTTCTTGTCCACTGAGAGCGGCAACCTCATTGCGGTCAGCCTCCCTCATGTTCTCAGCAACCCAATAGCAATCCTCAAGTTCCGCGATACGGACGTAGATATCTACAGACCGATTCTTTGCGCTCTTGGACTCCAATTCAGTTCAAACTCCGCTGACATCAGGTTGCTGGGGAGAGGGCTATCGTTCTTAATCGTAATGGTAACTTGGTCGGCTTTAGAAAATACGGGGAATCGGAATTCTCCGCTTTCCAAAGGAACTTCACCAAGGGTCAGAGCAGATCCAAGGACTCGACCAGCAAAGACATGAGAACTGGTGTCTCTGTGATCTTGTGTAACATCCACTGAGAAGTAACTGCTGTCTGCGTACACCAAGGTTCCGTAGCGGATCTGGGCACGACCGTCTGTAATCACAGCTCGACCACCACCCGGAGAAGGTTCCTTCATGGTGACATCCGACATCTGGTAGGTCATCTCGTAGGATTCACCGAGATAGTACCCAACCGAGTCGATGTTGTCTGTGATCAGACCGTAATCATCTGTAGAGCTGGCAGAACCCAGCGTACCAAAGTCAAAGGTTCCTGATGTGGTCTCGGTCAGGTTTCCATAGTTCTCGATGTCTAGGATCGCGTCTCTCAGGGTAATCGTAGTATCCCCCACAGATGGTTGCGAAGACAGTGGAACTCTTGCCCCAGTTTTAGTGACCACTTCAATGTCGGTTCGACCCTCGGTGACCTGATACGGAAGAGTGATAATCTTACCCGTAACGTCGATGGTCCCAAGAGTAGTCCGCCGATCCAGCCGTGCCATGTAAGAAGAATCAGGGTCACTTTTACCCAACTCAAAGGCGAGCTTTTCGATGAACACACCTTCGGATCTGTGGACCACCATGTAGAGGTCGGTGTCAATGAAGTCGATGCCAAGGATCTTAGATCCCGTTCCAAACTCAAACCGATGCCAAGCACTCTGGAGACGTTCATCGCCCGTCACGTAGTAGTTGTAGATGTACAAGGCATCTGTATCGCCATCGGCCATACACGCCAGTACACTTTCATGGGTCGCCGCCGCAATCTTGGTGATCTTGCCAGGAATGTACTTGGGCACATGGGCGGAGATGTCGAGACCATCAAACAAGTCTTCCACAGAGTCCTTCGGGACATACTCACGAACACCTGAGAATGACCCACGATTGAACGGGAACATCACGGATGACCCAGAGGAAACCGGAGGACAATCCAAGAGACAGTCGTAGCTCGTTGAGTGAGCAATGGAGACCGTCTTAGGTGTCAGCGTATCTCCACCCTGAAGGATGAACTGGGTGGTGTCAGAGAACAGGATCAACCTCTGAGCCAGAGGCACAGCATGTCGAAGGACCGCAACTCGGTTGTGAGCAGACGCCACATCAATCGGAGCAGTGTCCAGAAGGTCTACGACAGTGGTTCGGAAGAAGTTGAAGAACTCCCCTGACTCACTGAGGATCGTGTTGTCACTGGCGAGGAACCCCAGTCGGTTCTTGAACAGGAAGACATCGTTGATCTTCTGACCAACAAAGCTGGGATCCGGGTTGGTGTCGAAATCACCTACGAGACGGTTTCCCCAAGAGAACGCGGAATAGTCATAAGAGTCATGCGTGGCCCCATCAGCCTTCTTGAATACAAAGGTGTTGTCAGCTTGGCGGATCAGGACATGAGGCATCGTAGCCGCGTTGAACTTCAACCCATCGTTTAAGGCAGGAGCCGCACACTCTTCCCAAGTACCTTCACCGATGCTCCCAGCAGCACCCAGAGTCACGAACTTCACATAGTAATCATCCAGCGTCTCTGTAGGCTCACCCTCAACCTTTAGAATGATCCCATCCTTGGCGTATGTGGGGAGATCAGTGAACCTCTGGCAAGATCCTTTGAAGACCTCGATGGCGGTGTCACTGTTTGTGTGAGAAACATTGATATCAAAGTCTGCCGTGTTTGTGATGTAAATCACATGGTTCCCAGCAACAGCGGTAAAGTTACCTTCGCCGTCAATACCCTCATCGACATCAGTTGCAAAAGCAGTGGCGATTGCAGAAGACGTAGTAGAACTGCTTGCGTTAATTGTAGAGGATACCTGGGTTGTCCCGTCATCGACCTCGATTTTGTAATCACCCTCAAGACCACCCTGCTTAATGAACACCAAGGCTTCATAGGTACTCGCTGAAGATGGTGTGTCATCTGTAGCCATAGCCACGGTGGTCTCGGTGTTTACGATGAACGTGACATCAGCAATCGTGACAGCCCGGAAAGCGGTGTCAGCATTGTCGGTGTCCAAGTAGGTAACACCATCAGGCTTATCTACCGTTTCCTCATTGAGGTTGAGCAGATCAAACACCTTGATGGATTGATCCCGGATGACCACAGAGTACCGCTCAGTCTCATCACGGTTGATGGTGTGAACGAAAGTCTTTGCATCCCCGGTGATCCCCGTATTCAACAGGTGTTCCGTTGGTAGACGCTTGGTCAACCCATCAACCACGGACGGATAAGCATTCTCCTGAGCCTCACACTGGGTAGCAAACCTTAATGAATCAGGTTGCTGAGATACCCCGTTGATAAGGTTTGGGATGGTTTTGGAAACCAGCATCAGCCACGGTCCATCCTATTGATTGGACTGCCACGGTCGATGATCCGGGCAACATCCCAGTTATCGAACAAGCTGTAGTCAGCCGTTTCCATTTCATAATCACGGAGAGAGAACAGAGCTGATTGCTCGTCTGTACGAGAGAATGCAGAGAGCTTCTCTGATCCAATCAAGCGGTCTTGGTAAATCCTGGCAGAGCGGATCATAATGTACCGGCGGGCACTCTCAGGGAGTTGATCCCAGTCCAGCATGTACGTCACGGTGTACTTCTTGGTTTCCGTGAACGTGTAGGTCCGCTTCTTTCGGTTGTACAGTTTGTTTCCACGGACCACGACATCAAAGTCAGAGTCCGCATGTTTGCCCTCTAGGTCTACCCGAGCAACTCCGTCACTGAGTTCAATCTCATTGGTGGAGTTAGGAGCCAGAGGTACTTCCTTCTCAGTGTTGAAGTGCCAACCTGTGGATTGAACCTCACGGGAAACTTCATCGAGAATGTTCTGAGCAAGTCGGACATCAGCAGTGAGAGATCCGGTCAATGAATTAACAGGAGCCTCTCCCACGTTACTCAGCATCGTGTTGATGGCTTCCAACTTTGTGGTGAGTGCGAGGGCCATTCTAGGCTCCTATGAAAGAGAAATAGGGCTGGCCTCCTTTCGGAGACCAACCCGTTGAGTTGTTTAAGGCGTTAGCCTTGAGATCACGAGGACTTGAGACCCACACAAGCTGCGGATCGCAAGAAGTTGTGGCCCATTGCGTACTTGGCAACCATGATTGTGCCCTGACGCTCGACCTGATAATCACTCTCGACAGCGAGATCGAGCAGCTTGACCGTACCAACACCAGAGCGGTGGAAGACCACGCCCTGGTAGTTGCTGAAGTCAACGCCCGAGTACCCGGAGCCAGTCGTGATATCAGTGTCACCACCACCCGCGTTCTGGTCTGTGGCCGTGAACGGGGAGTTGCGCGCACCATCAGATGCGTCACCGAGAACAGTATCAACAGCACCACCAGTACCGTCTTCGTCGGCAGTTGGGATGTGTGTGGACATGAAGCAGTTGACGCCAGCAACTTGGAGTCCCTGAGTGCCGCCCTGAAGCATTGAACCACCCGGTCCATAGTCCTTGTTAAGCAACGCAGCCGCAAGAGCGTCGTTGCCGCTTGCGCCGCCACCAGCAGACTTAAGAACTGCGTAGAATGCAGCAGGAGTCATTACACAGAAGCGATCACCTGTAGGAATGTTTCGCTCGTCGAGACCCTGTGAAGCAGACATGATGCCATCAATGATGTTGTCACCAGTAGCCCCACCAGTCGTAACTGTGTGTCCACCTGTTCCACCAAGGGAATCAGTGGTATTCAGTGAACCTGCGATGAGTGATCGAATGATCGCCTTATCTGCATGGTTTGCCAGAGCATAACCAAGTTCACGGGTATACACACCCCGTACATCGTAATGGTTGATTGCTTCTTCCCAGTTTGAGATGAAGGTGTGCGAAACCAACAGATTATCAATGTTAATTACACGCTCGGCGTGCTTGATAGCAGCACCATCAAGTTCGGTTCCCGGAGCGTGGTAAGCAGCAGAGGCGTTACCAGTCATGGGGAACTGGGCACTTTTACCGCTGGTAATTGTGCGGACGGTGTGAAGAGGCATCATAATGTTGCGTTCTTCAAAAGCACTGAGGATTTCTCCCGCCCATACTTTGAGCCAGAGTGCATCCTTCTCACCATCGCTGTTCGCTTGTCCCAAATGTGAGACTGTATATGCGTCAGCCATTGTAGGCTTTCCTTTCTAAAAGAGTTAAAGACACGTTGAAAACATCGACGTTACTTCGATGGATTCTGTATCTAACCCGATCAGTCCGGTTGTCCTCCGCAGAGGGCCGCGTCAGTCAGTCAGTTACCTGAATACCTTGTGGTTGAACGTCAATAGAACCAGCGAACCAACCTTCGGGAAGGTCCACCTTGTTACCGGAAAGCTCCCATGAGGAGCCGTTCCAGAAATAGACATGACCCCGTATTCCGGGACCAAGCCTAACCAGTCCATCACTTTCCGGGACGAATACGACTCTTGAACTTTCGCACCCTGTCAGCCCAAGCATTGCGATAACGCTTAGGGACTTTAGGAGCGTCCGAGGCAAGAGTCGGTTCATTCACCTTCTCCATGATGAGATCTAGGAAGATTTTGAAGATGGGAGTGAGGGCTGCTGCAATGGCAGCAAACATCAACCGGCCTTCTTCTTCAGTGCAAGCCTTGCACCAGTGTAGCCAAGAGCTACCAGAGCCGATGCAGCAATACCAAGGATCTTAGCCAAAGAGCTTTCCTCAGCAATGACGCCAGAGGCCATCAGGCCACCAACAACAGTAGCAGCACCAGCGAGCCAAAACTCGGTTGTCTTATATCCGGGCTTCATAGGTCACCTCACAGTTGAGAGATTGAAAGTCGATCCTGAACTTCTTGACGGAATGCAGAATCTTTTTGATAACGGGGATCACGCATCGCTTCAGACACCTGATGCCACGAACGGAACGGATTACCACCCTTTGTAGATGGAGCGGCCCCCTTAAGGAGACTTGGGTTGCTACCGTTTACCTGAGCGTAACGTGCAGCAAGACCCCGAGCAGCCATCATGGCTGAGTTTATATCGCCGGAATCCATAGTCCGGTCGTAAGCTGTCACCTCTTCCTCTGACAGATTCTCCTTGGCCCATTCAATCATCTCACCATAGGACTCCTCACCACCTACTTCGTTGTAGATTGCGTTATGAGCCTGTGAAATCAAAGCCTTCTGACCTTCTACATAGGCACGGGCGATGTCTTCGGGAATTCCGTAGTCGTTTGTGATCTTCTCGTAAGATTCAGCAGACAACTCGCCAGTTTCAGTGAACTCTTTAGTGTAACCCTCAAGGCTTTCAGCGGACATGCCTGTGGCTTCGGTGATAGCTTCAGTGGATTCGGGAGCAGATTCATTGGATGGCTGGGTTCCCAGTTTGGACTCAAGCTCACCGTAGGCGTGGGCAAGTGCCTCTGGAGATTCAAACTTCTCCGGGAGCCACTCGGGTCGTTCCGATACCGTTTCCTGGCTATCGCTCATCTCCTCGCTGGGTGCTTCGGGTCCAGTCGTTCCCATGTCCATTTGAATACGTTCTGCCATCAAGCCATCTCCTTGGCTGCTTCTGCGTCAAGTTTCTGAGCATCGCGGAACTGTCGATCTGCAATGTCCATTACCTGACCACCATATTGTTGAACCACAGCATCCTGCTGTGCCTGTTGCATCTCCATCATCAGTTCTTCCTCGGTCTTGATGAGACCCTGAGTGTCGATACCAAGGGCAGTCGCTCGTCGTTTGATGTACTCACCAAGGTTGACATACTGAGCAATCGCTTCTGGACCTACGGTCTGAGCCATTCCCTGAAGGAAGAAGTCGAGACGGTTGAGGTCGCTACCTCTAGCCAACGCCTCGATGCCTGTGATGATAGCGGGTTGAATGTACTTCTTCGGAAGTTTTGGAAGTTTCTTCTTCTTCTGAAGACGGTCCATCATCCGGTTTACCAAGGGGAGCTGTAGTTCCTGCGAAAGCAAGGAGAAGGCTCCACCAAGCTGACGTTCAATGGACTGCGTAACGAGACGCACTTCTTCAGCGGTTACTCTTTCGGCTTGTCGGATCGTACCTTCGGTGAGAAGAAACGCATACGCAAGACGATCTGTAATTGTCTGAGCCGTACTCGCCGCAATAGAGAGATCCGCACTTTTCTGACTTTGAAGAACCGTGACATCTTGGGCACTCCCTTCCACAATGGCTCCGTTAGGAGACTTCGCAAGTGTTCGGGCACGGGTAGTCCCATTTGGTGAAACCATGAACAGAATCTTGGAAGCAGCCGCAGCACCTTCCACGATGGCTTGAGTTAGCCCCTCTAGTGACTTGAGATCACCAAGGTACTGCTCGCAGTATCCCCTTCCGTAGTTCTCGCCCTCGACCTTGTACATCCTGAGAGGGAGGAAGGGCAGCTTGTCTTCAGCAAACGTACCGCGAGAACCCGGAACTTCAGCGTCACCGATTTCCTGATAGACCTCCCACTTCCTGTCCATGCGTTTGTGTATGCAAGTGTATAGGTCTACCGATCCATCGGTGTTTGTGTTCATTGCCCCCGCTACGCCCTGCATATCTTCAGGAAGGGCAGCAGGAGACACACATTCTTTGGTAACTATCTTAAGCGGATTCCCCATAGGATCCCGGTCAACAACGTACCGAGCCAAGGGGAACACACGCACCCCACCATCATTGGGGAAGTGCATCAAACAGTTCCCGGAGATGATGAGGTGCTTTAGAGCTTCAAACAGGGAGACCCGGACGTTGTTGGTCTCAACCTCTTTCATAACCGCTTTCTCGATATCCGAGAGCGACCGTTCAATTTCTGTCTTGATCTCCGGTACACCCTCGATTTGCTTGAGTGCATGGTCATCGAGGACCAGCCGGAAGAACGGAGCGTTAGGAGGTAGGAGACTGAGGAGCAAAGAGGAAGCGAGGTTATTCACTCCTCTAGCCCCTACCCCTTGATATGGCGTGGTAAATTTTTGTGTTGGGCCATGTCCCTCATCGGGGACCACGGTTGGAAGTGTCAGCCGAGAACAGTCTCTGGCACGTTCCAGATAGGAGAACCTTTGGGTCTCCATCTTGGTGTAGAGACCTCTGGCACTGTCCATCAGTAGGCTCCACCTACACCAGTTCCTGAACCCACGTTATCAAGTTTGATCTTCAGGCCAGACACCCCTCGACGCCTAGATCGACTAGCCATACCCTCTCGCCGTGCTTGGCCTCGGCCTGGAGATGCGGCTGTTTGAGCAGTTCGCTCAGGAGCCGGTGGCGGTGGGGGCGGTGGTGGCGGTGGAGGAGGTGGTTTCGGGGCACTAGGTAAGCACATACTTATGTCTCCAGAACATTCTCGGATTGTTCTTTGTGAATAGCAGAGAGATGATCAACAACAGACCTCTGCCCAACTGCGTGGAAAATCACACGCTCTGAGGCGTCAAGTTCAGGACTCTTCAGCGGGAATTGCTGCTCAAGCCACTGGACCAATTCAACAGAGATCTGCGGAGGTCTTTCATATACATGGCCTTTATCACTCATTAGTCTCTTTCTTGGCCTGAACATAAGCACCTAAGAGGATTGTGTAGTTGACGATATCCAGCAAAGTATCCCGCAAGGACTCGTCTTTTACTTGGAACTCGCCGGTCTCACAGAAGGTACTGAGACGGCTGAACTTATCTGTAAGACGAACCAAGAATCCCTTTTCAGTAGTAGTGATCCCCATAGCCTCGCACCTCTGGAAGTTCGCAAAGGGCTTATCGTCATCCTTTCCGGTGTAATCTCGGTTCTTTTTGACACTGAGATAGCGAGCCTCTCGACACATCTCGCTGTGAAAATCGAGGTACTCCTCTCTGGTCATTCGGGGTTCCAGAGATTCACAGCACCTGTCTTCACAACAAACTCCCCACTTCTCAGGATGCGGGACACCCTCGCTTGCACAAGAGCTTCCTCCTCCGTCTTCCCCGCCTTCTTGTAAGCAGCAATCACTTCCTCCCAAGTCCCCTCTATCAGGATCTTTTCCGCAGTCTTCGGACCCACTCCGGGGCATCCCGAGTACCCGTCCGTGGAGTCCCCCGTCAGTGCTTGTGTCAGGTGGTACAGATCCGCTTGTTCCTTGGTTATCCATTGAATTCCCTCCTCAGAGTGGTTTGGGTTGTAAAGGTGTCCGGGTATGGTTTTCATGTCCTTGTCTTCGGACACAATGATTTTCTTTCCATCAATCTTTTTGATTCCACCAGTAGCCAAGATGCCCATCACATCGTCCGCTTCCAGGTTATCGAACTGAATGGTCTTGTAAGTTTCGTGGCAGTAATCACGGAGAGCCGGGAACACCAGAGGCTTTCGCTTGCCCTTCCGGTTGTTCTTATAAGTGGGAAGGACATCCTTCCTCCAGTTCTCCGGTCCTGTCAGAGTGATGATCACATCATCAGCCTCTAGCAGTTCCTTGTGCTGGGCGATCCAGACATCCACGGCTTGCTTGGCAAGTGCAGCATCTCCAGTCAGTGACCAGATGTCATCGCCCCAGTCAAAAGCCTCCTCTACCGCAGCACTTTCTTGGTAGAGAAGAATGTCGCCATCAATCAGTAGTGTGGTTTTCATCGGAAGATCCGTCTCCTGCTTCGGCAGCCATCCGTGCTACCAGTGAGAGTCCAAGAACCGAGTGGTAAGAACCCTTTAGTGAAAGAACAATGTCTTCAGCTTCCCCAGTCATTCTCGCGGCGGCGATGAAGATTGAATCGTCGAACCGCTTTTGGAGTTCTTTGAGCAATGATGAGGTTGAGACGTATTCAAGCGGGTCCATTCGTATGCAATCCGTTTCAGTTTACCGAGTTCTTCCTTGAGACGAGTTCGCATAGCCGACCGAGGTGGGTATGCAGAGATCTCAAGAAGGATCGCGGCTTGTGGGTGTTTCTCTTGAAGGTATGGAAGAACCTTGTTGATGCACTCTCTGGCGTTGTCCCCGTAGATGTCCCAGCAGTACGCTGGTCTCCAGTTCGGATTCTCTTGCTTGGTCTTAGGTCTGACCTTCCCACCGAACCTATCGGCAAACCACTGAAGGGTATGTATGTAAGTGTTCTCGATGTAGACGCGGGGAGTTCCTCCGTGGAAAGAGAAGCATCCCTCCCCATCAAGATACCCAGCCGCATACGCTAGTTCAGTGTGTTTCACTCCAGTTGTCTCCAATCTTGTATTCACCGTCCAAGGGGACTTTCAGATTCAGGTTCTCTCCAGCAAGCCGGATTGAACCAACGGCAATCTTTCCCACCTCTTCCGAAATACTTGGATGAACACTGATCTGAATCTCATCGTGAATGTGTGCCACCTGATGTACATAACTCGGGGGCATCTCACGAAGGTCAGTGCGCAACTGGACTGTGGCTTCCTTCATAACCACAGCACCAGCGGATTGCAGCAACAGATTCAGAGCAGAGTGCTTTGAGCGAACCGGGAGGACACGGCCATCAAGGCCATTTAGGTATCCCTTGTTGTCCACGGTTTTCTCGACATGCTTCTTTAGTTTCTTGAATGCAGGAAGGCTTTCCATGAACCGCTTCTTGATCTCCTTGCCTTCCTTGGCTCCACCCCCAACGATCTCTCCGATCAATGTGTCACCACCTCCGTACAACCACGCATAGATGAACCGCTTGGCATCCGATCTAGTCGGCAGACCAGCAGCCTCTTGGTTGGTTGTGTGGATGTCACCTTCGCAGACCTGAGTTGCGTACTCACCACCATCAAAGAATCCCAGATAGTGAGCAAGCATCCGAAGCTCTAGACCACTCGCGTCACACCCCAACAGAACGTGGCCCTTATCCGGCAGGAACAATGCTCTGCACTGTTGACCATAGGGAGAATGAACAGCAGGCACTTGTCCCAGGTTCGGCTTCTGGTGACTGCACCTGCCCGACACCGTACCGTTACCAATCATGCGTCCGTGGATGCGCCCATTGGTGACACACCTCAGCCACGCTTCCTTGCCGTCTGCGAGTTGACCGAGACGTTTAGAGATCGTGAGGTAATCAACCAGTGGCTTGGCTTCCGAGAAGTCCAAAGCCTTCAGGATCGTCTCATCAATTTTCGGCTTACCGCTGACGGTGTAATCCTTGGGCTTCCAACCATACTTCTCAATCAAGCACTTAGAGATCTGGTCTCGGGATCCCGGATTGAACGGGATAATCTTGACCTTGTTTGGTCCCTTCGTTATCTCAGAGTCCTTATATCCAGCAGACTTAGCCGCCGTCTTAGTTGGGTACTGTTCGCAGTCTGCAACCCAATACTGAGGAGTCTTCATGGGAACTTCGACTGGCGGGAATATCTCCTGCATACGACGTTCAAGCTCTGCTTTCTTATCCAGAAGATCTGCGTGGAGTTCGTTAGCGTTGTAAGTGTCGAACCGGAAGCCATGACGCTCCTGTTCAATTAGGATCTCTGCAAAGTCATGCTCTAGCATCACACTGCGAACCGATGGTTCTTCTCGCTGGATCGCTTGCCAAAGTCTAAGCGTGACATGGGTATCCTGTACACAGTAATCCTCCATCTCCTGAGACCACTGAGACCAGTCCGTGTGTTCACCCTTGTATGCACCAAGGCGATATCCCCAAGCCTTCAGTGAATGAGAACCAATAAGATTCTTGGGAAATGGTTCGCCCCTCTTAAAGTCTTCATCGCGGATGTCAGGCCAAACCAACCGAGAAAGAAGAATGGTATCCCGTAGACATCCCTTCATCTTGAAGTCTGGATACAACTTCTTGATCGCAGGAATATCAAAGGCCATCGCGTTGTGACCGATCACCTCGTCAGCAAGAGAGATCTCTCGCAGACCATCGTAGATGTTTTCCTTCTGGTGGTTGTACGTTTCAACCCAAGTCTTCGTACGGATCACGATGCAATGGATCTCTTTCAGATCCGTGAGTTCTCGCCAGTCCTCGATTGCGTTTGTTTCAATATCAACAATGATTGAGTGCATGGTCATCCTCCATGAGATGCGTCAGTGGATAGAATAGCTCGACCTAAAAGTTCTGGGATCTGGGGGACTACGGAGTTGCCGAGTTGTTTAAGTCGGTCCACCCGATTGGGAACCCCATCAGCCACTCGCAGAACATCGGCGTCAGACTTCCAGTAGTCTGATAGTTCTCTCTCGCGTGAACTTCCCGTCCCAGTAAACAGTTCGCCGGGACGTTCCGGCAGGAGTCTGCGGATCCATCTTTCCAATCCCGGCTCGTTGGGGTGGGCCACCGCGATGATCCAGATCCGGTCTCTCTGGTGAGGGGCACCAACTGCGGACGCTGGTATGCAATGCCATTCCGCGTTGTACCCGATCTCCCATAAGTCGCTAAGAACAACATGCAGTCCTCTTCGACGGAGCAGGGACACGTTTTCAATGATTGCCCAGGTTGGCTTGAGTTCTCTAATAAGGCGGGCGTATTCCTTCCACAACCCGGAGCGTGGTTGATCAATCCCGGTGGGCTTGTGCTGCTGCGCGCCGCTGATGTCGGTGCATGGGAATCCTCCGGTAATGACATCGGGAACAATTCCATCTGATCGCAATCTCTCACCACTCAACTCCTTGATGTCCTCATAAACCGGGACATTCGGCCAATGCTTCTTAAGAACCAGTCGTGCCTTCTTGTCAATTTCACAGAACGCGATAGTCTTGAATCCGCCAGTCCTCTCAAGACCAAGACTGAAGCCGCCGATACCTGCAAATAGATCAAGGACGCCTAGCATCTACCGTCCCCTCCAATGCTTCTTGAACCCACGACTCATCTTCCAAAGCAGCCATCAGTTTCTGAAGTGCCCGAGCTTCGATCTGTTGCACACGTTGGATCGAGACACGCTTTCCAAGAACCACCGTGAGGTGTTCAGCGATCTCTCTATAGGTGGTCCTTTGATTCATGGAAGACACGCCTGTACACGTTTCCAGAAATTTCTTGTGCTGCTCCGCAGGTATCCCATCGGCCCACCGTTGTGGATCCGTGCCAAGGTTTCGTAAGTGTCATCGGGTGCGTATCGAGACCAGTACGCCATCATCACCCACTCGGCGTAATAAGGGTTACGGACATCCTCATAGGTTCCGCCGATCTCTGGATAATGCTGTAGAGCGTCGTACCAATAGTTGTATTGGATCTGGTAACAACCGAGTGATCTGCCTCCATCACCCTCTGCGTTGTTAGGGTCTGGATGGCCGCCTGTCTCGACTTCCCGGATCGCATTAAAAAGGGATCGAGGCCAGATCTTCAGAACTGTCTTGACTGACTGCCCGTTCAGACAATCTTCCTGTGTGTTTGTCGTAGAAAACTCTTGTTGCACAGCCGGTTTCTCCTGAGAATCTGTTCTTGAGGATTCTGAGTGTCGTGATGTTTGGATCGTCCTCGTCCTGCTGGTTGCGCTCCAGCCCAACAACGATGTCACTGAGCTGACCAATAGCGTGAGAACCGCGTAGTTGTGCCAGCGAGGTTTGTGCGCCTTCTTCATGTCCGCGTCCTTCCGGTCTTCTAAGGTGTGAAACAAGGAGCAACGCAATCCCGAGTTCCTCCGTTATCGACCGGAGTTTGGTCATCGCTTGATCAATCATCCTGCGTTCGTCACCTTCACCAATACCGGACACAATAATGCTGAGGTGATCGAGAAATATGTGAGTGGCTCCGAGGTGCAGAACCATGTATCGGATCTTGGAGACCAAGTTCTCCCAAGCCATCGAACCGAAGTGGTCGTACAGAACCAGCCGGTTTTCACCGATGGAATGATCAAAGGCTTCCTTCAACTTCTCTTCCGGGAAGTCCCAGTAGTGCGGTGGGCAGTTCAGGTAGAGACCCATCATCGCTCTGGCTGTCTTCTCGACAGACTCTTCCAAGGCGATGTAGCCAACCTTCTTGCCTGAACCCATGAGCCAGTAAGCAAGCTCTCGACAGACGGAAGATTTCCCGACGCCTGTGCCACTGCAAAGTGTGACGAGTTCTCCTTGGCGAATGCCATGAGCGAGATCGTTCATCCCATCCCACGGGTACGGAACCGACTCCACCGTCCGATCCGTCATCACTCGCTCAAAGAGATCCTCACCGCATACAACCCCGTCTGGCCTGTAGGTCTTCGCACCATAGACAGCGTTGACCAGCTCCTTGACCTTGCCTTCCACAAGACACTCGTTGGCATCTTTACAAGGGAGCGAGACGATCTTCGCTTTACCTGGGGTAAGCAACAAAGCACACTCAGCAGCCGCAGCCCTTCCCGGCTCGTCACTGTCAAAGCACAGATGAACTGCATCAAACTTCTCAAGGAACTCGATGCTTCTTGCGATGGCTTTCGCAGCTCCCTTCGCACCAGTTGGGATACTTACTACAGGCCACTTGTTACCGAATGCTTGGCTAACTGAGAGAGCATCAATCTCTCCTTCAGTCACCGTGATGAACCTACCGCCGTCTCGCCAGAGATGTTCTCCATAAAGAGCGGTGGGCTTCCCGATCATTCGGAAGTCCTTGCCCGGCATCCTTATCTTCTGAGCAACAATCTTCCCGTCAGCGTCACGGTAGTTCGCAACATGACAGAAACTCCCGTTGTACTCACCAACGCCATAAGCAAACTTCTTGCAGGTCTCTTCGCTGAGTCCCCGGCTCTTTATGTACCGAGGCTCTGATTGAATAAATTCTGATTGCAAGGTGTCATCCTCTCGCGGCTTCGCCGCACCTTCCCCCGGTTCCCAGCGACCACATCCAAAGCAGTACCCATGTCCATCGTCGTACCGTGCAAGGTTGTCTTGCGATCCGCAGTCCGGGCAGGGTTCATGCTGGAGAAATGATGAGTTCGATTCGTGATCCAAACTCGTCCTCCCATCGTTTGCTTGCAGTAAGTCTCAGGATCTGGTCATCATCGTCCCAGACAATTCCGTTACAGCTATCGAGTATGGCCTTGACGTAATTGTCCACGTCTCCTCTCGGATCCCTCCGCTTCGTGGTCTTGGGGCGTTTGCAATAAAAGATTGCGTGGACCTCCAAGCCACATCGAAGCGGTTCACCCCCATAGGCTCCTTCCACTGCGGGCTTCGCTTCCTTACGAAACTTTGAGTAGGTCTTTCCGTAGTAGGTTCCCCACTTGGAAACGCGAGGCCTACTCGCAGGAACAGGAGTGACAGGGATCTGGAGAAGAAGAGAATTCACATCATGCCTTCCAGGCCATCGTCCTCATTGGCATCGCTCAGGTTCGCAGAGATCGTTTCAAATCCCTCTTCGTCATCGAAGTCGAACCCACCAGCACCACCACCGAACTCAACAAGGTCGATGATCTGGACAACCTTAAGGCGTAGAGACACACCAACGCCCTGACTTGGGACGTACCAAGGACGAACCTCGACACCGACCTTCATTGTTGTTCCCGAACCAACACGAACGTCATCACTGACTTTCTGTTGCTTCGCATCAATCATCACGGGGCGTTGTGTGATCGTCTTTCCGTCGTACTCGTAACTGGCTTTCAGTTTGCACTTCAGTTCGATCTCACCAGTTTCGTTCCCTTGATCATCAACAACTTCAATGACCGGAAGATCAGCCTTCTTCAGCTTCTTCTTCAGTTCCTTGGTTTGACTTTGGTGATGCTCATCACGAACCTCTGTGATCTTGTTGATGAAAGTCTCGGCTTCATCAGCAGTCATCCGTAGGTTCACAGCGTAGACACCAGCAGGGTCAAACTTCCGGTTCGGTTCGTTGAGCCACGGGTAGACCGCAGTTCCTTTAGGTGTTGTAAGTTTCAAAGACTTGGGTTTTCGCATCGTATCCTCCAGTGGATTGATTCAGGCAAAGTAATACTGTGAATCAAGCACAGCATTGATATCCAACCCCCCAACGTAGGGGATCGGCGGTAAGGTAACTCCGGGTGGAAGTAAATGTGTGATCTGTTGAGCGAAGTTTTCCATCAAATCCTCGCTAAACATATCGACTGTTGCTCGCCTCAAACATGAAGCCAACATTCCAGATTTAGCCGCAGTTGTCGCGTAACTATCGTGGATCATCGAGAACTGTCTGAGGTCATTTAGAACAGCAAGGTTCACGGTCTTCATCATCAGGGCAGCATCAAAGCTGTGTACCAAGTTCGGGCAAATGGCGTTCTTGTGTCTCATCGGAGACAACTCGCCCTTCCCAAATTGTAACCGATGTCTTCGGATCTTCTGACCAATACTGGTCTTCACTTCCATCGAGGCTTGCTTCTCGTAGAGTTGCTTGACCAGATACCCAGTGGGTGTTGACCACATGGGGATAACATCATGCTCCATACAGATCCCAGCAACATCCCGAAGCCAGTCCATACCAGCCTGAGCAGACTGAACAGCTTCCCCGATTGATTGGTAGATCAGGTTGCTTAGGAAGATGCACGCCTTGAACGGGTGATCTTCAAAGACCTTGGGCTTCTTCCCGTCACGAACCAGTTCAAAGTACCACTCTGCCGTGTACTCCTTGCACGACTGTTGCGTACCTCCGTATACCGCCACAAGAACAGGCCGTTTGGTCGTCTTCCGGTCGATCCCAAACTTTAACCAAGTTGCAGCACGGGGATCATCAGAGACCTTCAGTTTCTCTACGACAAGATCCGCAACTTGCTGATACAAATCGTGAGGTCGATCCGAGGGAAGGACGTTGGTGTACTTGGCCCCAACAGGATCACGCAACAGCATCGCATAGATCTGGTGGCCTTGGTTCGATGCGTCTTGAGCTACGGGTATCTTCGATACATGCCCATAACCCACCTGCAAAAACTCCCCTATATCCATCGCAGCAGCCAAGAACCCCCACGGTTCATCAGCTTTAGACCACTCTGAGGTAGCCCCTAAAGGATCCTGGTGAATAGCCTTGAATAGATCCTCGTTCGACCACACCCAATCAAGACGTTCTTCAATGGTTTTCTTATCAAGTCCCCAGCAGTTTGCGAGGTGTACCCCAAGGTAGTTCGCATCATTCTGGTTCTCGATTGGATCACCTTCGGAGAACCGGAGAACTGATCGTGACCAATCTGGTCCTTGAGGATTGAGGTAACTCGGAATCGGATACACCCGGCTTCTAAAGTCACACTGAACAGGAAACGTGATGGTCTGGCTGTTGAACTTCTGAGCTAGGTACAGAACCTTCGTGAGGTGCAACCGCTTGCTGCGATCCTGCTGATTGAGTTGGTGAGTTTCCTTGGCAGCCCTTCGCCACTGCCTCTGAATAGTCTCATCCAACCAGTCCTTGTCACTTGGACGATCTGGAATATCTCTGTCACAGTTCGCAGGAAGATTCCCGACACCTGAGTTGTTCTCGTAGCAGTACAACATGCACTGGAGAACATCGTCGTTGATCTCCCACTTGGTCCGCTGCAATGAATTGATTGCCGAGTAGAACTCAGGCATCGCAGTCGCATCAAGTTCCTCTAGGTATGACTTATCGTAGGTCTTTATGAGTGGGCGGCGACGCACCTCATCAGACAGATACCCACCTTGCCACATGTTCTTCCAGTCCAGTGGATCAACCACCATCGGCATATAAACCGGAGTCAGGATCTCATGGAATGCGTGAGCTTGCTTCAACCAGTGAAGCAGTGATTCAGTAGCCCGGACTAACGTGACAGAACGAGAGAAGATATTGGTAACAGTCTCAATCTCAATCAGACCAGTCGAAGTCCGCATCATCTCAATCAAGACCAACCCAACAGCACACCGATCCTTCCCGTTCCACCTTGGAAGGAAGATGTCATTGGCTTTGGCGGTCTTGTACCACAACCGTCTCTTTGAATCGTATGAACTGTTATTCTTGGTTCGTTCAAAGAGGTCTTTGTACAGATTTGGATGTTCATCCTTGAGCTTCCGCGCACGATGATCGTCCTCTAGGTACTGACCCAGACGCATCGCAATAGATGTAAGGGTCCGCTGCTGGGAGATCCCATCAAGAACTGTCCTGGCAGTCAGAGCAGCCATCACACTGGTAGGGATAAGATCAAAGTATGGAAGTACCCGGTGCTTCCGCCCCGGACCTGACTCCGAAGCCTTCATCCATCTCTTGATCTCTTCGTTGAGTTCTTCTATGGACTCACCAAGTAGACGCTTGGCGGCTGGCGAGTAGGTCTCTGTCGCCTTCTCACGACCACGCTGGACCTTACTCCAGTACCGCTGCTTCCCCAGCTCTACCATTTCTTTTTCTAGATCGGCCTGACGCATCCTTGCATCCCTAATATAGATCCATCCGTGGATTAGTATAAACAACTACATCAAGTTCTTCTGGCTTGGAGCTTCTCAATAGCAGACTCAAGGTCTTTCGGGGCGAGGTGGGTGTACCTCATGGTCATCTGGATAGTCTTGTGTCCAGCCAACCTCTGCACCATCGCAATCGGGACACCCTCTTGGACTAAGTTACTGATGAAGGTATGCCGACAGGCATGAAGAGTGGCTTGAGGATCATCAGACCAACCGAGTTGTTCCCTGACACGATCAAACAGACGCCGGGTACGATCATAGTTCGTCCACTTGAATGGACCACTAAGTATCCAAGGACAGCCTGCAATAGCATCTGCTTCACTGTTGAATGGCCCGACTGGAAGTCCACGTTGGGGACCGCCCCGAACATACCAACCACATTCTGTAACCCGTCGATGCCAATTAGCCTCTGTGATAGTGTCCTCATTGTCGTGGTCTAAGTTCTGACAATTAGAGTTCACCGTTCTAACGGACACATAAAATACCTCAGCCTGATGCGAGTTGATAATCCGAGAGACCTCCTCGGTCATCGGGATGGACCTCGGTGAACTGTTCTTGGTATCACTGAGAACAATCAGGTTGTCCTGGATGTCCTCCCACTCAAGACTAAACAGTTCACCGCACCTCATACCGGTGTCGAGAAGCACCCGGACTATCCCGCCGTACTCAGGGTATCCAAGGTGGTTGAACATACGCATGATCCGCAACTGCTCCTCATCGGTGTACCACCTGATACGTCCTTGGTTCTCCTTGGACTTCTTGATGGATGGCTTGCGGTCAATGACACCTAACTCCTCAGCAACCGTGAGCATCTTGGATAATGCTGAGAGCTTCCGGTTGATCGTTCCGTTGGAGTTACCAAGACGCTTCCACTCAGCCACAGCAAGATCAATAGATACCTTGTCGATGTCCTCGATCATAGTTCGTGGTCCGATGGCTTTGACTACAGCACCAGAGTTCAACAGTGCAGTGTCCTCAGACTTAGAGCCAGCCCATACAGTCCTGTAGGTGTAGTCACGAAGGTCATCGAGTGTTCGGGGAAGTCCCCGGTTCGATGCCTGAGCAGAGACTTCAGGAACACGACCAGCAACTAAGTCAGCCTTGGCCTGTGCTTCCCATATCTCTGCCTGTAGACGGTCCTTGAATGACCTTCGATAGCGACTGCCCTTGTAATTCACAGCAGCCTCGTAACTAGATCCTCGTTGTGTGATGCTCATGGTTCATCCTCCTCTGAGTAATCGACACTTCAGTAACAACTTCATCAGTATTCTTAGATATTCTTAGATACTGATAGCTGTGTCAAGTAGTCACGACTAACTAAGAACTGATGAGGACTAATCAACCCAAAAAAGAAAGGCTCCCTGCAAAGAACTAACTAAGCAGGGAGCCGAGGATGATGATCGGTGTTGTGTCTGTAGTATAACAGATCAGCCAGGAGATGTTCCATCTTGGTGGTCAGGTTCTGGCCCAAAGTCCTCTGGTCCTTCGTACTCATCATCAAGAAGGTGCGAGGGAATCTCCGTAGCATACTTGGGATTAATCCCATCAGCGAGGTCAGCCGCGCGGCAACTTTGGTAATAACTAAGGGGCTTAGATCGGTTCTTGCGGTTGATGTTCACGCTTCACCTCCCTGCAAAGTGCAATCAGACAAGCCAATCTCAATAACTGGATCGATATCCGATAACGAATACCCTTCACAAAGTTTCTCATGCTGTTCATCGGTGATGATGCAGACACTTGCCCCATCAATACCACTGTAAGTTTCACCATCATCAAGCACTACAATAACGTGTTTCATTGTTCATCCTCACAACTAACTAACTACTAACTACTAACTAACTCGCAACTAATGACTAATCGGGAACGTCCCGGTCAGTTGAAGCGGCCCCTCACCCCGTTAGAGGTGGAGGCCGTGGAGGGATCAGCGAAGTCTAGAGAAGTTGAATGTGATATCGTCTTCCGCACCGTTTCTAGGTGGTACTTGAACGCCACCTATCTCAAGGGCCGCATCCACAATCCAATTCTCTAAAGACATATCAGCCTCATCCATGAACCCTTTAGGGTTGTTCACCTTTGCAGACTCGAAACGCTCTGAAACCATATCGGATATGACTTTCAGATAATCTCTAGTGTCGTGTTCGTCTTGGATTATCCCGATTGAATAACTCATTGTTCATCCTCACAACTAACTAACTACTAACTCGCAACTAACGGTTGCTCGTAACTAATGACTAACCCGGACCGTCCGGGCCAGTTGAAACAACCTCTCATCCCGTTAGGGATGGAGGTCGTGGAGGGATCAAGTATGAGCGTGTCCATCGGGTTCAATACAGTACCACACTCGGGCTTTGCAGGTTCCTGGCTGCGTTCCATCACTCCAGCAGCAAACCGATATAGCATCCTCGAGGGGAAGATTAGCAGGCTCTCCGATAAATTGCCATCGGGAAGCCAGCATATCCAAAGCGCGCTGTTGGGCTTCTGTGACTGTGGTTGGTTTCATCGTTCCATCATCCTATGCTCATCATCGACACCATGCCGACAATGTGAAACCACTCCGCATCCCGTTAGGGATGGGAGCAGTGGTGTGTGGTCAGAAGTCAGGATCTATCTGGCGGAGCGCGAGGCCTGCCCACAGCTCCACAGCGAAGCTGAGATAATGGCAGCCAATGCTTGCCCATGATCCGTGCGATGCTAGTGATACGGCTGGCAGTTCTCCGAAGGCGTCCACGATATAGTCAAGCACCTCTTCTCCGTGTTCGGTCATGGTCTGCTTGGCCTTGTAGTAGGTTACTGCTGGCATGTACGCTCCGGAGGCGCAGCCGCCTTGGACGATGCTGCGAAGCGTGGATACCTCGTCTTCGTGATCCTCATGGCTAGAATCGCTCAGTGCCTCTTCGCTGAAGTACTCGTCGTCGATCCATGCAGGCACTTCGATGTCGTATGTGCTGGTGGTCATCATTCATCCTCGATTCTGCCGGGATAGTTCCCAGCTTCTTGATCTGTAGTTATGGCTAGAGAAATGCCCCAAATGGTCGCAAAGAATCCAAGTAGCAAAGCGATAGTAAGTAGGGTATCGGTCAGCATGTTGCATGCTCCTGGCAGTCTGCAATAGCTTCTTCTTCTGTCTTGAATGGTCCGAAGGGCGACGAATCTGGCATGCATCCGGGGAAGCAATACCAGTAGTACCAGCCAGCATCAAAGACAGTGAAGTCATCAGCATGGTCGGCATTCTGCTGATTGTAGATCGCCTCCATTGGAGACACTGAGAATATCTCCACATCGGACAAGGCCATTGGATCGGATTCCCTAGAAGGGTCTGAATAGATACGCATTGTCATCATCCTTATGTGCGGACCACCATCATTGATGGTCAGCGAATCCACCCCAACACCTTTCGATGTTGGCGTGGTTGGTTTGGTCATTCCCTATGGTATTGATTCAGCCAGCGAACTTGCTCAACTGAACAGTCCATCCGCTCGGCCGCTTCCGCGTCACTGAATCCAGCCATTGCCAAGTCTTCCGCCTCAGCGATCCACGCTTCCAGCTCCCAACCGGTCAAGGAGTAGTCAATCATCGGTCATCATCCTATGCACGTGAACCGGGACCATTCCCGATTCGTCCCCGATGGTAACAAGATCGGCTTGGATATGTGGAGAGGATCAAGGAATCTGGAAAGATTATGCAGCGCGTAAACAAGCCTGAATAAATATTCAGGCAAGGTATGGACCGATCCGGATAGGTGGATGGCGTCAAGATCGACCATCAATGGATCATTGATCTACCGCAGATCCCTACGGTGCAGCGGTTTCAATGAATAGGGTGGCAGGTCTTCGCGACGTGGACGGCAAATTGTCGAGGGGTAGCGGGGGAAACGCTCGCAGCTACATCTACGATAACCCTCTCAGATTTTTCCGCCAAATTCAGTCACACCACAGCCCCTCTCGGGAACCTCTCGGACATCAACACAAACATCCTCAGCGAACCCCAGAAGATCCCCAGACACCCAAACCAACCCCAGAACCACCTCTGGAGTCTGAACCACATTCTGTGTCGCCATCCGAGGTTAGATCTTCGACCCATCTCTGGAACTCCTTGGGATTCTTCTTGATGACAGTAGCGAGTGACATCTCAAGAGTCCTGATATCTCCTTCAGACAACCTGAGACCAAAGATCTCTGTGACACATTCCAGCACCTCATGGAGGACCGTGAGAGCCTGGATGTCTTTCGGAAGATCTTGGTTGATGGTGATCTGAGGAGCTGGGAGACATTGGAACTCTCCCCATGTTTCTTCCTTGGAAAGATCCCCATAGACCACAGGGACCAGAAGAGGACCAATGTGTAGGTTCATAGTGGACCTCTAAGAAGGACATATATAAGGGTATATATTTATATATCTAATAGATAGACATATAGATTACATCTAATAGTTCATCATTATGGATCTAATTAGAATATCTCTAAGGTTCTTCTAGAGTTATTCTATATTCATAGATCTTTTCTAGTTCTTCTTAGATATATCTAAGTGTCTATTCTAAGTGTATAGGGGTTCACTTAGATCTTCTAGATCTAGAGCTTCCCCCCCAAACCCCCCCACGGACCACCAAGGAGGATGAAAACCTGGCGTCAACGTGGAGGTGAATGGGGGAGAAACTCAAGACCTAAATGAACCATGTTCACTTGAGTCTTCTGAGTCTTTCGCTTCCAAAGAACCTCTCGTTCTTCAAAACGTGTCCCTAATTAGGTTAGAACCCGACCAGAACCCGAATACCTCTCAGAAGGCTCTAGGATCGCTCAGGAGGGCTTTGGGTGATCCAAGGTAGGATGACATACCTGAGTGGTTGGATCGCTATGAGAGGCCATCCTCGTCGCTCTCAGGGGCCACTGCGTCCACAACCTTCATGTGCCTTATCAGGGCGTCTGTCAGTCCCACTGTGTCGATCTGATCCAACAGGAACTTCTCCCACGCCTCTATGAAGTCATCCAGCGACTTTCTGAGGAGTTCGACATCCATGTCATGGAGTTCCTTGGAGAACCACCGAGGGCGTGGTCTGTAAATCTTTCTAGTTCTTCGATGAGCTTCTCGGACCTGTGGGTCTGAATAGCGTCATCAACATCTCTGGACATCTGCTCGACCCAGTATTGGACAGCCATCGCCAGTACATCCAGACGGTCATCATGGGCCAGCGAACCCTTCTCTCG
>CEUI01001299.1_pt1 | contig 38149 bp, 29 predicted proteins | sample 531411 | NCBI WGS metagenome assembly CEUI01 (sample SAMEA2622841, study PRJEB7988) | marine metagenome | isolation source: saline water (ENVO:00002010), including
ATGGACAGGATCTGGGTGAAGCCGCAGTAGAAGAAGATGCCTTCCAGTACGCAGTAGTAGGCGATCAGGTTGCGCAGGAACTGGCGGTCGGTTTCCGGGGTGCCGGTCTGGAACTTGGGATCGGAGATCGAGCGGGTGTACTTGAGGCCCCAGGAGGCTTTCTTCGCGACGCTCGGGATCTCGTGGTACATGTTGAAGATTTCGCCTTCATCCATGCCCAGCGACTCGATGCAGTACTGGTAGGCGTGGGTGTGGATCGCTTCTTCGAAGGCCTGGCGCAGGATGTACTGGCGGCACTCGGGGTTGGTGATCAGGCGGTACACGGCCAGGACCAGGTTGTTGGCCACCAGGCTGTCGGCGGTGGAGAAGAAGCCGAGGTTGCGCATGACGATGCGGCGCTCGTCTTCGCTGAGACCGTCCGTGGATTTCCACAGCGCGATGTCGGCGTTCATGTTCACTTCCTGCGGCATCCAGTGGTTGGCGCAACCATCCAGATACTTCTGCCAGGCCCAGTCGTACTTGAAGGGTACGAGCTGGTTGAGGTCGGCGCGGGCGTTGATCATCTGCTTGTCGCCGACCTGTACGCGCGCGGCGGCGCCTTCGAGGTCGTCCAGGCCTTCCTGGATGTCGAGGTCGTTCAGGGCCTTCTTGGCGCGGGCGACGGCGTCGGAGTCGTTGGCGTCAACGGCGCGCGCTTCTTCGACCGAGCCGGCAGCTTCGCTGTCGAGCTTGTCGAAGTTGGTGCTGGCGCTCTGTGCGGTGGCTTTGCTTGCGGCGACTGCTTCGGCGCCGTCTTCCTTGTCGAATTCATCCCAGCTCAGCATGGCTTGGCTCCTGCGTGAGGGCCGGTGAATGTACCGGCCTGTATGGATATACAGATAATTTGAATTATGTTCCGTTGCGTGGTGCGCGCAAGGGTGATCGGGTACCGCTGGTCAGCAGGCGGTGGATTGCTGGCTGACCGTTGCCGCTCGACCCGGAGGAGGAGGGCGGGAAATTGTGAGAGGGGCAAGGCTTGGGTAGGAGCGGATTTATCCGCGATTTTCGCGGCTGAAACCGCTCCTACGGAAGAGCCTTGCCCTCTCCCTGACCCTCTCCCGCAAGCGGGAGAGGGGACTCAACGTTGCTTTGCTTTAGAACTGCAGCAGACCTTCGAGCGTGCAGCTGAGCGAGTAGTCGCAAGGCACCTGCTGGAGTGGAGCCCCTGAGCGTACGCATGTACGTGATGGGGGCCGCTCTAGCAGGTAACGCCGCGAATGCCGCTCAGATCCACGCGTCAGCCTTACTGACAAGCTTCGCAGTCGGGTTCGTCGATGGCACAGGCTTTCGGCACGGGCGCCGGGGCCGGGGCGGCCTGCTGGGCAGGGGCCTGGGCCTTGGCCGAGAAGCCGTCGTCACCACCGGCGGATACCGCGTTGAGCTTGCCGGTGTTGATGGTGGACTTCTCGGTGCTGGTGGCGGCCAGGGCACGGAGGTAGTAGGTGGTTTTCAGACCACGGTACCAGGCCATGCGGTAGGTCACGTCCAGCTTCTTGCCCGAAGCGCCGGCGATGTACAGGTTCAGCGACTGCGCCTGATCGATCCACTTCTGGCGGCGGCTGGCGGCGTCGACGATCCACTTGGTTTCCACTTCGAACGCGGTGGCGTACAGGTCCTTGAGGTCCTGCGGGATGCGCTCGATCTGCTGCACGGAGCCGTCGTAGTACTTCAGGTCGTTGACCATGACCGGGTCCCACAGGCCGCGGTTTTTCAGGTCGCGTACCAGGTAGGGGTTGATCACGGTGAATTCGCCGGAGAGGTTCGATTTCACGTACAGGTTCTGGTAGGTCGGCTCGATGGACTGCGACACGCCAATGATGTTGGAGATGGTCGCGGTCGGCGCGATGGCCATGATGTTCGAGTTGCGAATGCCTTTCTTCACGCGCTCGCGCACCGGCGCCCAGTCCAGCGACTCGGAGAGGTCGACGTCGATGTACTTCTGGCCACGGGCTTCGATCAGCAGTTGCTGGGAGTCCAGCGGCAGGATGCCCTTGCTCCACAGCGAACCTTCGAAGCTGCTGTAGCTGCCGCGCTCGTCGGCCAGGTCACAGGAGGCCTGGATGGCGTAGTAGCTGATGGCTTCCATCGACTTGTCGGCGAAGTCGATGGCGGCATCGGAACCGTAGGCGATGTGCTGCAGGTACAGGGCGTCCTGGAAGCCCATCAGGCCGAGGCCGACCGGACGGTGCTTGAAGTTGGAGTTACGTGCCTGGTCGACGCTGTAGTAGTTGATGTCGATGACGTTATCGAGCATGCGTACAGCGGTCTTGACGGTGCGGCCGAGTTTCTCGATGTCCAGCTTGCCGTCGACGATGTGGTTGACCAGGTTGACCGAACCCAGGTTGCAGACGGCGATCTCGTCCTTGTTGGTGTTCAGGGTGATCTCGGTGCACAGGTTGGAGCTGTGTACCACGCCGACGTGCTGCTGCGGGCTGCGCAGGTTGCAAGGGTCCTTGAAGGTCAGCCACGGGTGGCCGGTCTCGAACAGCATCGAGAGCATCTTGCGCCACAGGTCCTTGGCCTGGATGGTCTTGTACAGCTTGATCTTGCCGTACTCGATCAGGGCTTCGTAGTACTCGTAGCGCTCTTCGAAGGCCTTGCCGGTCAGGTCGTGCAGGTCCGGTACTTCGCTCGGGGAGAACAGGGTCCACTTGCCGTCTTCGAAGACGCGCTTCATGAACAGGTCCGGAATCCAGTTGGCGGTGTTCATGTCGTGGGTACGACGACGGTCGTCACCGGTGTTCTTGCGCAGCTCGAGGAATTCCTCGATGTCCATGTGCCAGGTTTCCAGGTAGGCGCAGACCGCGCCCTTGCGCTTGCCACCCTGGTTGACGGCGACGGCGGTGTCGTTGACCACCTTGAGGAAGGGCACGACGCCCTGGGACTTGCCGTTGGTGCCCTTGATGTAGGAGCCCAGCGCGCGCACCGGGGTCCAGTCGTTGCCCAGGCCGCCGGCGAATTTGGACAGCATGGCGTTGTCGTGGATGGCGCCGTAGATGCCCGACAGGTCGTCCGGCACGGTGGTCAGGTAGCACGAGGACAGCTGCGGACGCAGGGTACCGGCGTTGAACAGGGTCGGGGTCGACGCCATGTAGTCGAACGAGGACAGCAGGTTGTAGAACTCGATGGCACGCTCTTCGCGGTTCTTCGGCTCTTCGATGGCCAGGCCCATGGCCACGCGCATGAAGAACACCTGCGGCAGTTCGAAGCGGATGCCGTCCTTGTGGATGAAGTAGCGGTCGTACAGGGTCTGCAGGCCGAGGTAGGTGAACTGCTGGTCACGCTCGTGGTTCAGCGCGCGGCCCAGTTTCTCCAGGTCGTACTCTTTCAGTTTCGGGTCGAGCAGCTCGAACTCGGCGCCTTTGTCGACGTAGGCCGGCAGGGCCTTGGCGTACAGGTCGGCCATCTCGTGGTGAGTGGCGCTGGTGGTGATGTCGAGGAAGCTCAGGGCCTCGGCGCGGATGTTGTCCATCAGCAGGCGGGCGGTGACGTAGCTGTAGTTCGGCTCACGCTCGACCAGGGTACGGGCGGTCATCACCAGGGCGGTGTTGACGTCCTTCTCGGCCACGCCGTCGTACAGGTTCTTCAGGGTTTCGCGCTCGATCAGCGAACCGTCGACCTCGGCCAGGCCTTCGCAGGCTTCGCGGATGATGGTCTGCAGGCGGCCCATGTCCAGCGGCTGCAGTTCACCGCTGGCGGTGGTGATGCGGATGCTCGGGTGCGGCTGTGCGATGTCGCTGCCGGCGTTGGCGCTCTTGCGCTTGTTGGCCTGGGCTTCGCGGTAGATCACGTAGTCGCGGGCGACCTTCTGCTCGCCGGCGCGCATCAGGGCCAGTTCGACCTGGTCCTGGATCTCTTCGATGTGGATGGTGCCGCCGGACGGCATGCGGCGCTTGAAGGTGGCGGTGACCTGCTCGGTCAGGCGCGCGACGGTGTCATGGATACGCGACGAGGCGGCGGCGGTGCCACCTTCCACAGCGAGGAACGCCTTGGTGATGGCAACGGTGATCTTGTCATCGGTGTAGGGGACGACGGTGCCGTTGCGCTTGATCACGCGCAGTTGGCCGGGCGCGGTGGCTGCCAGATCCTGGGAGGAATCGGCGGCCTGCGGCGCCACGGCCTGCGGGTTCTCGCGAGTGGTGTCGGTATGCATGGAGATCTCCGTGTTCTGTAATTTTCTGGTTGGACGTCACGACAGTAGATGCCGCGCCTTGTCCGCCGTTCATTCCATTAACAACTGTTCCGCACGCGGCAGGCGAGGCCGGGCACGGGGTGTCGCAAGAGCTGGCAGGGTGGGCACGACTTGAAGTGCCGTCCTGGCGCATAAGTCTGGCGAGGCATTACGGCACCTCACCTACTACATATAGTGGTCGACAGCTGGATCTGTTCACTGTCTGACCTGCTCACGCGTATCGTCGAGCGATGCGGCGTGGCCGTGACTCGGGTCAGGCCCGGGTCGTGCAAAACGTTTGAACGAAATACCTGGAAAACCCTGTGAAAAGGGCTTGCGCGATGCGTTCTTGTAGTGTCCAGTTTTTCGTTGTGACCCAACATCTGGTGGGTGTCGCGCGATGGGGATACAAGATAGTGCGCTGTTTGAGGCATTGCAAGGCGCCGGGAAAAGAACAACCTGTGGATAAGATGTGAGTGCCTTGTGGGTGTGCCGGGCCAAGCGCCCGTGTTCTCTGGCTCTGGCTGCCGATGACCGTTCGTCGCCCCTGACGGAAGGATTTGCACGCGTTGGCGAAGCTGCCCGGTGCCGCACAGACTAACACTATATGTAGTGATCTTGGCATGTGCTGTGCTAGCGCCTGGCGTGCGGCGAAGGAGCCTGGTTTGCCGCTCGCACCGAGGTGCTGACAACCCCTAGAATGGCCGCTGTGGTTGCGGCACTGGCCGGCATGCGAAAGGGGATAGGGTGTGGAACAAGAAGCGTGGCAGATTCTGATCGTCGAGGATGACCAACGCCTGGCGCAGTTGACCCGCGAGTATCTGGAAGGCAACGGCTTGCGCGTGGCCATCGAGGCCGATGGTGCCTGTGCCGCCGCGCGCATTCTCGCCGAGCAGCCGGACCTGGTGATCCTCGACCTGATGCTGCCGGGCGAAGACGGCCTGAGCATCTGCCGCAAGGTGCGTGCGGGCTACAAGGGGCCGATCCTGATGCTCACCGCCCGCACCGACGACATGGACCAGGTGCTGGGCCTGGAGATGGGCGCCGACGACTATGTGTGCAAGCCGGTACGCCCGCGTGTGTTGCTGGCGCGCATCCGGGCGTTGCTGCGAAGGCGCGAAGGCGCGGAGGGCGAGCGCGACGAAGGCCAGCCACGCCGCCTGCAGTTTGGCCCGCTGGCCATCGACAGTGCCATGCGCGAGGCCTGGCTCGGCGAGCAGGGCATCGAGCTGACCAGCGCCGAGTTTGACCTGCTCTGGCTGTTGGCGGTCAACGCCGGGCGCATCCTCTCGCGCGAGGAGATCTTCAACGCCCTGCGCGGCATCGAGTACGACGGCCAGGACCGTTCCATCGACGTGCGCATCTCGCGCATCCGCCCGAAGATCGGCGACGACCCCATGCACCCGCGCCTGATCAAGACGGTGCGCAGCAAGGGCTACCTGTTCGTCGCCGAAGCCGCCGAGGCGCTGCCGCACGGCGACGCGGCGCCCGTCGTGCGCAACTGACCGGGCGCCCATGAATTCGATCTTCCTGCGTATCTACGGCGGCATGCTCGCAGCGCTGGTGCTGGTGGCGCTGCTCGGCGTCGGCGCGCTGCACCTGGTCAACGAGGTGCGTGCCGATCAGTACCGTGAAAGCCTGGCGCGCGGCACCTTTCGCCTGATGGCGGACAACCTGCTGCCGATGAACCAGGTGGAACGTCGGCGCGCCCTGGTGGTGTGGTCGCGGCTGCTCGGCATTCCCCTGGAGCTGCAGGCGATGAGCGACGTGGCGCTGGAGAGCCGCGAGCGCAATCGCCTGCAGCGCGGCCATGTGCTGGTGCAGCAGACCGGGCCGCACTCGGCCAGGGTCTATGGCCTGCTCGACGGCAAGCAGCCGTTGCTGCTGACCGGCGAGATCCAGCAGGTCAGCGAGCAGCTGGCGCGGGCCACCAACTACCTGCTGATCGACGAATTGGTGCGCTACCCGGTGGACGAACAGCCGCGCCGCCTGGCCGAGCTGAAGGAGGACAAGCAGTTCGGCTTCGACCTGCAGCTGGTGCAGCTGGAGGATGCCAGCATCGACCTCGACCAGCGTCGGCGGATCGACGAGGGCGACACGGTGATGGCGCTGGGCAAGGGTGGTGACTCGATCTATGTCTTCTCCGGCATCGTCGACACGCCCTGGGTGCTGGAGATCGGTCCGCTGTACCAGATGAATCCCTATCCGCCGCAGCTGCTGGTGCTGATCGGCGCGCTGGGGCTGAGCCTGATCGGCCTGATCGTCTACCTGCTGGTGCGCTCCCTGGAGCAGCGCCTGCGCGGGCTCGAAGGCGCCGCCACGCGGATTGCCAGTGGCCGCCTGGATGCCCGCGTGCCGGCGCGTGGCGCCGACTCGGTGGGGCGCCTGGCGAGCAGCTTCAACGCCATGGCCGAGCACCTGCAGACGTCGCTGAGTACCCAGCGCGAGCTGGTGCGGGCGGTGTCCCACGAGCTGCGCACGCCGGTGGCGCGCCTGCGCTTCGGCCTGGAGATGATCGCCGATGCGCCGAACGAGGCGGCGCGCAGCACGTACATGGAGGGCATGGACAGCGACATCCAGGACCTCGACAAGCTGGTCGACGAGATGCTCACCTACGCGCGCCTGGAGCAGGGCTCGCCGGCGCTGAACTTCCAGCAGGTGGAGCTCAAGGCGCTGATCGACCAGGTGATCGACGAGCTGGCGCCGCTGAGCAATCGGGTGCGCGTGGAGTGCGGCGCGGTGCTCAGCGTGCAGGCGGGCGGGGTGTGCTGGGTCGAAGCCGAACCGCGCTACCTGCACCGTGCCCTGCAGAACCTGGTGAGCAACGCCATGCGCCATGCCGAGGGGCGTGTGCTGATCAGTTGCCAGGTGGGCTACAAACGCTGCCGGATCGATGTCGAGGATGACGGTCCGGGCGTGCCGGAAGAGGCCTGGGAGCGCCTGTTCAGCCCCTTCCTGCGTCTCGACGACAGTCGCACGCGGGCCTCCGGTGGGCACGGCCTCGGCCTGTCCATCGTGCGGCGGATCATCTACTGGCATGGTGGTCGGGCGCAGATCGGTTGCAGCGACAGCCTCGGCGGTGCGCGCTTCAGCCTGGTGTGGCCACGGCGTCAGGAGTAGGGCGCTCAGGCCGCCACGGCGACCAGGCTCAGCAGCCTGTCGTCGAACCGGGCGAACTGGCCTTCCAGCTCGGCGCCCGTGCGCCAGTCCGGGTGCAGGTCGATCAGCAGGCGCAGGCGGGCGCTGTCGTGATCGGCCTCGAGCAGCTCGGCGTCGTGGAAATAGAAGCGCGTCAGGGTCAGCGGGTAGAGCGCCTTGAACAGGCTTTCCTTCAGCGAGAAGGTCAGGCTGATGCGCAGGGCGCGGGCCGCGTCGTCCAGAGGCTGCAGGCGCTGCAGCTCGGCCTCGGTGAGAATCTCTCCCTGCAGGCGCAGGGCGCGCTCCGTCGGCAGCAGGCGCTCCACGTCCAGGCCCAGGGCGCGCCAGCGATTGCGCGGGGCGACCAGCGCGGCGGCCCAGTTGTCACCGTGGGTGATCGAGCCGGCGATGCCTGAGGGCCACTGCGGCGCACGATCGTCACCGACGGCCGGCACCTGAGCGTTGCCTGTCACGCGGCGCAGGGCTTCGCGGGCGCAGAGGCGACCGGCCAGGTATTCGGCCTGGCGCTTGGCCACGCCGAGCACCGGCGCGATGGCGCAGCGGGGGAAGTCGTCGGCGGCCAGCTGCGAGGGGTCGAAGCGCGTGCTGATCAGCTGCGCACCGGCCAGCGGGCGGGGCAGTGGGTCGTGGTCGTCGAGCGGGCTGCAGCAGGCGGGGTGGTAGGCATTCATGGCCGCGATTGTGCCGTGCGGCGGACTGTCCAGTCATCCATCGTTTACATTTCTTTGCAGGCAGTTAACAAAGCTAAACGGACGTTGCTTCGGGCTTTTGTCAGACTGCGCCTGCATTCCTCAGGGAATGCAGGTGAGGTTGTAGTCAGTGCGAGGCGCTGACGTTTTCTCCGAGTTCGAGAACGGTAGCCCGATTGGGCTGCCGTTTTTTTTGCCCGTTTTTCGGGCCGTGCACGGATGGGGCGCGCTTCAGCGATCCACTGCTCTGGTGGATGTAAAGGGCGACATCCACCCTACGGCGCTGTCGCGGTTGGGACTGCATGGATGCAGGAGGCAGGGCAGGGCGGAGTGGGATGCCCTAGTCGAAAGCGCTTGTGACCGTGTCGTCCGCTTCGGGGCTGTGCACGGATGGGGCGCGCTTCAGCGATCCAGCGCTCTGGTGGATGTAAAGAGCGACATCCACCCTACGGTGCTGGTGGATGTGAGGGACGGCATTCGCCCTGCGGCTCCGCGTGATCGCCAAGGCGTTCGCATTTGCGCTGTGGCTTTCTGGAGGGTATTTGCAGTCAAATGCCTGTGCGGGCAAACCAACCCCCGCGAGGACCATGGACGATGACCCAACAATCGCAATTCGCCCTGCTCGGCAAGAAGCGCTTCCTGCCGTTCTTCATGACGCAATTGCTCGGCGCCTTCAACGACAACATCTTCAAGCAGTCGCTGATTCTCGCCATCCTCTTCAAGCTCAACACAGGCGTCGACCGCGATCTGCTGGTCAATCTCTGCGCCCTGCTGTTCATCCTGCCGTTCTTTCTGTTTTCCGCGCTGGGCGGCCAGTTCGGCGAGAAGTTCGCCAAGGACGCGCTGATCCGCAAGATCAAGCTCGCCGAGATCTTCATCATGCTCGCCGGGGCTGCCGGGGTGCTGCTCGACAGCCTGCCGCTGATGCTCGGCGTGCTGTTCGCCATGGGCACGCAGTCGGCGCTGTTCGGCCCGGTGAAGTATTCGATCCTGCCGCAGCACCTGCAGGAGCAGGAGCTGGTGGGGGGCAACGCGCTGGTGGAAATGGGCACCTTCCTGGCGATCCTCGCGGGCACCATCGGTGCCGGGGTGATGATGGCCAGCAGCAGTTACGCGCCCATCGTCGCCGCTTCGGTGGTGGGGGTGGCGGTGCTCGGCTACCTGGCCAGCCAGGGCATTCCCAGGGCCTCGGCGGCCATGCCGGAGTTGCAGCTGGACTGGAACATCTTCCGCCAGTCCTGGGTGATCATGAAACTCGGCCTGGGCCAGCGCCCGGCGGTGTCGCGCTCGCTGGTGGGCAACTCCTGGTTCTGGTTTCTCGGCGCGATCTATCTGACGCAGATTCCGGCCTACTCCAAGGAGTGGCTGTACGGCGACGAGAGCGTGGTGACGCTGATCCTCACCGTGTTCTCGCTGGGCATCGGCTTGGGTTCGATGCTGTGCGAGCGGATGAGCGGGCACAAGGTGGAGATCGGCCTGGTGCCGTTCGGCTCCATCGGCCTGACCCTGTTCGGCATCCTGCTCTGGTGGTTCTCCGGCGGCTTTCCGCAGGGCGCCGCGCCGCACGACTGGCTGGCGCTGCTGGGGCATGGCCAGGCCTGGTGGATCCTCGGTTGCATCCTCGGCATCGGCCTGTTCGGCGGCTTCTACATCGTGCCGCTGTACGCGCTGATCCAGTCGCGCACAGCGGAGCACGAGCGGGCGCGGGTGATCGCTGCCAACAACATCCTCAATGCGCTGTTCATGGTGGTGTCGGCCATCGTCGCGATTCTCTTCCTCAGCGTCGCCGGGCTGTCGATTCCGCAGCTGTTTTTGGTGGTGTCGCTGATGAACATCGCGGTCAACAGCTACATCTTCAAGATCGTCCCCGAGTTCAGCATGCGCTTTCTCATCTGGCTGCTCGGGCATTCGATGTACCGGGTCGAGCACAAGGGGCTCGAGGCGATCCCTGATGAAGGCGCTGCGGTGCTGGTGTGCAACCACGTGTCCTTCGTCGATGCGCTGCTGATCGGTGGTGCGGTGCGGCGGCCGATTCGGTTCGTCATGTACTACCGGATCTACGACCTGCCGGTGCTCAACTTCGTCTTCCGCACGGCCGGTACGGTGCCGATCGCCGGGCGCAACGAGGACCTGCTGATCTACGACGCGGCGTTCAAGAAGATCGCCGAGTACCTGCGCAACGGCGAGTTGGTGTGCATCTTCCCCGAGGGCAAGCTGACCACCGATGGCGAGATCGACGAGTTCAAGGCCGGGGTCGAGCGCATTCTCGACGAGAACCCGGTGCCGGTGATCCCCATGGCCCTGCAGGGCCTGTGGGGCAGCTTCTTCAGTCGCGACCCGCACAAGGGCTTGTTCAAGCGCCTGTGGTCGCGGGTGTGCCTGGTGGCGGGCCAGCCCGTCGCGGCGCAGGACGCCAGGCGTGAGGTGCTGCAGGCGCAGGTGGCGGAGCTGCGCGGGGACTGGCGTTGATCTGAATTCAGGGGGGAGGGGCTGCAGTCATGCAGGCGGCGCCGCGCTGTTGAAGCACCTCCCGCCGGGCTGGCCTCGGCTTGTTCAATGGCTCAGCTTGAGCCCGATCAGCCCGCAGACGATCAGCGCCACGCTGGCCAGGCGCAGCAGGGCCATCGACTCACCGAACAGGATGATGCCGGCGATCACCGTGCCCACGGCGCCGACACCGGTCCAGATGGCGTAGGCCGTGCCCAGCGGCAGCTCCTTCATGGCCAGGCCAAGCAGGCCAAGGCTGATCAGCATCGCGCAGACGGTCAGGGCGGTGGGCAGGGGGCGGGTGAAGCCGTCGGTGTATTTCAGGCCGATGGCCCAGCCGACTTCGAACAGGCCGGCGAGCAGCAGGATGATCCAGGACATATAGCCTCCAGGGGTGACTGAAGGGGCCGTCCCCGGATGAGCCACCCTGGGCTCAGGGTGTGGAGGTCGTCCTCGCGTGCGCCATTATTGTGCATATCGGCGCGTCCGGGGCAAGGCGCCCCGGATTGGTGCGAGTGCTCGGCTCAGTCGCTGTGCGTGCCTGTGCCCTGGCCCATACGCCGGTAGAGGGTCGCCAGCAGTGGCCCGGAGAGGTTGTGCCAGACGCTGAACAGGGCGCTGGGCACGGCGGCCAGCGGGCTGAAGTGAGCGCTGGCCAGGGCGGCGCCGAGGCCGGAGTTCTGCATGCCGACCTCGATGGACAGGGTCTTGCGTTGCGCCAGCGACATGCCGAACAGGCGTCCGGCCAGGTAGCCCAGGCCCAGGCCGATGCCGTTGTGCAGGATCACCACGGCCATGATCAGCAGGCCGGATTCGGCGATCTTGCCCTGGCTGGCGGCCACCACCGCCGCGACGATGGCGACGATGCTCACCACCGATATTAGCGGCAGCACCTCGACGGCGGTCTTCACCCGCTCACCCAGCAGGCGCTGGGCGACCAGGCCGAGCACGATGGGCAGCAGCACCATCTTGAGGATGGAAATGAACATGGCGCTGAAGGACACCGGCAGCCATTCCGAGGCCAGCAGCCAGATCAGCGCGGGCGTCACCAGCGGGGCGAGCAGGGTGGTCACGGCGGTGATCGACACCGACAGCGCCAGGTCGCCACGGGCGAACCAGGTGATGACGTTGGAGGCCGTGCCGCCCGGGCAGCAGCCCACCAGTATCACGCCGACGGCGATTTCCGCCGGCAGCGCGAAGGCCTGGCACAGCGCCCAGGCCAGCAGCGGCATGATGCTGAATTGCGCCACTACGCCGAGCAGCACCGCCAGTGGCCGGCGCGCGACTTCCTGGAAGTCGGCGGCCTTGAGGGTCAGGCCCATGCCGAACATGATCAGCCCGAGCAGCGGGACGATCCAGGCGGTCAGCGGCAGGAACCAGCTGGGCTGGAAGAAGGCCGCGATGGCGAACAGCAGCACCCAGACGGCGAAGGTGTTGCCGATGAAGCGGCTGAGGGTGATCAGGGCTTGCATGGTGTGTTTCCTGGCAGGTTCGGAAAAGTCGGCCAGCCTAGCAGAAGCGTCGCTGGCCGGGTCGGGTGCGCCGCTGCTGCGCGTATCCGGGTCGTAGGAGCCAGCTTGCCGGCGATGCTTTTTCCAGGAGGGCACGGATCGCGTGCCGGCCCGCTCCTGCAAACGCCTTACAGCGGTTCCTCGTCCGCCGGGTAGCGGCTGGCGCTGAGGCTCTCCTTGATCTTGCGCAGGTGCGGCTGGAAGTCCACGCCACGGCGCAGGGTGACGCCGGTGGCGAGCACGTCGAGCACGGTGAGCTGGATGATGCGCGAGGTCATCGGCATGTAGATGTCGGTGTCTTCCGGCAGCGGGATGTCCAGGCTCAGGGTGCTGGCCTTGGCCAGCGGCGAGCCGGCGGCGGTGAGGCCGAGCACCGAGGCGCCGTTCTCGCGCGCCAGGCGGGCGACCTCCACCAGTTCGCGGGTGCGCCCGGTGTAGGAAATGATCACGAACAGGTCGCCGGTGTGCGCCACCGAGGCGATCATGCGTTGCATCAGCACGTCGGAGTGGGCGGAGACCGCAAGGTTGAAGCGGAAGAACTTGTGCTGTGCGTCCAGCGCCACCGAGGACGAGGCGCCGAGGCCGAAGAAGTGGATCTGCCGCGCCTGGATCAGCAGGTCGACGGCGCGGCTGACGTGCTGTGCGTCGAGGCTCTGGCAGGCGGCGTCGAGCGAGGCGATGGTGCTGCCGAAGATCTTCCGGGTGTAGGCCTCGGGGCCGTCGTCGGCGGACACCGCACGGCTGACGTAGGCGGCGCCACTGGCCAGGCTCTGCGCCAGCTGCATCTTCAGTTCCGGGTAGCCGTTGGCGCCGAAGGAGCGGCAGAAGCGGTTGACCGTCGGCTCGCTGACCCCGGCAGCCTGGGCGAGAGCGGCAATGCTGAAGCGGGTGGCCTGCTGGGGGTCGTAGAGGATCACCTCGGCGACCTTGCGTTCAGCCTTGTTCAGGTCGTCCAGGCGGCTCTGGATCTTTTCCAGCAGGTTGCGCACGCGGTCCATAGGGGCTCCTAACAGGCGGTTGAACGGGGGTGGCGGCATCGCGACGGGCGGTAAGACAGCCGGCCTATCCTACTGATGACGCTCGATGGTCTCCACCGACTTCTCTGTTCTAGAAAATAATGTTGTTGCTATAACAATATTTCCCCTTGATAAAACCCTTATCAACCGGTATTTCTAACGCATCTTGATAAAAGAACAATCTCATGGCCGCAATCAAGCTTGAATCCTGTACCTTCGCCCTGTTCGGTGCCCTGGGTGATCTCGCCTTGCGCAAGCTGTTTCCCGCGCTTTACCAACTCGATCGTGCCGGTTTGCTGCACGATGGCACGCGCATCCTGGCGCTGGCCCGCGAGGCCGGGACCCCGGACAGCCACCTGGGCGCCATCGAGCAGGCGCTGCGCCTGCATGTGCCGGCCAAGGAACTGACGGACGTCGATCTCTCGCGTTTCCTGGCGCGGCTGAACTACCTGAGCATGGATTTTCTCAAGGCCGAGGACTACGCGGCGCTGCTCGAACACGTCAGCCCGCAGGATCAGCTGATCGCCTACTTCGCCACGCCGGCCTCCGTCTATGGCGGCATCTGCAGCAACCTGGCGGCTGTCGGCCTGGCCGAGGGCACGCGGGTGGTGCTGGAGAAGCCCATCGGTCACGACCTGGCGTCCTCGCGCGCGGTCAACGATGCGGTGGCCCGGGTGTTCCCCGAGAACCGCGTCTACCGCATCGACCATTACCTGGGCAAGGAGACGGTGCAGAACCTGATCGCCCTGCGCTTCGCCAACAGCCTGTTCGAGACCCAGTGGAACCAGAACCATATCTCCCACGTGGAAATCACCGTGGCCGAGAAGGTGGGGATCGAAGGGCGCTGGGGCTATTTCGACCAGGCCGGGCAGTTGCGCGACATGATCCAGAATCACCTGCTGCAGCTGCTCTGCCTGATCGCCATGGACCCGCCCAGCGACCTCTCCGCCGACAGCATCCGTGACGAGAAGGTCAAGGTGCTCAAGGCGCTGGAGCCGATCAGCGTCGAGCAGCTCGGCCAGCGCGTGGTGCGCGGCCAGTACGTCGCCGGCAGCAGCGACGGGCGGCCGGTGCCCGGCTACCTGGAGGAAGAGAATTCCAACACGCAGAGCGATACCGAGACCTTCGTCGCCCTGCGTGCGGACATCCGCAACTGGCGCTGGGCCGGCGTGCCGTTCTACCTGCGCACCGGCAAGCGCATGCCGCAGAAGCTGTCGCAGATCGTCATTCACTTCAAGGCGCCGCCGCACTACATCTTCGCCCCGGAGCAGCGCCAGCTGATCGGCAACAAGCTGATCATCCGCCTGCAGCCGGACGAGGGCATCGCCCTGCAGGTGCTGACCAAGGACCAGGGCCTGGACAAGGGCATGCAGCTGCGCAGCGGCCCGCTGCAGCTGAGCTTCTCCGATACCTATCGCAGCGCCCGCATCCCCGACGCCTACGAGCGGTTGCTGCTGGAGGTGATGCGCGGCAACCAGAACCTGTTCGTGCGCAAGGACGAGATCGAGTATGCCTGGCAGTGGTGCGATCAGCTGATCGACGGCTGGCAGCGGCTGGGCGAAGCGCCGAAACCCTACACGGCAGGCAGCTGGGGGCCGATGGCCGCGGTGGCGCTGATCACCCGCGACGGGAGGAGCTGGTATGGCGATCTCTGAGCTGCAGTTGCCGCCAGGCGTCAACGGCTGCGCGCACGGCGATGCCGGGCAGCTGGCCGAGGCACTGGCGCAGCGCGTTGCCGCTGCGCTGCGCCAGGCGCTTGCCGAGCGTGGCCAGGCGACCCTGGTGGTGTCCGGCGGGCGCAGCCCGGTGGCGTTCTTCGAGGCGCTGGCGCAGCAGGCGCTGCCCTGGGCGCAGGTGCTGGTGAGCCTGGCCGACGAGCGCTGGGTACCGGTCAATCATGCCGCCAGCAACGAAGCCCTGGTGCGCCGTCATCTGTTGCGCGGAGCGGCTGCCGACGCGCGCTTTCTCAGCCTCTATCAGGTCGCCGGCAGCCATGAGCAGGCCGCCGAGCTGGCCGATGCCGCCGTCGCCGAGATGGCAGACATCGATGTGCTGGTGCTGGGCATGGGCGACGATGGCCATACCGCCTCGCTGTTCCCCGGCAGCGCCCACCTGCAGCAGGCGCTGCAGGCGGATTGCCCGCGTCGCGTCCTGGCGATGCTCGCGCCGAGCGAGCCGACGCAACGCCTGACCCTGACCCTGCCGGTACTGGCCCGTGCGCGCCTGCCGCTGCTGGCGATCCAGGGTCAGGCGAAACTGAACACACTGAGCGCGGCGCTGCTGCCGGGTGAGATCGCCGAGCTGCCGATCCGCGCTTTCCTGCATTCCCCTCTCGAAATTCATTGGTGCCCCTGACATGACCAGCCTCGACCAAGACCAGCGCGCGCGCATGGCCGAAAAGATCGCCGAGATCGACCGTATCTGTGCCCAGGCGCGAATCATGCCGGTGATCACCATCGCCCGCGAGGCGGACATCCTGCCGCTGGCCGATGCCCTGGCGGCAGGTGGTCTGCGCGTGCTGGAAGTGACCCTGCGCTCGGAGCACGGCCTGGAGGCGATCCGTCGTCTGCGCGCCGAGCGCCCCGAGCTCTGCGTCGGTGCCGGCACTGTGCTGGATGAGCAGATGCTGGAAGCGGCCACCGCCGCTGGCGCGCAGTTCATCGTCACGCCGGGGAGCACGCGCGAACTGCTGCTGGCGGCGCTGGACAATCCCTTGCCCTTGCTGCCGGGAGTGAGCAGTGCCTCGGAGCTGATGGTCGGCTACGCCCTCGGCTACCGCCGCTTCAAGCTGTTCCCGGCGGAGCTGTGCGGCGGCGTCGCGGCGCTCAAGGCGCTGTCCGGGCCTTTCGGCGGCGTGCGCTTCTGTCCTACCGGCGGCGTCAATCCGGACAACCTGCAGCGCTACATGGAGCAGCCCAACGTCATGTGCGTGGGCGGTACCTGGATGTTCCAGCGCGAGTGGGTGGAGAACGGCGACTGGGCGCGGATTCAGCAGTGCAGCGCCGAGGCCCTGCAGCTGTTGGGCTGAGGCAGGGCGCCCGATCAATTTCCGTCCAAGGTAACTTATATGGTCATCTAGTTGAATGATGACTTAATAGTGGCGCCATGATATCGTCGACCGATCAGTCACTTCCGAGTGCCGTGGTTAGCGTGCTGGCAACAAGAACAATTCTCCAGCGGATATCCAATCCCCATTCCTTGGACGGAGAATTTCATGAGCAAATGGCTCGGCAATGTCAGTGTCACCCTCAAGCTCGCTATCAGTTTCGGCCTCGTGCTTCTGCTTACCCTGCTTCTGGCGATCACCGGCTGGGACGGTATCGGCCGCCTCATCGAGCGCGGCCAGCGGGTCATCGAGATCAATGAGGTCAACAACCTGCTCGATGACCTGAGAGTCAACCGCGTGCGTTACGTGATGAGCAACGGCGACAAGGCGCTGGGAGACGAGATGCAGCGTGCGCTCGACCTCTACCGCGCATCGCATGAGCGCATCATGGGCAACTTCAGGTCGGCCGATAACATCCGCCTGCTCAAGGCGCAGAACGGCCAGATCGCCCATTATCAGGAGGCCCTGACGACCATGCGCAGCGCCTTCGCCGACGCCGCCGCGACGCGCCAGGAGATGGGCCGCCTGGCCCGTGAGGTCTTCGCCGAAATCGAGGCCCTCGACGCGGTGATCGCGCGCATGCCGGAGTACGACCCGCAGCGGCAGGTGCGCTACCGGGCCATGCGTGATGCCAAGGAAGGCATCCAGCTGATGCGCTACGAGGTGCGTGGCTACACCGCCAAGGTCAATGCCGACAGCGAAGCCGCGGTGGTTCGCCAGGTGCAGCGAACCGCCGACAGCTTGGCTCAGCTCGAGGTGTCGATGGGCAGCGAGAGTGCGGCGCAGGTCGAGGCCATTCAGCGTGGCTTCGACAGCTACCGGGCGGTGGTGACGGCCTTCCAGCAGGCCAACACGGCGGCGATCGCGGCGCGTGACGAACTGGACCGGACCGGCAACGAAATCGTCAAACTGAGCGATCAGCTCATCCACAACCAGGTACTGCAGCGTGACAGTGACACGGCCGCCGCCAAGTCCATGCAGCTGATCACCACGCTGGTGGCACTGGTCATCGGCATCGGTTCGGCGATCCTGATCACCCGGCAGATCACCCGGCCGCTGGGCGACACGCTGGCGGTGGTGGAGCGCATCGCCTCCGGCGACCTCACCGATTTGCCGCCGAGCACCCGCCGCGACGAGATCGGCGTACTGCAGCAAGGCGTCCAGCGCATGGGCCAATCCCTGCGCGAGCTCATCGGTGGCATTCGTGACAGCGTGAGCCAGATCGCCAGTGCCGCCGAAGAACTGTCGGCGGTGACCGAGCAGACCAGCGCCGGGGTCAACAGCCAGAAGCAGGAGACCGATCAGGTCGCGACCGCCATGCAGGAGATGTCCGCGACGGTGAACGAGGTGGCGCGCAATGCCGAGCAGGCGTCGCTCGCGGCCGCCGATGCCGATGCCGAGGCGCACCAGGGCGACCAGGTGGTGAACGAGGCGATCGAGCAGATCGAGGTGCTGGCCGGCGAGATGGTGCGCTCTACCGATGCGATGAACCTGTTGCAGAAGGAAAGCGAGAAGATCGGCAGCGTGATGGACGTGATCAAGGCCGTTGCCGACCAGACCAACCTGCTGGCGCTCAATGCCGCCATCGAGGCCGCCCGCGCCGGCGAGGCCGGGCGCGGTTTCGCCGTGGTGGCCGACGAGGTGCGCGGCCTGGCGCGGCGCACGCAGCAGTCCACCGAGGAGATCGAGGCGCTGATCGGGGCCTTGCAGCGTGGTACCCAGCAGGTAGCGGGCGTGCTGGCGGAAAGCCGTGGCCTGACCGAAGGCAGTGTCGAGCTGGCGCGCAAGGCCGGCTCGGCGCTGGGGGTGATCAACCAGAAGGTCTCCAACATCCAGTCGATGAACCAGCAGATCGCTGCGGCTGCCGAGCAGCAGGGCGCGGTTGCCGAGGAGATCGGCCGCAGCGTGCTCAACGTGCGCGACGTCGCCGAACAGACCGCCGCTGCCAGCGAGGAAACGGCGGCCAGCTCGGTGGAACTGGCGCGACTGGGCAACCATCTGCAGGTGCTGGTCAGCCGCTTCCGCGTCTGAGCCGAGCCGGTGTCGGTGCGCCGGGCGCACCCTCGTTCATCGATCCCTCCCGTGCGGCGCCCGGCAATTGGGCGCCCAATCGCTCAACCCTGTACTAGAGTGGCCTGGGTCCGGCGTGCAGCGCGTGCTGTCGCCGGGCGTTCATTCAGTGGGGTGGGCGGCGACGCCGGTTCGCAGCGTCGAACGTGCGCAGAATTTTTTTCCGGCGCCTGTCGATTCTTCCGTTGCCCGTTCGACTACTGCATAGAACCCCGCCCAGGGTTCACTGTCAGCCGTAGGGAGACGCCCTGCGCGCGATTTCGACTCGAACAAGGAGAAAGGCGATGCGTTTCATGGTGATTGTCAAAGCAACCGCAGATTCCGAGGTCGGCATGATGCCCAGCGAGGAGCTGCTGACGGCCATGGGTCAGTACAACGAGGAACTGGCGGCGGCCGGTGTGATCCAGGCCGCCGAAGGCCTGCACCCCAGCTCGAAGGGCGCGCGGGTGCGCTTTTCCGGCGCGCAGCGCACGGTGATCGATGGCCCGTTCATGGAAACCAAGGAGCTGGTGGCCGGTTTCTGGATCTTCCAGGTCGAGTCGCTGCAGGCCTGCATCGACTGGGTCAAGCGTTGCCCCAATCCCATGCCTGGCGAGTCCGACATCGAGATTCGGCAGATCTTCGATGCCGAGGATTTCGGCGCCGAGTTCACCCCCGAATTGCGTGAGCAGGAAGAACGCATTCGCGCACGCATGTGCGCTGAAGACTGAGGAGAGAATCGATGAAAATCCATGCCTATCTGATCTTCGACGGCCAGTGCGAAGCGGCCTTCAACTTCTACGCCGAGCTGCTGGGCGGCAAGCTGGAGCTGATGCGCTTCGCTGACAGCCCGGAGGCCGGCGAGGTGCCGGCGCAGTTCCATGACCGGGTGATGCACGTGTGCCTGACGGCGGGCGACCAGGTGCTGATGGCATCCGACACCATTCCGCAGTACCCGCACGAGGGCATCAAGGGCTGCTCGATTTCCCTGCAGGTGGACAACGTGCCCGAGGCCGAACGGCTGTACGCGGCACTCTCGGAGGGGGGCGAGGTGCAGATGGCGCTGCAGGCCACCTTCTGGGCGACCCGCTTCGCCATGCTCACCGACCGTTTCGGTGTGCCGTGGATGATCAACTGCGTGGTCGATAGCCAGCAGGGCTGACGGCGGCAGGGGGCAATCCGGGAACGCGGGATTGCACCCTGCGCGGCATTGCGCTTCAGCCGCGAAAGACTGAAGCGGCTCCTGCACGAGCAGCTGTCCGACGGTGCTCGGTGGGAGGGGCTTCAGCCGCGATCAGTCGAGAAGCTCGCCGCTGAAGCGCCTGCCACAAGGCGCGGCCTCCACTCGTTGGTGCTGCTAGCTCACCAGCGTCAGCGGTTCGGGCTCCTGCTGGAGCTGCACGCCTGCGAGGAATTCCTCGCCCCAGCGGCGGATGTCGTTGTAGCAGACGATATCGAACAGCTCGCGCAGGCGCGCCTGCGCCTCGCTCTTCGGCAGGTTGAGGGCCAGGTAGCAGGTCTGCGCCAGGTCGGCCGGGTCATGCGGGTTGGTCAGCAGCGCCCCCTTGAGTTCGGCTGCCGCGCCGGCGAACTCCGACAGCACCAGCACGCCACGTCCGTCGAGCAGGCCCTGGGCGGCGACGAACTCCTTGGCCACCAGGTTGAGGCCGTCACGCAGCGGGGTGATCCACATCACGTCGGCCATGGCGTACCAGGCGCTGACTTCCTCGAACGGCAGGCTGCGGAAGAAGAACTGCAGCGGCGTCCAGCCGATCCGTGCGAAGCGGCCGTTGATGCGCCCCACGGCCTGTTCGATCTGTGTCTGCAGCTCGTCGTAGATGGTCATTTCCTTGGCTGCCGGTACGCACACGGTGACCAGGGTGACCTTGCCGATCAGCTCGGGATTGTCCGCGAGCAGACGCTCGTAGGCATTGAGCTTTTCCAGAATGCCCTTGGTGTAGTCGAGGCGTTCCACCGAGAGGATCAGCTTGACGCCCTTCATCTCCTCACGCAGTTGGCCCATCAGCTCCTTGATCTTCGGCGCCTCCAGGGCGCTGCGCACGCGGTCGATGTCCAGCCCGACCGGATGGGCGCCGAGCTTGACCTGGCGGGTGCCGGTGTCGAGGGCGGTGGTCATGCGCTCCAGGCCCACGGCGCAGCCGTAGGTGATGAAGCGCGGCGCGCAGTTCTGCCGTTCCAGGGTCTTGAGCGGGAACACGCCACGGGCGACGTCGACGAAGTTCTCCACCTGGCGCGGAATGTGGAAACCGATGTAGTCGCACTGCAGCAGGCTGCCGACGATCTGCCGGCGCCAGGGCAGCACGTTGAACACGTCCGCCGAGGGGAAGTAGGTGTGGTGGAAGAAGGCGATGCGCAGGTCCGGGCGCAGCTCGCGCAGGTACGCCGGGACCATCCACAGGTTGTAGTCGTGCAGCCAGACGATGGCGCCTTCGGCGGCTTCCAGCGCCGTGCGCTCGGCGAAGGCGCGATTGACCTTGAGGAAGATCTGCCAGTCGTCCTCGTTGAAGGTGGCGCGCTCCCAGAAGGTGTGCAGGGTGGGCCAGAAGGCCTCCTTGGAGAAACGCTTGTAGAAGATGTCGACCTCTTCCTTGCTCAGCTTGACCCGCGCCGCGGTGAGCTTGGGATAGCGCTCGGCATCCACCGTGGTGTGGCTGTCGAACGGCTCGTCGTCGTCCTCGTGCACGGCCCAGGCGACCCAGGAGCCGGGGCGGCCGTCGCCGAAGAAGCTCAGCAGGGTCGGGATGATGCCGTTGGGCGAGGTGGGACGGCGGCGCTGCAGCTTGCCGGCGGCGTTGCGGTATTCCTCGTAGGGCAGGCGGTGATAGACCATCACCAGCTCGGACTTGCCAGGTTGTGCCGCCTGGCGACGTTCGGCGGCGATGCCGTGCTCGCCGAGGAAGCCGAAGTGGGCGAAGGCCTCGAGGATGCCGCCACAGCCGGGGCGGTTGGCGTGCAGGGTTCGCGAGTGATGACGGGTGGCTTCCAGCAGCGCGCCCTCGGACTGGCCGACGCACACGCCATGGAAGCTGGCGCTGAGCATGGACAGGTCGTTGAGCGTGTCGCCCGCCGCCAGCACCTGGTCATGGTTCAGCTCCAGCCAGTCGGCCAGGGCCTTGAGGCTGCTGCCCTTGTTCACGCCTCGGGGCAGGAAGTCCAGGTACAGCTCGGCGGAGTACAGCAGGTCGCAGCCCAGCTGCTCCGCCGCTTCGCGCAGCGCCGGGTTGGCCGCCTGCTCGGGCGTGCAGAAGTAGGAACAGCGGCGCGCCTGCGGCACGTCCTGGCGTTCCAGACCGAAGGATTCGATGGCGCTGGCGACCTGGCTCTCACCGGGCCAGTGGGCATCGACCAGGCTCTGCAACGGCTGGATCGGCTGCAGGCTGTCGCCGTGCACCAGGGTCGCCCCGACGTCGGCGATGATGTAGTCCGGCTGCGGCAGAGTCGGGTCGGCCAGCAGCGGCAGCACCGCCTCCAGGCTGCGCCCGGTGACGTAGGCGAGCTTGATCTCGGGGTGAGCGGCGATGGTCTGATAGAGGCTCAGACGATCCTCGGGATCGCCGGCGAGAAAGGTTCCATCCAGGTCGGTGGCTAATAGCATCGTTGTTTCTCCAGAAGTGGCCAGTGCGGCGCCGCTCGTTGGCGAGCGGCCAGCAGGCCGGGTTCTGGCTGCTTGGGGTAGGCTCGGGGCCTTGCCGAAACAGCCGGTTGACGTCTTCAGGACACGGGGTTCGGGGTGTCCTCCATGGGTTCGTGTTCATGTGGCGGCGCATCGGGCATCAGCTCCAGTACCGTGGGGCTGGTGCGCAGCATGGGCACGAAGTGGGCGGCGTCGCCGCTGACCAGGTCGCTGACATGGCGCAGCCGGTAGAGGGTGTAGGCGGCCAGCAGGCCGAGGGTACTGGCGAAGTACAGCGGCAGTGCCGTGGCGCCCAGCTGCTCCATCAACACGCCGGCCAGCAGCGGCCCGCAGACCGAGCCGATGCCATTGACCATCAGCAGGCTGGCGGAGCCGGAAAGGATCTCGTCGCTGTGCAACTGGTCGATCAGCTGCGCCACGGCGATGGGGTAGATGGCGAAGGCCAGGCCGCCCCAGATGAAGATGGCGCCGAGCAGCAGCGGTCCGGCGGGCAGCAGGCTCATGACCAGCGCCAGGCCGACGGCCAGCAGCACGACCCAGAGCAGCACCTGGCGGCGGTCGTGACGGTCCGAGTAGATGCCGATCGGCCATTGCAGCAGGGCGCCGCCGAGAATGGTCGCGGTCATCAGCAGGCCGACGCCGGGGGTGTCGAAGCCGGCCAGGCTGGCGTACACCGGCGCCATGCCCCAGAAGGCACCGAGGGCCAGGCCGGACAGGCCGGCGGCGACGATGGCCAGCGGCGCGATGCTCCACAGCTGGCGCAGGTTGCTCGGTGGCGTTTCCGGCAGGCTCGGTTGCGCCTGGCGGGTCAGGGTGATGGGCATCAGCGCGGCGCTGATCAGAATCGCGGCGATGGCGAACAGGGTGAACTGCACCGGGTCGGCCAGGTGCAGCAGTTGCTGGGCCAGGGCCAGGGCACCGAGGTTGACCGCCATGTACACGGCGAACACCTGGCCGCGTTTCTCGTTCGCCGCCTGGGCGTTGAGCCAGCTTTCGATGACCATGTACAGCGTCACCAGGGCCAGGCCGTAGAGCACGCGCAGGCCCAGCCAGATCCACGGGTCGATCAGCAGCAGGTGGAGCAGGGCGGCGATGGCGGCCAGCGCCGCGCAACAGGCGAATGCACGGATATGCCCGATGCGCCGGACCAGCGGAGTCGCCAGCCAGGTGCCGAGGAGGAACCCGACGAAGTACCCGGACATGATCAGTCCGAGCATCGTGGTGGAGTAGCCTTCGGCGACGCCACGCAGGGTCAGTAGGGTGTTGAGCAGGCCATTGCCGAGCAGGAGTAACGCGACCCCGCTCAGCAACGAACTGATGGGGGCAATCAGGGACCACATGCGAACTACCCTAGGGAACTGTGCCCTGGATGGCAAGCATGAAGCACGCCATGGTTTTCCTGATGTGTTTCCAACCTGTTGATATATATGAAGTATTTTTACTGATAAACGGTCGATCAATTTTTCGGTGATGCCTGGTGCCCCGTCATGGGGCGTCGCTGGCATCCGGCAGGGGCAGCAGCGGGCGCTGTTCCGCAGGCAGCGTGCGGTTGAGGCGCGCGATGAACGCGTTGATTTCCTCGCGCTCGCGACGCTCGAGCAGGTGGCGCTCGGCGGTGTCCCGCACGCTGCGCGCATGGCGCAGCAGCACCTCACGCTGCGCCGGGCTGCAGGGGCGGTGCAGCAGGTTCTTGAACGCCTGCAGCAGGCTGCTCAGCACGCTGACGTCCGCCGCGCCGTAGGCCCGAATCGGCCCCAACAGCTGTAGCAGCAACTGGTCCAGCGAGAGTTCGTGGTAGGACAGCCGTGGCGGTTCGTCGGGCAGCGGCACGAAGTCGCGGTCGCCGAGTGCCAGGCGCCTGCTCAGCAGCACGCTGAGCAGGTCGACGGTCTTGATCGCGGTACCCGGATCGTTGATGCCGGGGCTGAGCGCCTTCACGGCGATCTCCGCCATCTGCCGGCAGCCGAAGAAGTAGTGGGTGCTGGCGTACTCCTCGATGAAGAAGTCGAAGCAGTCGAGCAGTTGCTGGCAGACGTCTTCGTCCAGCGGGCGCTCCAGGCGCAGCAACGGATGGCCCTCGGTGACGAAGAAACCGCGGTGGGCGAGGACCGTCATACGCACCTGGTGGCGGCGCAGCAGGGCGTTGGCTTCACTGACGTTGAGGGCCTTGAAGTAGCCGTTGCGCTGCGCATTGATCGTCACCCAGGCGCTGTCGTCCGGCCATTCGGGTTGCTGCTCCCGGTCGGCCAGGTTCGCCTGGCAGGCGTCGAGCTTTTCCAGGCTGGCGCCGTAGAGATTGCTGAGAATGTGCTCGACCTGGATGGACTGCGAGATGGAGCGGATGAAGTGCACGAACAGGCCCAGGCAGGTGATGCCCAGGGCCAGGGTGATCAGCACGCCGAGGCTCGGCACCCGCTCGCTGTCGCCCTGTTCGATGGTGGTGATCAGCAGCAGCGCATAGAGGATGCTGCCCAGGTAGACGCCGAGGGTCTTCTGGTGCCCCTTGCTGCTGATCAGGCCCGGAATCACCCGTGGCGAGAGCGAGGCCGCGGCGTTGTTGAGCACCACCATGACCATCGAGAAGCTGAACACCATCAGCGAGAGGATGCCGGCCACCAGGGTGCCGAGGATCAGCCTGGCGTTGTCCGCGTTGCGCACCAGGCCGATGTCGAAATTCTCCTTGAGCGCCATCATCCAGGGGCGATATTCGATGGCCATGGTCAGCACGCACAGCAGGAAGAAGCCGATGGCGATCAGCGTCGGGTAGAAGGCCAGGCTGTGGATGATGCGCTGGTAGGCGCGAAAGAGGATGTTGCTGGGTACGGCCATTGGCGAATCCGTCGTGGATGGCGTTGACCGCACTATAGCCGTGAAGCAGGCAGGCGGCAGGCCATAGTGACCGCCGCCCGCCGACTCAGTTCACGCAGACCCGGGCGATGGCGCTGGCCAGCTGCTCCAGGCGCGTGGCATCCAGCCCGGCGACGTTGGCGCGGCCGCTGCCGACCATGTACACGCTGAACTCCTCGCGCAGGCGTTGCACCTGCACCGCTGTCAGGCCAGTGTAGGAGAACATGCCGCGCTGCTCGGCGATGTGCGCGAAGCGCTCGCTCAGACCGTGCGGTGCCAGGGCTTCGACCAGGCCGCGGCGCAGGCTGGCGACGCGCTGGCGCATGCTTTCCAGCTCGTCCAGCCACAGGCGCTTGAGCGCCTCGTCGCCCAGTACCTGCGCGACCACGGCGGCGCCATGGGCGGGCGGTGTCGACCACAGGTTGCGCGCGATGGACGCCAGCTGGCTGCGGATGTCGAGCAACTTCTCGGCATCGGCGGCGCAGACGATCAGGGCACCGGTGCGCTCGCGATAGAGGCCGAAGTTCTTCGAGCAGGAGCTGGTGATCAGCAGTTCGGGCAGCTCGGCGGCGAACAGGCGCACTGCCCAGGCATCGTCCTCCAGGCCATCGCCGAAGCCCTGGTAGGCGAAGTCGATCAGCGGCAGCAGTTCGCGAGCCTTGACCACTTCCAGCACGCGCTTCCAGTCACGCGGGGCGAGGTCGAAGCCGGTGGGGTTGTGGCAGCAGGCATGCAGCAGGACTACATCGCCCTTGGGCAGGTGGGTGAGTGCCGCGATCATGGCCTCCACGTCGAGGCGATTGTCGGCACCGACGTAGGGGTAGTGGCCGACCTTGAGCCCGGCCTCGGCGAACAGCGTCTCGTGGATCGGCCAGGTCGGGTCGCTCAGCCAGATGCCGCGTCCCGGCAGGCAGTGGCGGATGAAGTCGCCGGCCAGGCGCAGGGCGCCGGTGCCGCCGGGGGTCTGAGTCGCCCCGGCACGCTGCTCGGCGAGCAGGGCGGAACCCGCGCCCAGGACCAGCTCGCTGAGCAGGGCGCCGAACGCCGCGTCACCGTGGCCGCCGACGTAGGTCTTGGTGCGCTCGCTGTCGATCAGCTGCTGCTCGGCCAGCTTCACCGCACGCGGGATCGGCGTCAGGCCCTGGGCATCCTTGTACACGCCGACCCCCAGGTCCAGGCGCGCCGGGTTGCTGTCCAGGCGATACGCCTCCATCAGGCTGAGGATCGGGTCGCCGGGCACGCGGGCGACAGTGGCGAAATGGCTCACTTGCGGCCCTCGGCACTGGCGGCGAGTACATCGGTGCGGGCCGCCATGATGAAGTCGTTGCGGTGCAGGCCGCGCATCTCGTGGCTCCACCAGGTGACGGTGACCTTGCCCCATTCGGTGAGCAGGGCAGGGTGGTGACCGACTTCCTCGGCGATGGCACCGACGGCGTTGGTGAAGGCCAGGGCGTGGCGGAAGTTCCTGAACAGGTAGACGCGTTCCAGCTCCATGTGGTCGCCGCGTACCTCGATGTTCCAGTCGGGAATCTCGCGGATCAGCTCGGCCAGCTCCTCATCGGACACTTTCGGCGCATCGGCGCGGCAGGCTTCGCACTGGGCTTGGGCAAGACTCATTGGGGTTCTCCTGATTGTTCGTAGCCCGGATGAAATCCGGGGCGATGTCTGAGGGCCATCCCGGATTTCATCCGGGCTACTGCTATAGCGATGGTGGACAAGCCTGGCGGCATGTCCACCCTACGCGGCTTTCGGCGGAAACTTCGGGGCATGCAGGCCCAGGCTCATGGCCTGTTGCACCAGCGCCATGATGTCCTGCTGGGCCAGCTCGAACAGGCGCTTGAGCTCCGGCAGGACGAAGTACACCGGTTGCAGGATATCGATGCGATACGGTGTGCGCATCGCTTCCAGCGGATCGAAGGCCTGGTGCTCGGGTACGTCGGACAGGGCGTAGAGGGTTTCCTTCGGCGAGGACAGGATGCCGCCGCCGTAGATGCGTCGGCCTGCCGGGGTGTCGAGCAGGCCGAACTCGATGGTCAGCCAGTACAGGCGCGCCAGGTAGACGCGCTGCTCTTTCGTGGCCTGCAGGCCGAGCTTGCCGTAGGTGTGGGTGAATTCGGCGAACCAGGGGTTGGTCAGCAGCGGGCAGTGGCCGAAGATCTCGTGGAAGATGTCCGGCTCCTGCAGGTAGTCCAGTTCTTCGGGCGTGCGGATGAAGGTGGCGACGGGAAACTGCTTGCTGGCCAGCAGCTCGAAGAAGGTCTGGAACGGAATCAGCGCCGGCACCCGTGCCACGCGCCAGCCGGTGCTGGCTTCGAGCACCCGGTTGATCTCGCCCAGCTGCGGGATGCGCTCCAGCGGCAGGCCGAGCTGTTCGATGCCGTCCAGGTATTCCTGGCAGGCACGGTTCTCGATCACCTTCAGTTGGCGGGTGATCAGGGTGTTCCACACCTGATGCTCGGCCTCGGGGTAGTGGATAAAGCCACTGTCGTCCGGTTCTCGGGCCAGGTACTGCGTGCTCTTCATCGCTGCCTCCTTCAGGGGGCTGTTGTTCTTGTCTTGACCAGAGCATGCCTGCGATCGCTCCGCCGAACAGGGGGCAGTCCAGACGGGATACGCGCGGACAGGGGGTTAAATCGTAAAGTTTTGATTACGACTTTGGTGGGGTGGCCGGCTTTCAGCTTGCTGTCACGCGAAACTGTCACATATTCTTGACGGAAAATATGCCGTCGCGGCGAATTTCCAGGCGTGACGGCCCATAACAAGACCCACAAGAGCCTGCGCCATGCGTATCAAGGTCCACTGCCAGAACCGTGTCGGCATCCTGCGTGACATCCTCAACCTGCTGGTCGACTACGGCATCAACGTTGCCCGTGGTGAAGTCGGCGGCGAGCAGGGCAACGCCATCTACCTGCACTGCCCGAACCTGATCAACCTGCAATTCCAGTCGCTGCGCCCCAAGTTCGAGGCGATTCCCGGCGTGTTCGGCGTCAAGCGCGTCGGCCTGATGCCCAGCGAGCGGCGCCACCTGGAACTCAACGCACTGCTCGGCGCTCTGGATTTTCCGGTGCTGTCGATCGACATGGGCGGCAGCATCGTCGCCGCCAACCGCAGTGCCGCGCAGTTGCTCGGCGTGCGGGTGGACGAGGTGCCCGGCATGGCGCTGTCGCGTTACGCCGAGGACTTCGATCTGCCCGAGCTGGTGCGCGCCAACAAGACGCGGATCAACGGCCTGCGCGTGAAGATCAGGGGGGATGTGTTCCTCGCCGACATCGCGCCGCTGCAGAACGAACACGACGACAGCGAGGCGCTGGCCGGCGCCGTGCTGACCCTGCACCGCGCCGATCGCGTCGGCGAGCGCATCTACCACGTGCGCAAGCAGGAGCTGCGCGGGTTCGACTCGATCTTCCAGAGCTCGAAGGTGATGGCGGCGGTGGTCAAGGAGGCGCGGCGCATGGCGCCACTGGATGCGCCGCTGCTGATCGAGGGCGAGACCGGCACCGGCAAGGAACTGCTGGCGCGCGCCTGCCACCTGGCCAGCCCGCGCGGCCAGTCGCCGTTCATGGCCCTCAACTGCGCCGGCCTGCCCGAATCCATGGCCGAGACCGAGTTGTTCGGTTATGGCCCCGGCGCCTTCGAGGGCGCGCGACCGGAAGGCAAGCTCGGTCTGCTGGAACTGACGGCCGGCGGTACGCTGTTTCTCGATGGTGTCGGCGAGATGAGCCCGCGCTTGCAGGCCAAGTTGCTGCGCTTTCTCCAGGACGGCTGTTTCCGCCGGGTCGGCAGCGACGAGGAGGTGTACCTGGATGTGCGGGTGATCTGCGCCACCCAGGTCGATCTCTCCGAGCTGTGCGCGCGTGGCGAGTTTCGCCAGGACCTCTACCACCGCCTCAACGTGCTCAGCCTGCACATCCCGCCGCTGCGCGAATGCCTCGACGGCCTGGCGCCGCTGGTGGAGCACTTCCTCGACTCGGCCAGCCGGCAGATCGGCTGCGCGCTGCCCAGGCTGGCGCCGCCGGCCCTCGAGCGCATGGCCCACTACCACTGGCCGGGCAACGTGCGGCAGCTGGAGAACGTGCTGTTCCAGGCGGTATCGCTGTGCGACGGTGGCACGGTGAAGGCCGAGCACATTCGCCTGCCGGACTATGGCGCGCCGCAGCCGCTGGGCGAGTTCTCGGTGGACGGCAGCCTCGAGGACATTCTCGGTCGCTTCGAGAAGGCGGTGCTGGAGCGTCTGTTCCGCGATCACCCGAGCAGCCGGCAACTGGGCAAGCGCCTCGGGGTGTCCCACACCACCATCGCCAACAAGCTGCGTCAGCATGGCCTGGGCAAGGACTAGGCAGTGCTCATGGCTGGCCGCGCCAGGCCCGGGCCACCCGCTGGCGCAGCGCCTGGCGGTTCTGCAGGCGATGAATCGCCAGTTCGGACAGCTCGGTCCAGTAGGGCGCGACCTCGGCCTGGGCCACCGACAGGCGTGAGGCCAGGCTTTCCCAGACGGGCGGCAGCTGGCCGTGGCCCACGGCGAAGCCACCGTCCTGGTCACGCGCCAGGTAGCGCACGCGCGGTATGCCGGCCAGCAGGATGCGGCCGTAGCACATCAGGCAGGGCTCCAGGCTGACGTAGAGCGTCAGGCCGTCGCGGTCGACCTCGGGGTGCAGGCGTTCGAGCTGGTCGATGACCTTCATCTCGGCATGGGCGGCGCTGTCGAAGCCGTTGGCGAACACCTGGTTGCGGCCGCTGCACAGCAGCTCCTGGTGCTCGTTGACCAGCACCGCGCCGACGGCGTAGCAACCTTCCTCCAGCGCCAGCAGGGCCTGCTCGCAACACATCCGGCCCCAGATGTCCTCGGTGTTGTTGCTGGCCGGTGCCTGTTGCAGGAGGGCGAGATGCTCGGGGCTCATGAAGGTGTCCTCATCCACCACTACGGATTGCCAACAGTATGGCTCGCGTCCACGAGTTCGCCTGCATACGACCATGGTGCAATAGGCAGGCGGGCGGGTGAGGGCGACACTGAGGCCGTACCGATCATCCTGCGTGATTTGGGTGCAAGCGTTTCCGCATTCCTTGTCAGGAATGCGTTGAATGGGCGGGCGACCTGATGGTCGCCCTTTTTTTTCGGGCTCAGGAAGAGGCGCCAGACGCAGCCAGGGCGGAGTTCGCTGGATGACCTGGTGCCGGGGCATCCGGCCGCGAGCCTGTCAGGCGCCGTGCTGATCGGTCTCTATCAGACGGGAGATGGCCGTAGGGATGCGCTGAGCCAGTTCGTCCATGAGCATCCGTACGGCTGGTGGGCGATAGCGTCTGTTTGGGCTGACCAGGTAGACATCGAATTCAGGAATCTCCCATTCCGGCAGGACACGCACGAGTTCGCCGGTCGCCAGGTGCTGGGCGCATTGAATTTCACCCAGATGGGCGATCCCCAGTCCGGCCCGTACTGGTGCGAGCAACTGGTCCGAGGGCGAGAGGGTGAGTCGCCTGGGTGTGGTGAGTGTCCGTGTCCTGCCGTTGCAGCGCAGCTCGAGCTCTGCAGCGCTGCGTGACTGGACGAGAAAGTCGTAGTGCTCCATCTCGTCCGGGTGCGCCGGTAAGCCCCGCGCCTGTGCATAGCCGGCGCTGGCACAGAGGATGCGGCGCACAGTCGCCACCTTGCGCGCGAAGAGATCCGAGTCGGTCATCGCACCGATCCGCACTGCAATGTCGATGGCATTGGCGACGACATCGGCCCGCTGATCCGTGATCTCCATCTCGACATCGACCCGTGGGTAACGGCACATGAACTCCAGCACGATTGGCAGGACGACGAGCTTGCCGAAGGCGCCCGAGGCGGAGAGCCGGACCAGGCCGCGCGGTTCCGCCTCACGGCCGATGAGCTCGGTGGAAAGCATTTCCATCCGGCGGACCAGTGGCCAGGCCTCTTCCAGGAGTTGCTGTCCAGCGTCGGTCAGGCTGAAGGCCGCCGAGTTGCGTTGGACGAGTGCCAACCCCGTCATCTCCTCGAGCCGCGCCAGTCGGCGCGAGAGCGTCGACTTGGCGACATCGTACTGACGCGAGGCGCGCGACAGGCTGCCAGCGTCCGCGATCAGGGCAAACCAATAGAGATCGTCGAGCGAGTAAGGCAGGGTGTTCATTTTTCGGGACGCCCGCATCCATTTTTCGCGTCTATGAGGGCGAATAGTGGACGGCTACATTGCCTCCTGTCCAGGGTGCCTGGAACCGCCCAGCCAAGCAGGAGTCAGCAATCATGAGTGATATCACATCCATTCACTTCCTCACCTTTCCGAACGTCAGCGAGCAGGATCTGCTGGTGCCCTGGGAGTTGTTCCAGGCACTGGCCTGGGGCTTCGCACATGAAGGTCGGCACCTGGACGTGTCGATTGGCGGCTTCGAGCCGGGCCCGGTAGCGACGCACATGGGCACGGAAATCAAAACCAATCGAGTGCTCGAGGCCGACGACCGCTTCGATGTGCTCTATGTGCCTGGAGGCCTGGGCGGTGGTGCCGCTTCCAGCAACCCCGAGATTCTGGAGCTGGTTCGCAAGCACCACGCCGAGGGCCGCTGGGTGGCATCCAACTGCTCCGGCGTGGGTGTTCTGTTCCGTTCCGGCATTCTCGACGGCAAGACGATCACCTGTTCTGTCGCCCTGGCACGCCGCCTGCCGACGCTTGGCGCTGACGTGCTTTCGCCCCGCCTTGCCTGGCACGTGGACGCAGAGAACAGGATCTTCACATCTGCTGGCGGCGGCACGGCTCATATGAGCACCGTCGCCCTGGTGGCGCAATTCTTCGGCAGCGATAGCGCCAGGGGGCTTGCCGCGAACTGGGATTCGCTCGGGTTGCTCGGTGGTGCACTGCTTCAGGCAGACGGCCCGATCATGGATACGCCTGTCGAACTGGCCGCTGCCGCTCAGGACAGCTTCGAGATGGTCTTCTTGCCCGATTGACCGTGCCGTTCACCGCTGGCCACCCGTGCATTCACTTGAGAACCCTTGAGAGCGACCGCGAGCCATCATGAAAACCCTATCGTGCGACGACAAATCCGGAATCTGCTTCCCGTCCGCCCTGGACGACGCTGCGGCGACCGACGAGGCACCCCTGACCGACACGCAGATCATCTATATCGGTGATCCCATGTGCTCCTGGTGCTGGGGTATCGAACCGGCACTGCGAGAGCTGCAGGACCATTGCGAGCTACGGGGATTGTCTTTCTCCATTGTCCTCGGCGGGCTCCGGCCGGGCGGGGGAAATCCATGGAATGCGGAGTTCAAGGCGTTTCTGCGCCAGCACTGGGAGGAGATCGGCGAGGCGACCGGGCAGCCCTTTTCCTTTGACATCCTCGAGCGCGCACACTTTTCCTATGATACTGAACCCGCCTGCCGTGCTGTCGTGACGGCCAGGCACATGCTCGCGGGGGCCTCTTCGCGCAAGCTGTACGCCATATTCTCGGCAATTCAGCGCAAGTTCTATGTCGCCAACGCTGATCCGACCCAGCTGGGCTTCTATGAAAGCATCATCGAGGGCGCGGGGCTGGACTTCGCGCGCTTCACCGAATTGTATGAGGGTGACAGCGCTCGCCAATGGACGCGTGGCGATTTCGAGCTGAGCCACCGTTTGCAGGTGCGGGCGTTTCCGACGCTGCTGGCCAGAACCGATAGCGGTGTTGTTCAACTGGCAACCGGTTTCGCCCGCGCAGCACCCCTGATCGGCAAGGTCGAGGCCGTGTTCCGCAGCTAGCGCGGTGGTGAGCGGGCCGCGATGCGAACCAGGGCGCTAGCTCGCGCACCTGGGCATGAACAGGCTTGCGACTCGCTGTCAGTTCAGGCTAACGCGTCCGTGCCAGTGGAGTAGCGCCCGCCAGTCTCTCGATCAGCGCACGGACGCTGCCCGGCAGCGCATCCAGCTCGCGCACCAGCATGCTGCGCTCGCGTACCGCCCAGTCCTCGTCCAGTTGCAGGACGGCCAGTTGCATGGTGCGGCTGTGCCGACGTGCAGCGGACTCGGGAATGATGCCGATGCCCACGCCGCCCTCGATCATCCGGCAGATGGCCTCGAAGCTCGACACCTGGATGCGCAGGGCGAGCATGCCGCCGAGTTTCTCCACCTGTTCGCGCAGGAAACTCTGCAAGGTGCTGCCCTCGTGCAGGCCGATGTGCTGATAGGCGAGGGTGTCGCTGAAACTGACCGACTGCCGGTGCGCCAGGGCATGGCCCAGGGGCACCGCCAGTACCAGGCGGTCGGTGCTGAAGTGCAGCACCTGCAAGCCCGTTGCCTGCACCGGGCCGGCGATGATGCCGAGGTCGGCGGCGCCATCCAGCACCCCGCGCACGATGTCGCGGCTCAGGCGCTCCTGCAGATCGACCGTGACCCCCGGGCGCTCGGCGAGGAAGCCGGCCAGCACCTCGGGGAGGAATTCGGTGACCGCCGTGGTGTTGGCGAAGATGCGGATGTGCCCGGCGGCGTCGGTGCCGTATTCGGTGAACTCGCTTTTCAGGTAGTCCACCTGGCGCATGATCAGCCGCGCGTGCTGCAGCAGGCGCTGGCCTGCCGGGGTCAGCTCGACGCCACGGCTGTCGCGGTACAGCAGGCGGCTGCCCAGCTGGCCCTCCAGGGCCTTGATCCGTGCACTGGCTGCCGCCGGCGAGAGAAAGGCCCGGCGCGCGCCCTGGGTCAGGCTGGGCGACTCGGCGATATGGATGAACAGGCGCAGGTCGGCTAGGTCGAAATGCATGGTGGCCTCGGTGACGGCGCAAAGGTCCGCTGGGAGCGATCGGCCGGGGATCGCGGCTAGAAGTCGCCCCTGCGTGGTGAAGGCGTTAAGCATATCCGAACGCTGGATTAAATAAATGGAGATTCTCTGAACGCAGGCCGGGTTGCATGCTCTGCTCCACACAAGAACGAGCCGGAACCCTGCACCATGAGCGACTCTGCTTTCTCTGCCTGGATTGGTCGTAGCGAAGAAGTCCACGACCAGATCAGCCGTAATCTGGTCAAGCGCATCGCCGCCACCCTGGGCGACGCCACGCCTGCCCACGGCGAGGCACTTCCCCCTCTCTGGCACTGGGCGTTCTTCCAGGAGCCCGTGGCCGAGAACGGCCTGGGTACGGATGGCCATCCGGCGCGCGGTGGCTTCCTGCCGCCGGCCGACGACCGTAACCGCATGTGGGCCGGTGGCCGCATCGATTTCTTCCAGGCGCTGCGTGTCGGCGGCGAGGCCAGTCGCGTGTCGACCATCACGCACATCGAGGAGAAGCACGGCCGCACCGGCGCACTGCTGTTCGTCACCGTGCAGCACGACTACCTGCAGGACGGCCAGCTGGCCATCCGCGAAGAACAGGACATCGTCTACCGCGAGCCCAGCCCCCCCAAGGCCAACAGTGGCGAGCCGCTGGTCGCCGGGGACTGGCGCGAGGCGGTGACGCCGAGCAGCACGCTGCTGTTTCGCTACAGCGCGGTGACCTTCAACGGCCATCGCATCCACTACGACTGGCCCTATGTCACTGAAACCGAAGGCTACAGCGGCCTGGTCGTGCACGGCCCTCTGATCGCCACGCTGAGCCTGCGCGCCTTCTGCCGCGCCAACCCGCAGGCGCGTCTGCGCCGCATTGCCTACCGCGGCCTGCGTCCGCTGATCGCGCCGCAGCCGTTCGAAGTCGGCGGGCGTATCAGCGAGGTCGGCCATGCCGAACTGTGGGCGGGCAACGAGGCCGGCCTGGCGCAGCGCGCCGAGGTGCAATTCGACTGATTGTTCGTAGCCCGGATGCAATCCGGGAAATCGCCCCGGATTGCATCCGGGCTACGGCTCACTGAGGAACTGTGATGAACGCCAGCAACAACGAAGAACTCAATGCCATCCGCGAAGGCGTGCGCGCCCTGTGTGCGGAGTTTCCCGCCGAATACTGGCGCAAGATCGATGAGGAGAAGGGCTTCCCGGAAGCCTTCGTCAGCGCCATGACCGAGGCCGGCTGGCTGTCGGCGATGATCCCGGAAGAGTACGGCGGCTCGGGCCTGGGCCTGGCCGAGGCGTCGGTGATCCTCGAGGAGGTCAACCGCTGCGGCGGCAACTCCGGGACCATCCACGGGCAGATGTACAACATGTTCACCCTGCTGCGTAACGGCAGTGACGAGCAGAAGCGCTACTACCTGCCGAAGCTGGCCAGCGGCGAGCTGCGCCTGCAGTCGATGGGCGTGACCGAGCCGACCACCGGCACCGACACCACCAAGATCAAGACCACCGCCGTGCGCAAGGGCGACACGTACGTGATCAACGGGCAGAAGGTGTGGATCTCGCGCATCCAGCACTCCGACCTGATGATCCTGCTGGCGCGCACCACGCCGCTGGCCGAGGTGCAGCGCAAGTCCGAAGGCATGTCGATCTTCCTGGTCGATCTGCGCGAAGCCATCGGCAATGGCCTGACCGTGCAGCCGATCGCCAACATGGTCAACCACGAGACCAACGAGCTGTTCTTCGACAACCTGGAGATTCCCGCCAGCAGTCTGATCGGCGAGGAGGGCAGGGGTTTTCGCTACATCCTCGACGGCCTCAATGCCGAGCGTACGCTGATCGCCGCCGAGTGCATCGGCGATGGCCGCTGGTTCATCGAGAAGGCCAGCCAGTATGCCCGCGACCGCGTGGTGTTCGGTCGCCCCATCGGCCAGAACCAGGGCGTGCAGTTCCCCATCGCCAAGGCACACATCGAAGTGGAGGCGGCCGACCTGATGCGCTGGCGCGCCTGCGAGCAGTACGACCGTGGCGAGAACGCCGGGGCCAGCGCCAACATGGCCAAGTACCTGGCGGCGGAAGCGTCCTGGGCGGCGGCCAACGCCTGCCTGCAGACCCACGGCGGTTTCGGCTTCGCCAACGAATACGACGTCGAGCGCAAGTTCCGCGAGACCCGTCTGTACCAGGTGGCGCCGATCTCCACCAACCTGATCATGTCCTATGTGGCCGAGCACCTGCTCGAGCTGCCACGCAGTTTCTGAGGAACCGACCATGAGCACGGACACCCAGAAGCTCGCCGCCTTCCTCGCCGAGCTGCGTTACGACGACCTGCCCGAACATGTGCTGGAGCGCACCGAGGACCTGCTGCTCGACTGGCTGGGCTCGGCCCTGGCCAGCGAAGGCGCACGACCGATTCCGCTGTTCGAGGCCTACGCGCAGAAGATGGGCCCGGCCGACGGCCCGGCGCGCATCCTGGTCAACGGCCGGGGCACCTCGGCGTACTTCGCTGCCCTGGTCAATGCCGCGTCCTCGCACCTGGTGGAGCAGGACGACCTGCACAACAGCTCGGTGCTGCATCCGGCTACTGTGGTCTTCCCGGCCGCGCTGGCGGCGGCGCAGGACCTTGGCAGGTCCGGCCGCGAACTGCTGCTGGCCTCGGTGGCCGGCTACGAGGCGGGCATCCGTATTGGCGAGTTCCTCGGCCGTTCGCACTACCGCATCTTCCACACCACGGCCACCGTCGGCACCCTGGCGGCCGCCGTGGCCGTGGGCAAGCTGCTGGATTTCGACCAGCAGCAGTTCATCCATCTGCTGGGCAACGCCGGCACCCAGGCCGCCGGTCTCTGGGAGTTCCTGCGCGACGCTGCCGATTCCAAGCAGCTGCACACGGCCAAGGCAGCGGCCGATGGCCTGCTCGCCGCCTACCTCACCGAGCAGGGCTTGACCGGCGCGCAGAACATCCTCGAAGGCGAGCAGGGCATGGCGGCGGGAATGTCCCGCGATGCCGACCCGCGCAAGCTGTCCGATCGCCTCGGGCGGCGCTGGGCGCTGGTGGAGACCTCGTTCAAGTTCCACGCCTCCTGCCGGCATACCCATCCGGCTGCCGATGCCCTGCTGGCGCTGATGCAGCGCGAACGCCTGCGTCACGAGGACATCCAGCGGGTGACGGCCCGCGTGCACCAGGGCGCCATCGACGTGCTCGGCCGCGTGAAGGTGCCGCAGAGCGTGCACCAGGCCAAGTTCTCCATGGGCACCGTGCTGGGCCTGATCGCCGTGCATGGCAAGGCGCAGCTCACCGAGTTCGCCGAGCTGGCGCTGCAGGACCCGGCCGTGGCGGCGTTTCGCGACAAGGTGCAGATGCGCCTGGACCCCGAGGTGGACATCGCCTATCCGCAGCGCTGGCTGGGCCGCGTCGAAGTGCTCACCCGCGATGGCCGCACGCTGTTCAGCGCCATCGACGAGCCCAAGGGCGACCCCGGCAACACCCTCAGCCGCGCCGAGCTGGAAGACAAGTTCCGCCGCCTGCTGGCCTTCGCCGGCAAGCGCAGTGGCGATGAGGCCGGCGTGCTGATCGAGCGGGTCTGGGGCCTGCGCGACAGCGCTGACCTGAGCAACCTGGCCTGACGGCTCACTTCGAATTTCCGGTGGATCGGCGAAGCGCGATCCACCCTACGGATCAGGGAACCGCACATGAACAACGCACAACAACCCCGGCCATTGGATGGCATCACCGTGGTCAGCCTGGAACATGCCATCGCCGCGCCGTTCTGTACCCGCCAGCTCGCCGACCTCGGCGCGCGGGTGATCAAGGTGGAGCGTCCGGGCAGTGGCGATTTCGCCCGTGGCTACGACGAGCGCGTCAGCGGCCTGGCCTCGCACTTCGTCTGGACCAACCGCTCCAAGGAAAGCCTGACCCTCGACCTCAAGCAGGACGATGCCACCCAGGTGCTCGACAGCCTGCTGGCCAAGGCCGACGTGCTGGTACAGAACCTCGCGCCCGGCGCCGCCGCGCGCATGGGCCTGTCGTTCGAGGCCCTGCACGAGCGCTTCCCCAGGCTGATCGTCTGCGACATCTCCGGTTACGGTGAGGGCGGCCCCTATGAGCAGAAGAAGGCCTACGACTTGCTGATCCAGAGCGAGGGCGGTTTTCTCTCCGTCACCGGCGGGCCGGGCGAGGAGGAGATGGCCAAGGCCGGTTGCTCCATCGCCGACATCGCGGCCGGCATGTATGCCTACACCGGCGTGCTCTCGGCGCTGATGCTGCGTGGCCGCACCGGCGTCGGCAGCCGCGTCGACGTGTCGATGCTGGAGAGCCTGGTGGAGTGGATGGGCTACCCGCTGTACTACGCCTACGAGGGGGCCACGCCGCCGCCACGCGCGGGCGCAGCGCACTCGACCATCTACCCCTATGGCCCGTTCCCGGCCGGCGATGGCGGCACGGTGATGCTCGGCCTGCAGAACGAGCGCGAATGGGCGGCGTTCTGCGACAAGGTGCTGGAGCAGCCCGCGCTGGCCAGCGACGAGCGCTTCAGCGCCAACTCGCGGCGCTCGGCCAACCGCAGCGAGCTGCGCGCGATCATCCTCGAGGCCTTTGCACGCATGACTGCGGCGCAGGTGATCGAGCGCCTGGAGCAGGCGCAGATCGCCAACGCCCAGGTCAACGACATGGCCGGCGTCTGGGCCCATCCGCAACTGCAGGCGCGGCAGC
>CEUI01028589.1_pt1 | contig 37792 bp, 48 predicted proteins | sample 531411 | NCBI WGS metagenome assembly CEUI01 (sample SAMEA2622841, study PRJEB7988) | marine metagenome | isolation source: saline water (ENVO:00002010), including
AGGAACGAAGGAAGTTAGATAAGCAGTTCTTTGATATTATTGAGGGTCGGAGCACAGAGGAAGTTCCAGAAGAAGCCTCAGATATATTAAAAGAGGCTGAAGAAGCCCGTAGAGCCCGTCAGGTTGGGCTATCTACAATGAGTCCTGAACTTATTGCACAAAATACATGGTGGGACTCCGATTTTACTAACGCTAATTTAAGATACCAAGAAATTGCACTAGATACTACTAAATCGAAAGAAGAAAAACTGAAAGCACAGCAGCGACTAGCAAAAGAACTCTATGAACTGGCTCAGTTACGGGTAGAAGAAAAACCTGAATATAAGAAAGAGGGAATTATAAAGCGAGTTCTATTAGGTGATCCCGTAGCGTCAATGGCACGTAGCCTTAACGCTTATGGGGAAGATGTTGCAATTTATATTCGAGCAAAGTCAATTACAGGACTTTCGTTAGAAGAAATTAACGATAGAGAGATACATGGTAGGGAAATAGAAGACGAACTCTTAAACCCAAAATATGTTGTCCTTGTTGATGGTATAGAAAGTGCGAAAGACTTTGAAGATTATATCAAAACAGATGCTGGAAAGACACACCTCAATACTGTTTATGATTCCCTCCCTGAACAATATAAAGTGGGTGGTGCTGAGTTTATACGATTACAACGATTACTATTTGAGAGATATAGATAATGCCAATTAACTTTGATGAAGTTCAAGATTATGACAGTTTCCTTGCAGACCGTCCAGAACAAACCCCCGAAGTATTCCAACAAGAACAAGAAGAAGAAATGGGATTCTGGGGAACAGTTGGGGACATCGCTGCTGCTCCTGTTCGGGGTGTCGCTGGTGCAGCCGAAGGTCTCCTAGAGATAGGAAACATCTTTGGGCTCGACTATGATGTTCCCGAAAACTTAGGTCTTGGAGAATCTGAAACATTCGCAGGATCAGCTGTCGAGGGAATAACTCAGTTTGTTTCCGGTTTCCTTCCGGGAATAGGAATAGCAGGTCGTATAGGTGCTGCTGCGGGTTGGGCAGGAAAGACTGGTAAGGTTGCTCAAACTGTTGCAAGACTGCATGACTCTAAAAGAAAACTTAGTGCTCTTGCGGTTCTTCGGGGTTCTGAAGCAATCAAGTATACGGCTGCTGGTGCTATTGCTGACTTCACAGTCTTTGATGGGCACGAAGAAAGGCTGTCTAATCTTATTGAAAGTTTCCCTGAACTAGCGAATCCTGTTACAGAGTTTCTAGCTGCTGATGAAGATGATTCTGAAATTGAAGGTAGGTTAAAGGCTGCTGTTGAAGGTGCTGGACTTGGATTTGCTATTGATGGTCTATTGATTGGCTTTAAGGCGATGAGAGCAGGTATCTCTAAACTCCCCGATAAACAGGTAGCATCTGTAGCTGCTGAAAAGAAAGCTGCGGAGTTAGCAGAAGAAGCTGCAAGCAAAGGAGTGGAAGGAAGTCACACAAGCATAGGAGTCCGACAGCTACAATCTGCGGATGGTTCTCGGTTCTGGCTGACGGAAGACGGGAAGGTTGTGGATAATATCGCAGACCCCGAAGGAGTTGATTTATCTTGGGAGTCTTTTGATGACTTTATGATGGATACAGGAGGTACGTTTGTAGATGTTAAACCTCAAGATCTCACAAAACATGAGTATGTTCTACACCGTCTTAATGAATTAGAGGGTGAGAATACCGCTAATGCTATTCGTGCCTTCCTGACTGATAGTCCTCTACCCGGAGAGGCGGGCGAAACTATTGAAGCCATATTAAAGGATCACCAGTCTGCCGTAAAGGTTGCCCAAGAATCTGGGGAGAATGTACATCCTAGAGTCCTAGCAGATTATGAAGAGTTAGCAAAAGAAGCTGCAAGCAAGGGTGCTGATGATGTAGTAGAAGAAACAACAAAGAAGGGTGTTGATGATGCTCTGGAAGAAAGCACCGAGTCTACCGTAAAAGAAGTCGATGAGTTCAGTGAAGAAGCAACTGAAAGAGCCCTTGCAGAAGAAGAAGCTGCTCTTGATAAACTTACTATAGAAGAAATTGAAGCGAGCCTTGAAAAGAAACTATTTAACTTAGAGAAAGCCAGCGACACCGCTTCAGTTCGACAAGCACTCATTCCTATTGTTGCTCATAACAGAGCCCTTAGAAAGATTGCTGAAACAACTATAGATACCAAAGATATGGCAGCATCGGCTAGAGAAGTTCGAGATGATATACAAAACGGTGCTGGAGTTAAGCTGGGTTCTGATGAAGAACTAGAAGCCATCCTTAAAGAAGGTGGAGACGCATTAGAGAACCTACAACACAGTATGGATGTAACCTTGGTTGTTCGTGATGAACTACACAATAGGACTAAAATTCTTATTACACATACTAAAAAAGCCGTAGACCCCGCCCAAGGCACAAAGATGGATATGGTGAACTTCCTGAAGCAGCGTATGCAACTGGAAGATCTCACCACAATGGTTAGAGGTCTTGGTGGGGCTTGGGGTCGTGGTCTGCGTTCAATGGGGCTAACTGCACCTGTCCTACGTAGAGACTTAGACAAATTGTCTAAAGAATCTTTAGAAACGAACCCAAGTCTTGCAGATGATATTATTGATGCTGCTGGTGGGGAAGCTGTTGTAAAAGCGGAAATGGAGAAGTTCCTTGCTGCTGCTGAAACTGGTGGAAACATGGCAGCACTCTCAGCTGCTAGAGGTAAAGTTACAAAGACGGGTGCGGTCATTGAGTATTGGATGAATGCTGTCCTGAGTGGCCCTGTTACATCTGCTGTTAATATGACTTCTGCAATCTTAACGACAATGCTTGCTCCTGCGGAAAAAGCCATCGGACACGCTTTGACTGGGCAAATGCACAAAGTTGGAGATGACTTAGCAAGATATGCTTATTTAGCTTCCAGTATTGGAGATGCCCTAAATGTCGCTAAGTTAGCGTTTAGAGAAGGTGAAGCAATACTCGATCCTACAATGACTACAGTAGAGACCGCAGGTCGTAAGTATAAAGTCACAGAAGCACTATTAGAAACTAGACTAAACAACAGTACAATGGGACAAGAAGCAAGCCGTTGGTTAGGATCAACTGTAAATTTACCTTCAAGATTCCTTTCAGCGACTGATGAGTTCTTCAAACAAATTAACTATAGAAGTGTTATGAAATCGGAATTGGCTGCGGAAGCTGCGGGTAAAGGAATTACAAACCCAAAACTTATCGCAGAGTATGTTGAAGAAAACTTTAACCGTTTAGTAACAGATGGTCAATTTCTAAGTCAAAAGGGTTTCCGAAAAGAAGTCAAAAACCTCAGTGATGATGACCTATTAGCAGCACTACAAAAAACAGATAACCATGTTCTTAAACTTATGAAAGATGGTAAGTTTAATAGAGCACTTGCTGAAACTGGGTGGGTTCGTGACAGGATGAGTGACTACAGTCCGATGGCTGAGAAAGCTCGGTCAGTTGCTAGAGATGTGACATTTACAACTCCACTCAGTCACGATAGAGGTTTGTTTATTGGTGTAAGTAAAAGTGCCTCCGACTTTGTGAACAAGCACCCTATCGCTAGGTTTGTTATGCCATTTGTAAGGACTCCTGCAAACATTATACAACACTTCTTTGATAGAGTACCCCTGCTTGGGACGAGCCAGCGTAAAGCTGTAATGGATTGGAATAAACAACTCCACCACTCTAAAGCGGAAGTTAGAGCAGATGCTATAGGTCGCTTAATGACTGGTAGTATGTTTGTTACTACAGGTATCCTTGCAGCAGCTAATGGCGGTATCACAGGTGGTGGCCCAACAGATAGAAACCGTAGAAGGATGATGGAAGATGCTGGTTGGCAACCCTACTCGGTAAAGATTGGTGATTCCTATATCTCATATAGAAGGCTTGATCCCTTTGCGATGACCTTTGGTATGATTGCAGATCTCACAGAAATCTTCATGGAAGGCGATGAAACAGTCCGTGAAACAGCGGGTGATTACATTTCAGCCCTTACAATGAGTGTTGCAAGAAACTTAACCAGTAAAACATACCTTACAGGTGTCACACGGTTATCAGATGCTTTAACGAAACCAGAAACTGCTGGTAGTTCATACCTACGGAGTACCGCTGGTTCATTCGTACCAAACTTCTTAACACAGATGAATCGTTCATTTGAAGATGAGAATAAAGATGTTAAGAACTGGATTGATACCTTTAGAGCTAGGATTCCCGGATTCTCACAAGATGTAGCACCCCAAAGGAATATGTTTGGAGAACCTATAGTAAAACACGGGGCAGTCGGCCCAGACTTTGTGTCACCGTTTGACTACTCAGAGACCACCAGCGATGTCTTAAAGAAAGAACTTGCCGAGATTGGACACCCATTCACTCCACCGAGATCATTAAAGAATGGTGTAGAACTTCGAGAAGCTGTAAATCAATCAGGACAATCAGCGTATGATCGTTGGTTAGAACTTCATGGTGAAGTTAAGATTGGCGGTCGCTCAATGAGGCAAGCCATTACTCGTCTAATTAAATCTAGAAAATACAAACAATTACCGTATGAAGCCATCGAAGGACTCGAAAACAGTCCCCGTGTCCGTGAAATTAACAAGATTCTGTCCAAGTATAGAGCAAAAGCGTTTTCGCAGATGCTTAGAGAGTTTCCTGATGTTCGTCAAAGAGATGAAATAAATCTTTTGATTAAACAAGCAAGGAGAACTGGACAATCCTACGAAGAACTCTTAGCCCTTGCGAATCAATAAGGAATAACTTATGCCCATTTATAGCTATGACAGATATGAAGCTGATGGTTCAACAACTATCTTCTCTATTACTATCAACTATCTATCCGAAACCCACTTAAAGATTTATATTGATGGTGTCTTACAGACTACCGGATACACTTTAGATCCTAGTACAAACCGAGTAACGTTTACGTCTGCCCCCACTGCTGGTTCGATTGTCGTTATTCAACGAAACACGCCTAAAACCAAAGCATTGTATCAGGAGGAGATTGTAGATTTTCAGGATGGCTCAGTATTATCTGAAGAAGATTTAGATAATGCGGTACTAGGTCTTCTTTACATTACCCAAGAAGCAGAAGATGCGGGTAACACAAATGCTCTAAGTTATGATCTTGTTAAAAATGCTTATAATGCTGCACGGGGGGATGTAAGCCAACGCATAAGTAACGTAGCAACACCTACAGATACATTGGATGCTGTTACAAAACAATATGTTGATTCAAAGGTTTTATACAACGCCCCTAGTGCTCCGCAAACATGGACACTCAATGGGGATGGTGCAACATCTGCATTTACTTTAGACCCATCGCCAGTATCTACGGATGTTACTATGTTTATTGTAGATGTTGATGGCGTAATACAGAAACCTACAACTGACTTTACAATATCTGGATCTACAATAACATTTGAATCCTCTCCCGCACCCCCTAGTGGTACTGGTAATATCACTGTAAGAAACTTTGGGGTTGCTAGAGATATCATAGCTTCACCAATACAGCCCGGATCTTTAGAAGAGGTAGCTCTTACTGTTAAAGGTGTTTCTGGGCAAACCGGAGACTTACAACAATGGCAAGATAGTTCCGGAGCAGCGTTAGCAAAAATCAAATCAGATGGTGATGCCGAGGTGGCTGATCTTCAGGTAACTGGCAACGCTGATGTCGATGGCACATTGACAGTAGATGGAAGTACAACACTTACTGGCGGTATTTCAGGGGACTTAACGATTACAGGGGGCACAACTACTGGTGCTCTTGCAGCATCTGGTGATGTCTCTATCAACACGAATAAACTAACTATTCAAGCCTCTTCAGGAAATCTACAAGGTGCGGGTACAATACTGACTACTGGAAACATAACGAGTTCAGGTGGAGACATTATAGCTACAGGCGGTAATCTGTCTGGTAATCTTGTAATGAACTCAAATAAGATTACAGGACTCCAAACCCCAACCGCAGGATCAACCGATGCAGCTACAGCTGCTTATGTAGATAGTGTGGTTGCTCCAGACGATTTATTAAAGATATATGCTGCTTGTTCTTTTGAGGTTCAAACGTATGGCAATACGATAACAGTCCAAAACTTTACTAATTTCGGGAACGTTTCGAGTGTAGTTGGAACATACTATACTAATGGGGACAGATATCGTATGGTAGTTACCTTTACAAATTCTATACCCCACGGAACTAACATTAGAATCTGTGGTGTAAACGATGCATATCCTTTAAGGAACTTTGGAGAAACTTTTACGGGTTCTAATAGTGACACATATCGTTGTGATAAAGTTGATACAAATAAAATAAAAATTGTGAGCACAACCTATAACAATGATGGTGGTTATGACCGCTTTGACTTGATGGTTATAGGTACGACTTTAGGTGTTTAATAATTAAGGAAAACTCATGGCTAAACAAGTACAACTCAGGCGTGGAACGAATAGTGAACACGCTACATTTACAGGGGCAGCAGGTGAACTTACCTATGTCACTGATGATAAGACTTTAAGAATACACGATGGAACTACTGCTGGTGGTATTAAAGCTATTACCGAAGGCACTGGTACAACAAACATTTCCAATAATGTTGATATTACAGCAGGTAATCTTAACATTACCGCAGGTGCGTTGCAGTTTGCAGGTAATACTGGAATGACTATTAGGCAAGTTGTCACCTCAAGCACTACGGGAACTGAGCCTACAATTACCTCACCAAGTAATGATACAACAACAGGTCACTTTATATCAATCACGCCACAAACAAGCGGGTCTAAAATACTGGTTCTTGGGTCTATGCAGTGTTCTATGGATCCAGACTCTACTCCCGCCTACGCAGGTGTTAGAGTCAATTTGTATACCCACACTTCGCAACAAACAGTAAACACTACAGCAGCAGGAACTCCTCTTTTGGCAGGAGCTGATGCAGGGCCTCTATTTAGAATAAGAGAACATGATAACAGTGCCGCTCATCACGTAGTCTATCCTCTTTTATATGTGTATGAACCTGGAGATACCACAACTAGGTATTTAGATTTTACAATTAACTGCGACAACGAAGAGACAGACGAGGTTCAGCACGACCGTAGTGCAAGCCCTTTCTACGCTATCGAACTCGCTTAAAATAAAAATTTTGGATAACTTATGACTACAAAAATTATTGCGGATATGTTGGATTCCACCGAGAAAACCATATCTATTTCAAGCTCTGCTAATTCGGGAAAAGTTCCTCAACTTAATACGAGTGGTCTTGTTCCCACGTCTTTAATAAGCACCTCATTATCGTTTACCGATTTAGGACTACTAGAAAAATCAGCTGATCCTAGTAACCCCGCAGAAGGGGAAGCAACAATATGGATGAGTGATGGTACGGGTGCGGGGGATGATGGTGATATTATGATTAAAATTACAGCCGGAGGTTCTACAAAGACCGCCACTTTAATAGATTTTAGTGCGGTGTAATTATGAACGAAGAACTACTGTTAGCTCTGGGTCGCTTAGAGGGTAAGATGGATGCTCTTATAACAAGACAAGCAGTCCATGATGAAGAACTAGAGAGAATGGACGTAAGACTTAGAAACTTAGAACAATCCCGTAGTTGGCTTATGGGAGCATCCGCAGCCATTGGTGCTTCTTTTGCTTTAATAGTACAATGGCTAAAAGGATAATCAAATGTTAGTACAAACACTTGTAGATGCACAATCAGTTAGTGCAGATACTCAGAGTTCAGCTGTGACATTGCATATGCCTAAGACAATACGAGGTATCGTGCAGTATCGAACATCATCATACTCTGGACTTACAAACATCATCTTCAAATTACAAGGCAGACTCAGTGAGGATATGGAATGGATTGATGTGGCTAATACTTCTAAAACTCACACCAGTGATACTACAACTGGTGTTGAAGATATCACGTTATATCCTCTGATGCGTTGTCACATGAATATAACGGGAACAGGCTCAGTCACTGTAGATGTTCAAATTGGTGCATAAAATTATTATTGAGGAGATTTATCATGCCTAAAGGTGGAGATAACACAACAACAACAACCCAAGCAACTCGAAAAGCAACCTCAAGATCTTCGTCATTCAGTAGGTTCACTTCTTTAACAGGGCGTGGCTCACGTTATGGAAGCCGAACGGCAATGCGTGGTTTAACTATTAAAGGGCGAAAGAAAAAGAAGAAAAAAGACAAGGCTATCTAATGGATAAGAAAGAACTAGGAGCACTCCACGAAGCTATTGCGAAAGAACTATTAAGTCGCATTAACTCAGGAGAGGCTTCTTCAGGAGAACTTAATGTCGCTAGGCAGTTCCTTCGAGATAACGGTATTGATGCCAATACCACCCAATCGAAGCCACTCCTAAATCTCACTAAGGTCTTACCATTTGACCCTGAACAGGACATCGAAGAATCCGCATGATGGAAATAGACCCACGAATTAAAGACTTCAGGAACTTCCTGTATATGGCGTGGGAACATCTTGGATTACCCGATCCTACACCTGTTCAGTATGACATAGCGGATTACATTCAGAACGGCCCGAAGAGGCGTTGTGTGATGGCGTTCCGTGGCGTAGGAAAATCTTGGATTACCTCTGCCTATGTCTGTCACCAGTTACTGCTAGACCCCACTAAGAATATCTTGGTGGTATCTGCCAGTAAGCAACGAGCTGATGACTTCAGTACCTTCACTCTAAGACTTATTGCTGAGATGGAGATATTGCAGCACCTCAAACCCGGAGACAACCAGCGTAACTCAAAGATATCCTTTGATGTTGCACCAGCTCCGGCTTCCCATGCACCCTCTGTTACGTCCAAAGGAATTACCTCTCAGATTACTGGGAGTCGTGCTGATCTCATTATTGCAGACGATGTGGAGTCTTTGAATAACTCTGCGACACAGATGATGCGTGATAAGCTGGCTATGCAAGTCCAAGAGTTTGATGCTGTATTGAAACCCGAAGGACACATCATATATCTAGGGACTCCTCAAACTGAGCAATCGCTCTACAATGAGTTACCTGAACGTGGCTATGAGGTCAGGATATGGCCAGCCCGTATGCCGTCTGAAAAACAGATTGCTAGTTATGGTTCACGGCTTGCTCCTAGAATCCTTGAGATGGACTTAGAGCCATCCAAGGCTATCGACCCCAAACGGTTCAATGAGTTTGACTTAATGGAACGTGAGGCATCCTATGGACGCTCAGGGTTCGCCTTGCAGTTTATGCTTGATACATCTCTCAGTGATGCTGAACGATACCCATTGAAACTGTCAGATCTTGTCATTATGCGACTCGATAAAGAACACGCACCTGAGAAGATTGTCTGGGCAGGAAGTCCTGAGTATGCCTATAAAGATTTACCGTGTGTAGGTTTTGGTGGCGATAGATTCTATATGCCAATGGGTACTTCAGGAGAGTTTAGAGAGTACCAAGGGTCTGTCATGGCGATTGACCCTTCAGGTCGTGGTGCAGATGAAACTGCCTATGCGGTTGTGAAGATGCTGAACAGTCAGCTTTTCGTTACAGCTGCGGGTGGACTACCGGGAGGATACTCTGATGAAACTTTGAAGAGTCTTTCAGTTATTGCGAAAGAACACTCAGTCAATGAGATTATCGTTGAGAGTAACTTCGGTGATGGAATGTTTACTGCTCTCCTCCAACCAATCCTCTCTAAGATACATAAGGTCACTATCTCCGAGGTACGCCATAATATCCAGAAAGAAAAGAGGATCTTGGATGTTCTCGAACCTGTCATGAACAGGCACAAACTGATTGTAGAGGAAAAACTCATCCATGATGACTATAACTCTACCAAACATCTACCCCCAGAGAAAGCCCTGAAGTATCAATTATTCTACCAAATGACAAGGCTCACAAGGGACAAAGGTTCTCTAGCACATGATGACCGTTTAGATGTCCTTGCAATGGCTGTCCAGTATTGGGTAGACCAAATGTCTAGAGATGTCGATGAGGCAGTTCAAAGCCACCACAGAGATAAACTCCAGAAAGACTTAGATACTTTCATGGATCACGCACTAGGAAGACAGGGAAGGGAGCAAACCACATGGCTCTCCCAGAATCACTAGAGAAAGCCGTAGATGAGTTCATAGAAGCATGGGAGAAGTTCCTACTCGATGAACTTGATACGCAAGAAGTAACTGACTACATTATACGGATGTTAAAGGTACGAGAACAGTCTGAGAGCGATTCTACGGACATCTTTGAGTAAATATGACTCAGGAGTCCCCTAAACCAAAGAACCCCGTACAGAGCATCCTAGCCCCCTTAGAATTAAAGACAAGTATATGAGAGACTGAAAGTCTCTTGGGCTGAAGGACTCAAAGAACTCAGATTGAGCACTGGGCAGTGATGGTGTAAAAGCCTCCCCCCACAATCGCTTCTAGATATGTTATCATTGTGAATCTAGATACATAGAACTTTGAATGTTCCCCAGACCCCATATCCATAGATATCTGGTTGCATCCTCCTAATCGAATATCTGTGGGGGGTTTGGGGGGCTTCAGGATCTAAAGAATCTAGATTGAACACCTAATCTTTAATTGTCTATAGATACTTGAAGTAATCTTAGAGTGTCTATAATGAATATACATAATAAATAATTATTAAGTAATATATCTATAGACTCTTTAAGTCATCTTATAGACCCCTTAGAATTATCTTTAAGAGGTCTATAAGTTCTCTTAAAGTCCCATTAAAAGATAACCTTTAGGAGACCTATATGTACAATTACTTATACTGGTCTAGAGTCATTATTATTTTAGATATCTGTAGAGTTGCGGTGGCTTAATGAAACTTAAGGTGGGAGCTTTGGATGTCGTGGTGTCATTCAAAGATATGGGTGATGAAGTCTTTGGACACTATGATCCTGCCCCTGAACCACACATAGATATCCACAAGGATCTCACCACATACCTACAAGCCATGACAGTGCTGCATGAGGTCTTAGAGTGTATTGTGGATAACTATGGACTCAGCGTCTCTGAAAGTGGCATAAGAGTCTTAGAGAATCTACTGGTGATGATTGTTAAGGATAATCCAGAAGAAGTCCAGCGATGGCTGGAAGATATACAAGGAGTTTCTAATGATAACAGTAGAAAATCTTGTAAAGCGTATAGAGAGACTGGAGAGACTTCTAGAGGTCTATAAGTCTAATCGGGAAGATAAATATAAGAAGGCTTCAAAAGAAGACCTAAAGGAAATATCAGGGAAACTTGAGGATCATGATAAACGGAAAGATTAGTGGGTGTGATAAGAGTTGTAATTGTCCATGTCCTAAAGAAACTGCTAAAGATGACCTGAAGAAATGTCAGGAATCCCGAAAGAAACAATCAGAGCAAATCTCTCAGCTTAAAAAAAAGATGTTTGCAATGTCCATAGCGATTGCTGTGGTTGTTGGCGTTGTTTCTAAAGAGACCATAGATAAAGTCGTAGAATACTTCCAGACTTACGACAAGGTTAAGCAAGCTATAGATAATGTAAGCCAGAGTCCTAATGATTACGAAATAGGCATTCCAATGTATTCTGGAGTATCTCCTTCGCCTAGTGCATTAGCAGTCTTTGGGTTGCCCCTATTGATGCCCTGTAAACGAAGGCGTTAAATTTGGTAAAAAAATCTGAGACCCTATATATCGTGTGTTTCGTCCAGTTTACCCCGTAGCCCCGTACGCATCCGCACGTATCACGATTTGCACGGCCGCACCACCTACACGCTGAGCACGGCATACGCTGCATGGCGAGTACACTATCAATGTACCGATGTACAATCGGCCGCCAACATAGCGAGCTGCTCGATTGATATTGCCCTCTATTTTTTTGAGGGCGGTTTTAAGTTTTAGTACATCTTTACTGTACTTATTGTGGTACACTTACCGATACTACATGAGGAGGATACTCAATGAAGTACGCAAGAAAACCAATTACAGGTGAAACAGTGCGAGTACATAAGAACCTTAATACAGGCAAGTGGAGCGTATCAGCTCGCATACCTAAAAAGGGATTCCAAGTTATCGCCCATCTTGATACCGTGACGATTCACAATGCGATACCTAAAGTATCTATAAAAGGTGTACAGCGTATCCGTGAAAAACAAGTACGATCAGTGGTGGCACGTATTGAAGGTACATTTATAGGTACTAACATAGATACCGCAGCGAGTACCGCTATTTACTACAATCCTTACCGTAATGAAAACTTTACTTACACCGATGGCACTATATATAAAGGTAGCAGCGTTGGTACTTTTCATAGTGCAGCATCACACTTCAATATCTAGGAGGATATTCAAAATGTATAAATATGACGAACTAGCCGAGCACTATAGAACTTTCCTACGAGAAAATGGCCAAGAATGGGCGATCGAGAACATTGATGATATTCATCACTACGCATTTAATCAGGATTATTACATAATTGGCACTTATCGAGCCAAGCAATGGCTAGCCGATAACGTTTTTGAGTGTATCGAGGTTATCCGTGAATATGAACAAGATAATTTCGGTGAGGTTATGACAGACTTAAGCGAGCCTGAAAAGATTGTGAATATGTACGCTTACATAGTTGGCGAGCAAGTGGTACAGGATATACCGATCGACACTGTATTCGCATAAAAACACTCGCAAGCTCGCAAGGTATCGCAGCTGAAAAGTTGCGGTATCTTTTTTACCGTGCTGGACAATCCAGCGATCCGAGATTTTTAGTCATCACCAATACAGGAGGATACATAATGAAACAAGAAGTACCACTATACGCCACAATCCCCGCCAATAAAAGAGGGTATCATGTTATCTACTTTACAGGCACTGCAGATACCAGCAGCTTGACGGGATATGGTGATATCCAACAGGGTAAGGTATGGGAGGAACTGCCTAAAGGCCTCCCCATAATTCATCATTCATGGGATTCTGCATTGATAGCTTTAGAATTAGTTAATAGCTATCGCTCCGATGCTAAAGAATACCTACAGGCATTACTACAGCTAGTACCTACTCATGGTGGTAAGGTGGTCTATAAATGAATAACGATAGACCACTATTCGACAAATTAGGCACACTCGGTAAGATATCTATCATTGCTGCTGGACTCTTATTGTTCCCTTTTTTATTCGTATGGTATGTACTTGATACATTCTATACAGCTACTTTCAAAAACTGATTAGTCAAAAACAATCTATAGGAGGATAATAAAATGACTATAAAAACTACAATAACAATTCCAACACCGATAAAAAAGTGTATCCGTAAAGAGGAACATAGCCGATCGGCCGTTCATGCTGCACTGCTATCATACGATCCCTCATTCGGCGGTACAGTTTTAGCCACCGATGGGGCTACTCTCATATCTATTAAGAATCTAAAAGGTACTGGTGAATCCACTACTCGATTAGTCCATCGGGATAGTCTTAACAATCGTATGCAAGGTAGCCGAGTAGAATTATCCGATGATATGCTCATGGTAGAATCTGCAAGGGATAAATGGTCTAAGGGTACTTATGTGGAGGATATGCCAGCACCACCATATCATGACGTTATCGGTATTCCCGATGAGGATAAGGTAGCTCATACTGTAACGATAGACGCTGAGAAGCTATACAATATGGCATTAGCGTTGCGAGCTGCTGGACAAAGGCCTACTGTTACTCTTTACTTCCCTAAAAACAATTCAGCAATAGCGGTCGATGGTGGTATCGGTGTAGGTATGCTAATGCCGTGCAACACCGATAAAAACTATGCAGCTTCTAAAACACGTTTTCATGCTCATGCTGAGAATGCTAAGAGGATACAGGAATAAACACTATAGGAGGGTATAGGTGAAAACTTATACTCTCTTTTTCACAATCGGATATCATGGTGATATCTAAAACTTTAGTCATAAACAATCTATAGGAGGATAATAAAATGACTACTAAAAACACGATGAGCACTACCTATACCTTAAGAATCTATGAAGATGATTGTTCAGAATCACCTAGAGAATGGGATAATCTCGGCATCATGGCCTGTAGCCACCCTAGGTACAATTTGGGCGATCCCGATGTTAGTCCAGCGGATATACCCGATGATGCGTTGCTAGTCTTACCTTTATATCTTTATGACCATAGCGGTATAACTATGAACACTACAGGTTTTAGCTGCCAATGGGATAGTGGTCAGGTAGGGTATATCTACACTACTAAAGATAAGATCAAAGAATGCTACGGTGATGCTGTTACTCTTGATTCTTTAGATATGAAGAAACTGCAAAAGCAATTAGTCCAAGAGGTAGCTACCTATGACGAATACCTTAGAGGGAATATATACGGGTACTCTTTAGAATCCGATGGTGAGTTGATTGATAGCTGCATGGGATTCTATGGTACTAATTGGTTAGATAATGGTCTATTCGAGAATCTACCTATTGAAGTAGTCCAGCATATCACCGATAACGATATGGATATAGAGCATGGCTGGAATACATTAAACACAATTACAATTAGTCAATAACAATCTATAGGAGGATACATAATGACTACTAAAACAGAATTACAACCAATCACTAAAACAGCATTCTATGCGTTGTGTGGTGAGCTATTAGTCGATCCTACGATAGCGTTAGAAGATGAGGCTATAGTCAAGATGATTGATAGTCGAGCACCTTATAAAGATGTTTATGATTACATGGTGAATACCTTTTAACACTTATCTATAGGAGGATAAAGTAATGCTATATATGGAACATAAGGAATTAAAACGATTCTTAACAGATAAACAGATAGGTGATTTAGAGTGTGATGGTGCTATCGAGTGGATAGAATACTTTGAACACTTTTGGATTCGCGATACTAGGAGGATACTTAATATGCGTAAGCTAAAGGCCAAAACAATTAGACGGTTAGTCGCTAAGACTCTAGAGCTCAATAAAGAGCAGCAGCTACGTAGACATCATCTTGTATGGATACTTGAACGTATCGCTGGACAGGGTGATGGTTACTTACCCTCAAAAGAATTATATAAGATTGTACAGGACGATGACCAATGAATAACCAAATAACAATGATCAGTAAACTCATAGCACTATCAGATCACCTACAGCTCCCGCCCGATTCTTTTAGTCGATTATCACCATCTTTTGAGGATAGGTGTAGGATTATCTATCAATCAGCCGATGGTAACGATAGAACTTTTTTAGTCTTAGAGGAACATGAGGTACAGGAGAGAGATTTAGTCGATTTTAAGCATGAACTTAGCAAGGGATTTAGAATAATAGAACTTATAGATATACGGGAGGATAAACAAGGAGGATACGAACAATGAAACTAGAAGAACAAATAGAACAGCTTAAAGAAATGGTACTTTTGTTAATGGATGCAATAAAGATGGATTCCCTTGAGTATGAGTCTGAAGTGATGGGGAAAGCGTATGACCTTATAGATAAAATGGAGACCACAACCAATGAAAACTAAAACACACAATAATCAAGTCTATGTAGATGCGGGGCTCATCTGGATTGGCGATCCGTGCTACATTATGGGCAACGATGCAAGTCATAGAGTTACTCGCTGGTCTGAGTTTTGTGAGCAGCTTGAAAACCACGATAAAATATCTACACCACTTGGGGAAGGTGTTGGGGTATTAGTCGATTCGGGGTATGGTGATGGCTGCTATGAGGTGGAAACCACGACAATAGATGATCCTCACTGGGGCACTAGAGTATCATCGGTAACAATTACTTTTATTCGTAAGGAGGATGACAATGAATGATATAAAAACGAAACAATCAGAATGTATAGATGTGATATGGAAGCAGTTACTACACCTAGAAAGCTGCGATCTTAACACGGTAACAAACCACACCGATGAGGACTGGGCTGTGGCTGTTTTACGATTAGTCGAGCTTGTACAGGAACTTGCTGTTTATGTAGCGGAGGAACACGATGAAACGAGAATGTAAAACCTTACAATGTACTAACGAACCTCATGACTTTGGCTGTTGGGATAATGGGGAGTATTGTAAAGAGTGTGTAAGACGTATTGACGAAACCGCAGATGCACTAAGGGATACGATAAACTTTAATCGTGTTATGGGTTATAACGATGATGGTACATTGACAAGACACGTGAATGGTGTACCAAACGGTGATCCTAACGCTAAGGGTGATATCGAATATCGAAGGGGTGGAGTATGAAACAACCTAAAACACTTGGAGAACTCGCTGATTACACATACAAACACTGCTGGGCTGGTACAAGATCTGAAGATAAGACTTGGATAAACGCCAGCAAGATTCTCGATTCACTTGGGGTTAGTCGTGATGTCCGTAAGATAAACAAGATGGACATAGATAAGATGGTGCACGACTTCAAGTCCATCGGGAATGCCCCAAGTACAATCAACAGGAAGCTCGCTGTGCTGTCCAAGATTCTTACGGTAGGTGTGGAGCTTGGGGTACTCGATAGCAAGCCACCTATAAAGAAGTTGAAAGAATCACAAGGTAAAATCCGATGGTTCACAGAGGATGAGCAACGCAGCATGATCAAAGCGTTAGTCGATTTAGAGTATCCAGATTATGCAAATGTTGTTAGGGTCTTATTAGATACAGGAATGAGGTGCGGGGAACTCTTTAGTCTAGAGTGGGATGATATCCATGACAACCTGATTGTCCTTAATAAGACCAAGAACTTCTCACCGAGAACTATTCCAATGACACCTACGGTTCAAGATATCCTAGAGTGTTACGAGGAGTGGGTAAGGCCTTTTGAGTGGGCTTCCTATGATCACTTCAGAAAAGCATGGTTAGTCATGAAGGATTCTTTAGGGTGGTCTGAGGATAAACAAGCTACTCCTCACGCCTGTAGGCATACCTTCATTACGAACTTAGTGCAGGAGGGCGTAGATTCTCTTACAGTGCAGCGACTTGCTGGGCATAAGTCTTTAGCCATGACCAATAGATACACTCACCTAGCTACTAAAGACCTAGAGAGTGTGATCCATAAACTTACTATCCGTAGGGAAGCCACCTGAAAACTTCAAGAATCATAGTAAGATATCAATAGATATAATTAGGAGTACGCACGGATGCGACAAAAAGACCTTGATCTAGAGATGGTCGAACTAGGTAAGGAACGGTATTGGTCTAAGGTGAATCGAACGAGGGAAACCGAAGTCGAAACATACTCGCCTGTGGCCAAGAGATTACTTGGGGAGTCTATCGAACATCTTAAAGAGGCCATTGTAGAGTGGATGGTGTATTCAGATACAGGTGCAGGAAGAAAGCACCGAGTCCTTCCATTCTTTAAGTTATTACCTGTAGACCTTATGGCTGCTTTAACAGCTCGCACAGTTCTTGATGGGATTAGTCAAAGACGAACTCTTACCTCTATTAGTGTACGATTAGGTCAATACTTAGAGGACGAGTACAGGTTTCGTAAGATCCAAGATGAAGAACCTGATTTATGGCAGACACTATTTTCAACCGTAAGTAAACAAAGCGGGTATATTTCAAAACGTAGGTATATCCATAAGACTGCTAAAGCTGCTGGGATAATACTACCTAGATGGAGTACCAAAGACACCTGTGCGATGGGTTTAGTCCTTATCGAATTGATGCGGGAAGCGACTGGACTTATTGAGATTGAAACCTTTACGAATATGTTTGGTCGATCTACGACAACTGTTCAAGCTACTGATGATCTTCTGAATTGGATAAAAGAAGCTCACGCTATCCATGAGATACTTAGTCCTGTGTTTTTACCTATGGTTGAGAAGCCGATGCCTTGGCAGTCTATTTATATTGGCGGTTACTCATCCGATGAGGTTCGTAGGAGACCTTTAGTCAAATCTTATGACGCAGGGTACTTAGAGGATCTGAATGAATGCAGTATGCCCAAGGTATTCAAGGCGATAGAACACATACAGAATACTGGGTGGGAAGTACATAACGATGTATATAACACAATGAAGTATTGCTATGAAAACAATATCATTGTAGGAGATTTACCAAACAACCAAGATCAGGACGTACCTCCCAAGCCAGAGAATTGGGATGATATTGAGTCACAAAAAGAGTGGCGTAGGGCTGCATCCAACATACACCGTATGAATTACCAAGACCGCAGTAAAAGGTTACAACTTGGTAAGGTGTTATATCTTAGTAACAAGTTTTCTGATACTGAGTTTTATTTTCCTACTCAGCTTTGCTTTAGGGGAAGATCTTATCCCAAGCCACAATACCTACAACCCCAAGGTGCAGACTGGGCAAAAGCAAACCTTAGATTTTCTAAAGGTAAACCAATCCATACTCAGGATGAAGCGGATTGGCTGGCTTTTCAATGTGCAAATACTTGGGGACTCGATAAGAAGCCAATATACGATAGATTAAACTGGGTGTATAGCAATGAAGACCTATTTAGAGGGATACTTAAAGATCCTCTGGGGTGCAATGAGTGGGCTAAAGCGGATAAACCGTGGCAGTTCCTTGCTGCTTCCCTAGAGATGGGTCAGTTCTTTGAAGAAGGATTCGGATTTATCTCTAAGATACCTGTCGCTCAAGATGCTAGTAATCAAGGTCTTCAAATATACTCCATGTTACTTAGAGATCCTGAAGGTGCTCACTACACTAATGTGACTCCCAGTGAGATACCTCAGGATCTCTACCAGATTGTTGCGGATAAAGTTATACAGAAACTTCTTGAATCTGATAATCCCTACGCTAGTTTATGGGTAGCTTTTGGAGTAACCCGTAAAACCACCAAGAGGCAGACGATGGTTTTACCGTATGGAAGCACTAAGCAGTCATGCAAAGATTACACGATTGATTGGTTCAGAGATCAGGTGTTTAGATTTCGCAGAGATAATCCGTTTGGTACAGAAGTCTTTAAGCCGTGTATATTTCTTAGTGACATCATTTGGGAATCCATCGGGGAGTCGGTTAAGTCTGCTCGTATGGGCATGGATTGGCTCAGGAAGGTTGCTAGAATATGTATGGACAACGGTGTAAGTCCAATGTGGTCAGTACCTTCCGGTTTCTTAGTCAAACAGTTGTATGAGAAGCAGGCATCGTATGAAGTTAAGACCTCCATTGGTGATACTATTCGGAGGCATAGGTTGCAGCGAGGGAGGGGGGAAGCCTCTGCTAGAAAAAATATAAATGGAATCTGTCCAAACTATGTGCACAGTCTTGATGCTTGCCTTATGATGATGACCGTGAACTTGGGGTATCTCAATGGTGTTGATCAGTTTTCTATGGTGCATGATTCGTATGCCACCACAGCAGCTGATGCAGGTGTCCTTAGTACCTGTTTGAGAACCGCAACAGTTCAACTGTTTTCTCAAGATTTATTATCAGATTTTTCTAAACAAATTTCGGCACTATTGCCGATAGGTGTTACATTGCCAGACATACCGTATGTAGGCGGTCTGGACATCGAGGACGTACTCGATTCACAATACTATTTTGCGTAAGGAGAAACATTATGCGTAAGAAAAAACTATACCCGAAACTTACAACACCTAAAGGAATCGCTGTGTGGCCTTGGCTGAATGAGCCAGACAGAAAGTTTAATGCTACAGGTGAATACAAAGTAAACCTACAACTGTCGGAAGATGATGCTAAAGACTTTTTAGGTAGACTTAAAGAAATCCATAAAGAACATTACAAAGAAACCTGTGAGTCTGAAGGAAAGAGTAAACTAAAAAAAGCAGAACTTCCGATTGTTATGGTCGAAGATGATGAAGGTAATGAAACTGGTGAAGTACAGATTAAGTTCAAACTAAAAGCACAGTATGAATTTGATGGTAAGACAATTAGCCAGCGACCTGTTCTACTTGATGCTACAAGACGTGCCATGACGGAAACTGTTGGGGCTGGATCTACTATTCGTGTTGGTTGTGAGGTGTTCCCATACTATACGGCTGCTATTGGTGTTGGCCTCTCTCTCCGTTGTAAAGTTGTACAAGTATTAGAACTTAAAGAGTTTACTCCCGGAGCTACAGGGTTTGACTTTGATGAGGAAGAAGGTTTTGAAACTGTAAGTGCAAACCTAGAACCAGAAGCTACAGAGTCTACTGATGTAGATGATGATGACTTTCTTTGATGTCCTCTTTTCTCCTTTCGTTTCCTATTGATCCCGTCCCCGCATCTCGTCCCAGAGTTACTAAGTGGGGAGCTTATTACGGGAAACGATATACGCAGTTCCGCAAGGAAGCTGAATCAGTTATACCTCAAGTATTTACTGGTCAGCCCCTTGCTGGAACTTTGGAGGTATCTTTAGTTTTTTACTGTAAGAAACCGAAGACAACGAAGCGAGACGAACCAAGAGGTGATATTGATAACTATGTAAAAGCAATACTGGATTGCTGCAACGGAAAGGTCTTCGAGGATGATGACCAAATTAAACGACTTAATGCAACCAAACAATACGAGGATGGAGATGGAGCACGAATCGAACTCTACATTCGTCCAGCATGAGCCGTGTCCGAAGTGTGGTTCAAGAGATAACTTAGCAAGATACTCTGATGGTCATGCTTGGTGCTTTGGGTGTGATCACCGGGAGAGTGGGGGTGTAATAGATGTTACACGAAGGGTTGTTTCTGAGATACCTAAAGATTTTATAGACAGCGAAACAAGACCTATTAAGTCTAGGGGTTTATCCGATGAGAGCTGCCGGAAGTTTGGGTATGGCATTGGGGAGTACAAGGGAGATATATGTCATGTTGCTAACTACAGAGATTCAACGGGTAAGATAACCGCACAGAAGTTAAGGTTCAAAGATAAGTCTTTCAAGATGATTGGTAAGGCTACGACTCTCTATGGTGAACACCTTTGGAGAGATGGGGGTAAGTTCATTACAGTCACAGAAGGCGAGATAGATGCTATCAGTGTATCTCAAGCCTTTGGGAACAAGTGGCCTGTTGTGTCTGTACCTAACGGTGCTAAGGGAGCTGCGGTTGCTATCAAGCGTTCGATAGAGTTCCTTGAGCAATTCGATCATGTTCACTTCTGTTTTGATAATGACCCAGTTGGTATTGAAGCAGCGAACGAGTGCTGCTTGTTGTTATCTCCGGGTAAAGCAAAGAAGGTGACGGATCTCCCATTCAAGGATGCTAATGAGTGTCTTATGGAGGGCAAGGTCAAAGAACTTGTGAATGCTATTTATGGGGCTAAGACCTATAGACCCGATGGTGTTGTGTGTGGAGAGGACTTGTGGGATAGATTGCAAGAGGATGAACTCATAGAATCAACCCCGTATCCTTGGGCTGGACTTAACAGCTTGACTCATGGTGTTCGTCAAGGAGAACTTGTAACTCTATGTGCGGGTACAGGTGTTGGTAAATCTTCGGTATGCAGGGAACTAGCATATTGGTTAATGAAGCAGGGTCATGTGGTGGGTTATCTTGCTTTAGAGGAGTCTGTAGTAAAGACCGCAAGGGGTCTTATGGGTATTGAGTTAGATAAACCTCCCCACTACTGGGAGTATGACGATGATACTCTTAGAAAAACATTCAACAAAGTTATGGGTATTAACCGATTGGTTCTATATGACCATTTTGGTTCTATCGAATATGAACATCTACTATCTAAAATTAGATATATGGTTCTTCAGATGGGAGCTACTCACATCTTCTTGGATCACCTTAGTATTGTTATCAGTGGACTTTCAGAATCGGGAGTATCCAATGAGCGTAGGCTTATTGATAACGCCATGACAAAGATACGATCAATGGTAGAGGAACTTGGGGTGTGTGTATTCTTGGTGAGTCACCTTAGTAGACCAGAGGGTAGGGGACATGAGGAAGGTGCGAGTACCTCTTTATCCCAACTCAGGGGTTCTCATGCTATTGGGCAACTATCAGATATTGTTGTGGGTCTAGAGCGTAATCAACAAGAAGAAGGCAAGAGTGCTCATGTTACAACTATACGAATCTTAAAGAACAGGTTTAGTGGGGAGACTGGGGTAGGGTGTCGGCTTCAATATGAGCCAAACACGGGGAGACTACAAGAGTGGAACAGAGGAGAAGAAGATGATGACTTACCGATATAAGACATTAGGAGATTCTCATGGACAGAAAACGAGGTATAAAAACAAACCACACTTGGAAAGAAGTTGCAGAACGCCTTTCGGAGATAGAGGGTCACAAGGTATCCCACCAAGCCGCTTGTGATTCTGGACATAGGTTACTGAAAAGGTTGCGATATAAGTTTTTAGCTGATCCTGTTATTAGAGATTGGCTGCTAGACCAAGGAATAGAGACTGAGGATTTATGAAACACAAAGTATTAGATTTATTCGCAGGTATTGGAGGATTCTCTTTAGGTCTTGAATCAACTGGTGGTTTTGAAACTACAGCATTCTGTGAACTCGATAAGAAAGCACAGTTGGTACTGAAGAAGCACTGGCCAGATACACCGATATACGAAGACATTAAGGAATTAAATTATGAAAGACTCAAAGCAGACGGAACTGTTCCCACAGTCATCACAGGGGGATTCCCCTGCCAAGACATCTCATGTGCAGGAAAAGGTAAAGGCATCAAAGCAGAACGCTCAGGGCTGTGGTCAGAGATGTTTCGACTCATCCGAGATGTACGGCCGGCGTGGGCAATTATTGAAAATGTATCAACCCTCAGATCTAAAGGACTTACCTTGGTCTTACAAAATCTCAGCTCGATCGGGTATATGTGTGAATGGCATTGCATACCCGCTAGTGCCGTTGGTGCTCCTCACCAGAGGGACAGGATTTGGATTGTGGCACACCCCTCTAGCAAGTGCGACCAGCCCATCATACGAGAAACGTTATTCAGGTGGAAAGCCTCGAAAGCATCCAATACCGAACCTAGCTGCGGAAGTACAAGAGGGAATACCCTACTCAGTGAAGTCAGCAATGAGGAAAAACCCAACAATAATGTGGCCAACCCCGACAACGCAGGAGAACGAACATCCGAATGCGAAGATAGACCCAAAAACAGGCAGAAGGATATGCTCGGACGGGAAGACAACATACAGTCTGAACCTAGCGGATTCCGTGAAGATGTGGCCGACACCGTCAGCTCATCCGAGAGGCCCACACAAGGGAAACATTTCGGGGGAGGTTTCATCGGACGGCAAATCAAGAATCTCAGCGAACGGAACGAAGTGGGGAGCAACCCTACAAACAGCCGTCCATACACAGGAAGCGAAGTCTGGGAAGGGGGATATTGGGCAGTTGAACCCAACGTGGGTCGAGTGGCTCATGGGATTCCCAATCGGGTGGACAGACTTAAGCAACTCGGAAACTCAGTAGTCCCACAGATTCCATATCTTTTAGGTTGTGCGATACTATCTACAGAAACATTAGATGCAGCGGGGGACACCAATGGAAATTCATGATGTTGTCTTTTTTAGTGGTGGTGTAAGTTCTTGGGCTGTAGCGAAACGTGTTGCTGAAAAGTATGGCACGAAGAACTTACGGCTCTTATTTACAGATACTTTAATAGAAGATAAAGACCTCTATCGTTTTCTTACAGAAGCCGCAGAGAATGTGGGAGGTAAACTTGAATGGATATCAGAAGGTCGAGATATTTGGGAAGTATTCAAAGATGTTAGAATGCTTGGAAACTCTAGAGTAGATCCCTGCTCAAGAATACTTAAAAGAGAAATTGCCCAGAAGTGGATTAAAGAAAACTACCCAGACCCCACAAGTGTACGACTTTGGTTGGGGATGAACTGGGATGAAGACCACCGACTTGTGAGATCTAAGCGTTACTGGAAACCATACCCAGTGGGGTCACTTCTTATGGAGAAGCCCTATATGACTCAACCCCAACTTATAGAGTTATTAGAGGCTGAAGGTATAGAACCTCCTAGACTCTACAAATTAGGCTTCCCTCATAACAACTGTGGGGGTGGATGTATTAAAGCAGGTCAAGCTCACTTTCGTCATCTCTTAAAAACGCTGCCAGAAGTATACAAAGAGTGGGAAACTAAAGAAGAAGAGATGCGACAGTATCTAAACAAAGATGTTTCAATTCTTAAAGATCGTAGGGGTGGTACAACAAAACCTTTAACACTAAAACAACTTCGATTACGAGAACCCCAAGAATGTGATATGTTTGAGTGGGGCGGTTGTGGTTGTTTTTCGGTAGATGCAGAGGAGGATACTAATGACAACACTGATAATTGACATCGAAACAAACGCTATCACTGACTGGCGAGAACTCACCGACTTAAAAGAAATCCACTGTCTAGTTGTTAGAGAAGGTGACGAAGTCCGAAGGTACAACTCTCAGGAGAACAACATTGAAGAAGGCCTCAGAGAGATGGCTGAAGCAGATGTCATTGTGGGTCATAATGCCCAAGCCTTTGATATTCCAGCCATATTAAAACTATACCCTGACTTTAAGATGCGTGGAGTAATTAGAGACACCATGATCCTAGCGAGACTTGTTCACCCAGACATTCGTGATGAGGACTATAAACGTGGCGAGGATTTTCCCCGGAATCTTATAGGTGCTCATTCACTTAAATCTTGGGGTTATCGCTTAGGTGAATACAAGGGAGACTTTGGGGACACTACAGATTGGTCTTGCTGGACTCAAGAGATGGAAGATTATTGTGTTCAAGATACTAGAGTAACTTATAGGTTATACACAGATCTTATGCGAGAACAACCTTCCGAACAGTCTATAAAACTTGAGCATGACTTTGCGTATATCCTCAAACAACAAGAGAGACATGGTTTCAGATTTGATACAGATACGGCAAGGAATCTTCATGCTGAACTGCTCGATAGAAAAGCAGAACTTGAAAGAGAAATGCAAGAGATATTTCCTCCTACTGAAATACCTATGAAGACTCCTGCGTATTACATAGGACACGATGGCCCAGATGACAGCACAAAGTTTGCAACAAAGACGGCAGCAAAGAAAGCGGGGTATAAAGATTCTCAAATTACTAAAGGGCCACGAAGGGTAAAAGTAATTCCTTTCAATCCCGGAAGTCGAGATCAGATTGCAAAGTGTCTTCAAGATAAGTACCAGTGGAAGCCTAAAGAATACACCAGTAATGGCAAGCCGAAGATTGATGAGTCTATCCTTACTTCAATGTCTTATGATGAAGCGAAACCTCTTGTCGATTACTTAACAGTTTGTAAACGGTTAGGACAACTCGCTGAAGGTAAAGAGGCGTGGTTGAAATCCGTGGATAATGATAGGCTGTACGGTCGAGTAAACACAAACGGTACAGTTACGGGGAGGTGTACGCATTCTCGGCCTAACCTATCTCAAGTCCCTTCGATATCTTCACCTTATGGTTTAGAGTGTCGTAGTTTATTTCTTCCAGATGACGGTCATGTTCTTGTAGGAGCAGATGCTAGTGGTCTAGAACTCCGTATGCTTGCTCATTACTTGGCTTACTTTGATGGAGGTAAATATGCTAAAGAAGTTTGTGAGGGGGATATCCACACTACGAACCAGAAAGCTGCGGGGCTTCCGACAAGGAACGATGCGAAGACTTTTATCTACGCTTTCTTATATGGGGCGGGAGATCAGAAACTAGGATCTATTGTTACTGGTGGTGTTCCTGAAGGTCGTAAGTTACGAGAGCGATTCTTAAATAAGATTCCCGCTATAAAACAACTAAAGAATCTAATCAATAAACAAGTAGATTCTAGGGGATACTTAAAGGGTCTTGATGGTAGACACCTACCTATTCGTTCTAAACACTCTGCGTTGAACTTAGCGTTACAGAGTGCAGGGGCTGTGGTCATGAAGGAAGCTACAGTCATCCTTAATGATTACCTATTTAATAAGTTACCTGAAGGAGTTGTCTACCAGGTAGCTCACATTCACGATGAAATACAACTATCAGTCAAGGAAGACTATGCCGATGAAGTTGGAAGATTTGCCACACGATCTATTACAGAAGCTGGGGAAAACCTCAACCTACAATGTCCTCTTAGCGGAGAATATAAAGTTGGACGAAACTGGGCTGAAACTCACTGATGCTGTGTATGCTGCGGGGTATCTAGATGCAGAGGGTTGCTTTAGGTTCGGTAGCACTACAAGAGTATCCATATCAAATACATATCCAGTAACACTGTATTGGTTTCAGAAGTTGTTTGGAGGTTCTGTTACTGAGAGAAAAACAAAGAGTCCAAACCATAGGACACCGTATGAGTGGAGAGTTACTGGAGAGAAGGCGAGAAAATGTATTAAACAACTTCTCCCTTTTCTTAAGGAAAAACTCCCACAAGCGATTATATTGTTAGAGGTATTAAAGTATCCCCCTAATTCTGCTAAACGTCATACTCTTATAGATGAACTAACAAAACTGAAAAGGATAGATCACGCATGGACGATATAGAATACCTATCAACTGAATCATTAGTACGAGAGATACAAAGTCGTTTTGATGAAAGTGTTATCGTAGCAGCATCTCGAAGAAACAAAGATGAAGATGACATGGTTGTTTGTCTTGGGGGTGCTTATCATGGAATACTAGGTCTTATCGTAATAGCACGGATGGCTGCCGAACAAGGAGATCCCACGGATGGAACGAACACTACTGATTGATGGTGATATTTTATTGTATGCGGAATCAGCAGCGGTAGAGGAGGCGTTCCATTGGGGCGATGATATCTGGACATTACATGGTGATGCGAAGGTTGCCAAGGAACGTGTCGATGTTTGGATACAGGATATCAAAGAACACCTTGAAGCTGACCATGTAATTATTACGCTGACTGACCAAGATAACTGGCGTAAGGATGTGTTGCCTACCTATAAACACAATAGGAAATCGAAACGAAAACCTTTAGTATTTCCAGCTCTTAAAGAGTATGTGTTTGAGACATATAAGACTATTCTTTGGGAAACTTTAGAAGCCGATGATGTCATGGGGATTCTTGCTACCGATCCTAAAGATAAGACGGAGAAGATTATTGTTTCCGAAGATAAAGACTTAAAGACAATTCCCGGAAAACTTTATAATCCGGGACACCCCGAAGATGGTATTGTAGATATTTCGATAGATGAAGCCAATCATTACCACCTTACTCAAGCACTGACGGGGGATGTTACAGATGGTTACAGTGGGTGTCCCGGAGTTGGCCCGAAGACTGCTTTGAAAGTTCTTCAGGATTATGAGTGGTGTGAGATTGTAGGGGCTTATGAGAAGGCTGGGCTAGATGAGGAGTATGCTTTACAACAAGCAAGAGTCGCTCGTATATTACGACATGGTGAATACAACAAAAAAACCAAGGAGGTTAAATTATGGACACCAGAATGTCTAGAGATGAATACTTAAAGTTTCATGAAGAACTGTGCAAAGAAGCGTTGAACCTGTCTATTGCAAAGAATGCTGATTATGCGGGAGGTGATGGTAAGCACCCCTTTGCAAACTTTACAAGGTGTGAGTCTATGGGAATATGCACTACAGAAAGGGGCTTCCTTGTTAGACTTACAGATAAGTTTTCAAGACTGAGTACCTTCTGTGAATCAGGAGAGTTCAAAGTTAAAGATGAAAACTTCAGAGATACTTTAGTGGATGTAGTGAATTATGTGTGCCTATTAGGGGCGTATGTTCAAGCGAAAAAAGATTCACAAGATGGATAAGGGACAAGTATATGAGAAAACTCCTGTAGTTTTACCCGAATTAACTGAGTGGTTGAATAAACAATTTCCCATAACCACCCCGAAATTAGAGCAAACGGAGCGTGAGATTTTCTTTCAAGCAGGACAGCGATCCGTTGTGGAACATCTCATATCAATACTTAAAGAACAATCCGATACTATCATGGAGAAGTAATTATGTGCCTTAGCAGACCAAAACCTCCCCCGCCACCAGAACCTCCTCCCCCGCCACCCCCACCGCCAGCCGAAACAGCGGAAGCAATGGCTGAACCGGGACAAGCGACTAACAGAAGGATGGGAAGGGCACAGAGGGCTAGACGAAGAGGAACAAGTGCTCTTAAAATACGTTTAGCATCAAACCTCTCTGGTGGGTCTGGCACAAATGTTGGATATTAACACATGAAAAACGCTAAAGCCCTGTATACAGAATTGGAGACCACACGGTTTCCTTTTCTGGAACGAGCTAGGGACTGCTCTAGGGTAACTCTACCTACTGTAGTTCCTGATGAGGGAATAACATCTCACAAAAAATTTCCAACACCGTATCAAGGCGTGGGGGCAAGGGGAGTCAATAATCTCGCCAGCTCTTTGCTTTTAAGTCTCCTACCCCCCAACGCTCCATTCTTTCGTTTGGTTTTAGATGATCAGGCACTTAAACAACTTGAAGGTGCTCCAGATATAAAGACTGAGGTAGAACAAAGTCTAGCGTCTATCGAGAAGGCCGTGATGAAAGAGGTTGAGGTAAACAACATTCGTGTTGCACTATTTGAGTGTCTCAAGCAGCTTATTATAGCTGGGAACTGTCTACTCCATTTCCCCGATGAGGGTGGTGTACGGGTGTTCCCCATGTCTCGATATGTTATTAAGCGTGATCCTATGGGCAACCCCCTGCACATGGTTACTAAAGAGTCTGTAAGTCCTTTAGCGTTGCCGGAAGAAATCCGTAATGCTATCCCTACAGATTCTATTAGTAATGATAGTGTAGACTTATATACCTGTATCCACCGAGAACCAAACGGTAAGTGTACGGTTTACCAAGAAGTAGGGGATGCAGAAATACCCGGAACTAGAGGAACATATAATAAAGATGAAGTTCCCTTCTTACCTTTACGGATGTACCGTGTTGAGGGAGAGGATTGGGGTCGTAGTTATGTTGAACAATACCTTGGAGATTTAAGATCTCTTGAAGGATTAACGCAAGCAATCGTTGAAGGAGCTGCTGCTGCTAGTAAGATTCTGTTTATGGTCAGTCCTAATGGAACGACCAGAGCACGAACCCTAGCGAAAAGCCCTAATGGTGCTATTGTAGAAGGGAGTGCAGCGGATGTTACTGTATTGCAAAGTCAGAAGTCAGCGGATCTCAGTATTGCAGCTTCAACGGCTCAAACGATTACGGATAGGTTGGCTTATGCGTTTCTATTGACTGAGAGTACAGTCCGTAGAGCAGAGCGAGTAACTGCGGAAGAAATCCGATTAGTAACTCAATCTATTGAAAGACAACTTGGTGGGGCTTTCAGTCTTCTCAGTCAAGAACTACAGTTACCTCTAGTAAACCGGATGATGAAGCGGTTACAGAAGAAAAAGAAACTCCCAAAGCTACCGAAGAAATACATATCACCTGCTATCATTACAGGTATTGAAGCCCTCGGTAGGGGTAATGATTTGAACCGTCTGGACTTCTTCTTACAGGGAATGGCTCAGACTGTTGGAGCAGAAGCCATAGGACAGTTTGTAAATATGCGAGAGTATATTAAACGTAGAGCAACCGCACTTGGAATTGATACTTTAGGACTCATTAAGACTGAAGAACAACTCATGCAAGAAGCACAGCAAGCACAACAAGATGCTGTTGTTCAACAATATGGTGGTCAAGTAATGGATATAGCAGATAAACAGTTTCGGGAAGCACAACAATTAGAAGCAGCAAAGGAGGCTGAATAATGGCTGAACGAGTAGAAATTGTTACAGGAATTACTGGAGCTGATGAACCAGAAGCACAACCTACGGAAAATCCGATGGACATGGAACAAGAAGAAGTATCGGAACGACCCGAATGGTTGCCTGAGAAGTTCAAGACACCTGAAGATATGGCGAAAGCCTATGGAGAACTTGAGACCCAAATGGGTCAAGAATCCCAACAAGTTGAAGATACGGAGCAGGAAACACCTGAAGAAAGTATCTCCGAAGTTACGGGACTCACTCCAGAGTATCTTGAGCCATTCTCGCAAGAGTTTATGGAACATGGTGAGTTATCTGACGAATCTTTTACGAAACTAGAGCAAGAGACCGGAATACCTCAAGATATTGCTAGAGCGTATGTTGATGGTCAGAGAGCTATTGTAGAGCAGCAACAATCAAATGTATTTAATGAAGTAGGTGGCCAAGATACCTATAATGATATGGTTGAATGGGCAAGTGAAAACTTTACCGAAGAAGAGATCACATCCTTTGATAACGCTGTAGATTCTGGTGATATTAACACTACTATGATGGCAGTTCGTGGTTTACAAGCTCGGTATGCTCAAGCTAACGGTACTGCACCTAAGCAATCATTCCAAGGAAATACAACTAAAGACTCCACAACAGGTTTCCAATCGTGGCAGCAAGTATCTGCTGCAATGAGAGACCCCAAGTATGCGACAGATCCTGCATATAGGAAGCAAGTAGAGAACCGATTATCGGTATCACGTTTAACTCAATGAAACATTTAGCAATTCTTTCCGCATTACTTCTAACAGGATGCGGTGCGGGTCAAATGATGGGGGAACTTCTGTTTGGAACACCCCAAACCCCCACTGAAAAAGCTGTCGAAACAGTTATAGAGTCCAGCGAGACTTTGACAGTTCTATCGGCTATTGGTGGTTTATGTGTAATTGCAGGTATGGCGTTGCTTGTTATATCTAGAGGAACAATGGGGTGGAGACCGATTATTGGTGGAATACTCCTTGTGTTATTGAACTATGTTATAGCTCGCTATGCAGACTGGATATTCATTCCCGTGATTATTGCGACTGGTTGTATCAGTGCAGCATGGGGTTGGAACACAATTCTAGAAATCTTTAAGGAAAAGAAACATGAACATGAGTGAAATCCTTGGAACAACATTTTTCGTGGCTCTTGCGTTTATTGCAGGTGCATTCATAGGGAAGCCCCTATACACTTGGTTATCTGAAAAGATGCCTTGGAACAAATAAACTTTCGGATATAGATGCTCTATGAGTATTTATATCTTTTTGTCCTAACATCGAATCAAAATCGAATACTGGAAACGCAGCCCACCGAGGTGGACAACTGGTCAGGCAACGTGTTAGTGTTTAGATGAGATATTGGTCAATTCGTTGTAACTTTAACTTTTAAGAAGGGAGACTTGATATGTCTAATATGACTGCCTCAAGACTCGGTGAAGCTTATGGTGGATCGTCTGATGCCTTTGAACTATTCTTGAAAAAGTTTTCAGGAGAAGTTCTAGCTGCGTTTGAAGAACGAAACGTCATGATGCCTCTCCATACTGTTCGTACAATTACGAGTGGTAAAAGTGCTCAATTCCCAATGACAGGTACAGCAAGTGCGAGTTACCATGTTCCGGGTAATGAGATTACTGGTACATCCATGAATCATGCAGAGCGAGTTATTAGTATTGACAACCTATTGGTTGCTGATGCCTTTATCGCTAACATTGATGAAGCGATTAACCATTACGATGTTCGTAGCATTTATGCTAAAGAACTAGGATATGCGTTAGCTAACCATGCTGATAAAGCGTGTATTCGTTCGGTTATTGCGGGTTCACTAGATACTACTGATGCAATCAATGGTACTGGTGGTCACACAGTAACTACGGGTGGTGCAACTGGTGATAACATCATTGATGGTATTATCACAGCATCACAAGGTCTAGATGAGCGAAATGTTCCTATGACTGATCGCTTTGCTGTAATTACTCCTGCTGCGTTCTACGCAGTCCTCAAAGCTGCTGGTGGTACTGATACTGCTGCTGCATTGTTGAATAAAGATTACGGTCAAGGTGGTTCATTACTTCAAGGTGGTGGACAAGTGTTACAAGTTGCAGGTATTCCTTGCTTCATGAGTACACACATTCCTACTGGCGATGAAGATGGTACAGGTGGTGCAGTTGATACTGTACTTGGTGACACAACCAATGGTGTTCGTAACGACCCATTCGGTGCAGAAGGTGGTGCGTCTGGTACTGCTGCTGGTTACTCAGGTATCGACTTCTCCAATTACCAAGGCGTTGTATTCCATCGCTCAGGTGCTGGTACTGTGAAACTATTGGATCTTGCAGTTGAATCAGATTACTTGGTGCAAAACCAAGGTACTTTGATGGTTGCAAAATATGCAATGGGTCACAACTTCCTACGAGCTTCAGCTTGTGTAGGACTCAAATCCGCATAATTGTGGTTTTGAATAAACTTGGGGTTGGCCTCTCTCTGAGGGGTCAATCCTTTTTTAACTAAAGGAGTCTTTTATGGCACTTGCCTCAACGACTAAACTCAATGCGATTAACACAATCCTAAGTGCTGTCGGAGAAGCACCTGTAAACTCTTTAAGTGGTTCGCTAACAGCAGACGTAAGACTTGCTGAGTCAATCTTAGATGAAACTTCAAGAGAAGTTCAATCCGTAGGGTGGCACTTTAATACAGAAAAAGATGTTCCTCTAATACCCAACAGCGACAATGAGGTAATTATAGGTACAAACATTGTTAGAGCAGATTTAGAAGACTCTAATGTTGATCCTGATTATGATATTGTTATTAGAGGTACAAAACTGTATAACCGTAAGGGACTGACTTATACTATTTCATCCACCCTCAAATATACGGTTGTTTACCTTCTGGACTTTACAGATATACCTGAGAATGCTAGGCGGTATATCATGATTAGAGCTGCTCGTATCTATCAAGATAGACTTGTTGGTTCTGAAAAACACTCAATGTTTACTAGAGCAGATGAGCAACAAGCATTGTTTGCGTTACGAGATTATGAGATGGAATCAGCAGATTACAGCATCTTTGATAATTATGATGTTGCTCGAATTATAGATCGTGGAAATGTTATCAATAAGTTGGATAGAGCCTAATGCTGACCACCAAGTCAATCCCTAACCTTATCAATGGGGTTTCGCAGCAACCTGACTCTCTGAGATATGCTACTCAATGTGAAGCTCAGGAGAACGCATACCCCAGTATTGTTGAGGGATTAACGAAAAGATTACCTACAGAGCATCACCTCAATACGGGTATTACAACTACCGGTAAGACCTTTGTTCATACTATTAACAGGGATACTACGGAAAGGTATTCTGTTGTAATACGGGATGAGTCCATAAAAGTCTTTGACTTGGTAAATAAAAATGAAGAAACTGTAGACACCCCAAATGGTGTTACATACCTTGCCACAGACAATGCGGATACCGCTTTTAGAGCTGTTACGATTGCGGATATTACCTATATTGTAAATACAGAGACAACTGTGGCTATGGCAAGTGATTCGACTCCTTCGTCTGTAAACACCTATGAAGCCCTTATCTTTATTAAACAAGGTAGATCATCCGGTACATACACGGTAACTGTAGATGGTACGGATTACACTGAAACAGCTACTAATGACATAGAATCAAACGCTTCAGATCTCGCATCTACACTGAATGCCGTATCAGGTCTTACAGCAACTTCTGGTGGTTCTGTAATATATCTTACAAAAGCCACTGATTTTACAATCAGTTCTTCCTTTGACGAAGGATTAAACTATATTGAAACTTTTAAGGGTGAAGCTCAACGTTTCACCGATCTCCCCACGTTTGCAAGGGACGGTTTAATCCTTAAAATTGTAGGCGATCCCACAGATGGGATTGATGATTACTATGTAAAGTTTGTAACTACAGGTGCTTCTTCAAGTATTGGTGAGGGTACATGGGAAGAATGTCCTGTTCCAAATACAGCAAGTGCGTTAAAGTTTGATGTAGCAACAATGCCCCACATCTTAATCCGTCAAGCCGATAGTACGTTTGTTTTCAAGAAAGCAGACGGAGCAACCCACGATGGGTATGATTATAGTGCCTTTAAGTGGGGAGAGAGGCAGGTAGGAGATTTACTTACTGAACCTAACCCATCTTTCGTAGGCGAAACAATTAACGATGTTGTTCTCTTTAAGAATCGTTTAGGATTCCTTGCAAGCGAAAGTGTTATATTTACGGAAGCTAGTGAGTTCTTTAACTTCTGGAGAACGACTATTGTAGATCTTCTAGATACTGCACCTATAGATGTAGCTGTTGCCAATAGCAGGGTATCTATTCTACGACACGCACTTCCTCTTGTAGAAAAGTTAATACTGTTCTCAGAGGACTCCCAATTTATTCTACAAGGGACAACAACACTAACCCCAAAGACCGTTTCGATTGCTCAGGCTACAAGTTATGATACACTCAGAAGCTGCCAGCCTGTTATATCAGAATCCTCTATATTCTTTGCATTTAACCGTGGTTCATATAGTGGTGTTCGTGAGTATTATCCCTCGAATACCGTAGAGGATACATTTGAGGGTATGGATATTTCTTCTCATGTTCCTAAGTATCTTTCCGGAAATATCAAAAAGATGTCGGCAGCAAGCCATGAAAATGTTATTGCTTGTATGGTCGATGGCGATAAAGATTCTATTTATATCTATAACTACTATGATCAAGGAACTGAGAGACTCCAGAGTGCGTGGCACAGATTCTCGTTTGGTACTGATGTAGAAGTTTTAGGTCTTGATTTTATAGATACTGATTTATTTCTCGTAGTACAACGAACTCAAGGTGTATTCATAGATAAACTACCATTTGAGGTGGGAAAGGCCGACACGGGATCAACTTATGTGACTCGGTTAGATAGACGGATAGATTCCGCAACGGTAGATGCAGTAGGTACAACAATTACTCTTCCCTATAACAAATCTCCGGATAGAACTATAGAAGTTATTACCAAAGCAGGAGTCCGTATTCCTGTTAAAACCCAAACAGATAATTCACCTACTATCGTTATAGAAAGTTCTTTGATAGATAGACCTGATTGGGCTGGTGTATCAGAAAGTGTGTCTACCATTGATGACTATGGAGATTTCACCGCCACAACCGATTCAGAAGATTATGGTCTTATCACAGATGCATTAGCTATGGGCGAGTATTGGATAGGAGAAAGCTATGAAATGTCATATACTTTTTCCAATGTAACCCTTAAACAGCCAACACAGACTGGTGGACACGCAGTTATTGCAGATGGTCGTGTTCAACTTAGGTATGGTAATATCATATATGGTGATTCAGGATACTTTCAAATAGAAGTCACACCTATTCATCGGGATACAAGCACTCATTACTTTACTGGTAGAATACTTGGATCTGGTGAATTAAAGATTGGAGATATTCCTATCGAGTCTGGTGAATATAGATTCCCTGTGTTCTCAAAAGCAGACCAAGCGACAATTATAATAAAGAATGATTCTCCACTACCGAGTGCTTTAATGTCTGCGGAGTTTGAGTTAGACTGGTCTCCGAGGTCAAAAAGAATTGGTTTATGATTGGTAGTGTTCGATTTAGCATTCTTGAAGATTGTTATACAATCGCAAAAAATATCCGTGAGGATGACCGTAGAGAGATACTCGCTGTCTCTGGTGGTGATCCGCTAGATGCTTTAGTGCAAGGATTCATGTTCTCTGATAAACCACGAACAGTTCTAGCGGGAAACACCGCCTGTGCTATGTTTGGTTCTGGACAAGTCGAGCCAAATGTTGGTGCGGTATGGCTTCTAGGAACGGACGGTATCAATGATGTATCTCGTCAGTTCCTTAGAGAAAGTAAAAAGTGGCTGGATGAAATGTATGAAAATTATGACTTGTTGTTCAATTATGTCGATGAAAGAAATACAGTCCATATTAAATGGCTACAGTGGTTAGGTTTTGATTTTATTAAGAGACATGAACAGTTTGGCGTTGGAAAACTTCCGTTCTTTGAATTTGTAAGGATTAAGTAATATGTGTTTATTTGCAGCAGCAGCTGGAGCTGGAATGTCAACAGTGCTTAGTGTTGCAGGAACTGCTATAAATTTCATAGGGCAACAACAAGAAGCCCGTGCTCAGGATAGAATGAACCGACAGCGACAACAGTTGGGAACTCAAAGAGCTTTAGAGAATTACAAGCTACAAACATCTCAAGCATATCGAAGGTTATCTCAAGAACGGGAAGCAGCTGCTAATGAAATTGGTGAAGTTGCTAGGCAGTCTCGAAGGGCACAAGCGGTTGGTGTAGTTTCTGCGGGTGAAGCGGGAGTTACAGGTAAGTCTGTCAACGCTATGCTAGATGACTTTGAGAGACAGGAACTATTCTACCAAACCAAAGTCCGTAGAGAACTAGAGTTCAAAGAAGGTAACATTACAGATCAACTTGAAGCCATCCGAATAGGTACGCAAGGTCGTATTGAAAACTTACAGTTCATGCCAGCACAACGCCCAAGTTTCTTGGGTGCTGCTCTTAGAATTGGTGGAACTATTGCAGATTACTATGCGGATATTCCAAACCCAGATGAACAATAAACCCCTAGTAGGATAAATAATGGCTAAAAGACAAGCACAACCAGACTTTCTACCGACCCGTAGAGTAACGCCCCAGCAGCAGATCTTTGATCAGTACAATGCTCCGAAACAATTTCAAGCCCCCCGTAGTGAACTTATAGAAATTGGACAGGCTCTTGCGGGTTTAAGTCCCACCTTAAAGAAGTTTGAAGAAAAAGAGAAGGCTGAAGATGCAGCAGCAATGGAACTTGCGGTCAGTAAAATGTCTGTTGAAGAACTTAGAGCTGCCTCTAAGAGAGACTTTATAGGTCTCCAAAAGAAGGGTGTCATTCCGGAGGGTGCATCACCGTGGGCTAAGGTTGCTTTGTTAGAATCTGCTGGTAGGCGATTGGCTACTCAAACGGTACTCCCAGAACTCTACAAGAATCTTGATAGATTATCTGATCCTAATAGTACAGAGACTCCTGAAGAATTTGCAAGAGCTATTGCTAATGAGCAGGGTATTGATAGTTTGTACGCTTCGGCTGCTTTTGAAGACGCTTTACAACCTATTGTTAATCAATTTACAAACAGGGTTGGAGAAGCAAAGGCCAAAAGGATTGCTGTACAGAATCGAGAGAATTTACAAGATGACCTCTACGAAATCTCTAAGACTTTTAAGATCGGTTCTCCCGATGATGAAGCAGCGATCATTGCTAAACTTCAGGAGAGACTGGATACAACTTACAAAGACTTAGGGATATCTGGACGAGCCGAGGCATGGGAAGCAATCTCAAGTGCTGCTAAAGATAAAGCAAGAAACGGTAATCTTGAAGGTGCTTTAGAATTATTAGATTCTGCTGGTTCTCTTAAGATAGGAAGCCAAACCTTTGGTGAGGACTATGGGGCTGAGATAGACGAACTTCAGGAGAACCTAGAGAGACTCGCAGATGCTGAGGAAGACATTGAGTGGAAAAGAGAACAACGAAGAAAAACAACAAATGCAGACGCTGCTAAGAAAGTGGCGGGTGAGTTGTTTGTCGCTCATATTGAAGATGGTTCACAGTTTAATGATCCTAACTCTAGAGTATCTGAAATACAAGAAGCCCTACGAGAAGCTAATGTAGCAGAAGAAGATGTTAATTCTATTACGGCTAGTGTTCTTAAAGAATATAAAACACTTCAAGGTACTGGTGAAGAAGACGATCAAGCAACTGTTGCACAGATACGAGCTATGGTTTCTGGAACAGCAAGCCTATCAGAGATAGAAACAGAAATTGATAGTGCCCTCCAGATGGGATTACTTAGTGGAGAGATGTCCGTTAATTTAAGAACATATGCAAGAGAGCGTAAAGATATCGTTAAGAAAACTAAGACTGTAGAGTCTCTTGATGATGGTGTAAACACTGCTCGTAGTCTTCTGATTGCGACAATGAAAGATGAGGATTTAGAGGGTGGGTCTTATGAGAGCGATGAGATTACATCCATTATGGATGATTACAACACTCAATATAATTCCCTTGTTAGAGAGATTGTTGAAAATCCCGCAAACAAAGAACTGGATGATTCTGAGTTATCTGCTCTTGTTGTTAAGGAACGAAGGAAGTTAGATAAGCAGTTCTTTGATATTATTGAGGGT
>CEUI01026962.1_pt1 | contig 37387 bp, 36 predicted proteins | sample 531411 | NCBI WGS metagenome assembly CEUI01 (sample SAMEA2622841, study PRJEB7988) | marine metagenome | isolation source: saline water (ENVO:00002010), including
ACAGCGCCGAGCTTGCGTCACAAAACTGGTCGGGGCTGAGATAGTCTTTGAAACGCTGAACTCGTTTAAAATCTCCCCCGAGTCCGCTTCAACCCCATGAAGTTCGATAGTATAGCTACCGGTTAGGCGCGCAGGGTCAAGTTCTGCCCCGTCTACCAAGGAGGTGAGGGGATATTTTTCGGGTCGGACCTTAACTGCTAAATTCCACCGCGAGTTGTCATAAACATTCTCATAAAGCTGGGAGGTTAAATAGGGAACCTTTGCGCGGGCTCCAGAGCTGGTAACCACAAAGCGTACACTGGTCGAATCTATTTCATTCCGAACTGCATAAACCTGGAAGTTGATATTATCGTTGGTGCCCCAGGTGGGGTTCGTGCCGGGGGTGCGGATTCCCACGCTATGAACTCCGAACAATGAAGCCGAAATGGTGTTTGTGGTGATATACCCGGCCTCGCCCGGAGCTGGCTTACGAGGGAACAAGATCTCCGTTTCCATTGTGGTGGCATGCCCATCCTTTAGAGTGGCACTTGAGGTAATAAAACCAACCGCATTAGGGTTACCGGGAGGCTGGGCATTGTAAATAACTGCGTTCTGATTGGTTAAGGTGTTGAAGTTGACAAATCGGTCGGCCACCGTCACATTACGGCGGTCGTTGCGCATCTCATATTCAACATTGTTCGCATACAAGCTGAGCTTGACTAGTTCATCATCGATGCCAAAGCACCGAATGAGGTTGCGGAAAGCCTTCTCAGTTCCCTTAGACTTATAAATATAAGTTAAATTGTTATAGATGTTCTTATAGATTATGTCCTTAATTTCGCTCAGCGACTTCTCGTAAACTTTTTTCTCACTTCTATCCGCTAATTTTTCGAGGACGTCAGCATCCACAAAGATTTCGGGGGCTACAAAGCCAGCAGAGCTTAAAAGCCGATCAGCAAAAGGTAGAGGCTTATCACTTCCTGAGACGTATGACACGTCTTTAAGTCGATTAAGGTCTCGGATCTGCATATGAAGAGTGTCGAAGTAGCTCCCCATCACTTGGGTAAGTTTGCGCAGCTCTCCTGTTCCTTCGTCGTCCTCTTCAATAATCCATGCAGGCATCGTGTTGTAGATCGCTGAAGTGTTGCTGGCATCATATGCGGAGCCCGACTCTTGGAGGCCGCCCAGCAGGGCCTGCACCTGCGGGTGTTTAGGATAAATGATCGGATCCTTGTACTCCTTAATCGCTGCCTTGGAGAGGACAATGGCCGATCCCGTATTTCGCGAATTGGCCGTATATCCCGTCCATGCCCCGTTGGAAGCGCGGCCAGAGAAATCTAAAACCGTGCTATCGGTAATGCTATTCCCGGTGATTCCCTCATTAAACTTGTAGTAAACTCCGAGATCCACGTTTGAACTGAGAGGTGTGTCTATAAATGGCTCGGGATCCGAGTTAACGCCCCCACCCACCTGAGTAAACCAGTAGCGCCCAATCTGTTGAGATGTACGTTGTGTCTTCCAGAAACGGAACTCATCTAGTGAAGCGGAGAGTTTGCCGGCGTATGCGGTCGCAGCAGAGCTTCGAGGGGAGCCCACAAGGGCGCCCATGTTAGCACGCAAATTAAGGCCCGAAATATCGCCGACCGTGCCGAGGCCGCTAGCGGAGAGTTCCTGTGTTTGGTTTAATCGGCCGTCAATATAAAAACGCGTATTAAGGGTGGAATCTCCTTGTTTGAAGGTTACTGCGTAGTGGTGCCATTTTCCGTCGGCCACAGAAGCCATCGTGGAGGCAGCAGTTCCCAATCGTTGCTCGAAAACCCCAGTATTTCCCGACAATACCGTCAGCATAAATGGGCGTAGACCCGTAACTGAGGCGGTTAATTCAAGACGTACGCGACCATAAGTCTTATCTGGGTGAGTAACTCCGTTCCAGAGATCCAGAATAACTTCTTTTCGTGTGTTAGTAGCATCAAAGGCGTCTTTCTTAAGCCAAAATTCGACGGATGCCCCGTGACTAGCCACATTTGTAGCAAAGTTGGACTCCCGATTCATAGAGGGTTCGTAATAGTTTGAGCCCGTGAACTGCTGACGATAGGGGGTCATCCCGTTGGGATTATTGTTGGGACCTCCTTTAACAAAAATGTATTCATAATCGTCTGAGGATGCCGGGATACCATAACCATCCACCAGCGCTGTGGGAGTTCCCCAGCCGTCTGCCGAAAAAATAATATAACCGTTAGTGCGCGGATAATCGTTCTCGAAGAGATGGAGGTCAATATAGGTGGATTCGTTTTCCCACTCTAGGCGTTCCTTTAGAGAGCCGTCGTAAGGATAAGTCGTGTAAATACGCTTAATAGCTTGGGTATAGTACTCTTCGGCGCTTCCGTAACGTGCAAAGTTTTCTGGTTTTGACAGGTCGACCTGGGGGAGATATCGTTCCTCTTTGATGATGTCCTGTTCGTGATAACCAACAGACTCAACTTGGGATGATATCTCGGCCGCCGACATGTCTGCGAGGGACTGGGCCTCTGACTTTACATCAAAGTACTTCTTTATGCTCATAACCTAATTATTCTTCAACTCTAAATTTAAACGTTTGAGGTTGCTCCTGCCAGTCGCCTATGCTGGCGTTATAATACGACAAATTAATTTCATACATATAACCCGCTTCGAGCAGCGACATATCAAAATCAAAATAGTTACCGTCCTTGTCGTAAGAAAGATAAGTGCTAAGGTCGGACCCTGTACCATAAGGAATGGCGTTATAGCCATCAGTTACGCGTCGAATGTTATAAGACGCACTGGGAATAATCTCCGTGGGATTATTGGTAGTGGATACCACATAGACGGTGGGACTCCAATTTTTATTGCGCACAAAAAAGCGGAAGCGCGAGGTGTCTTGACGCGAATACTTTTTCTTTAAATTAGTGCAACTAGTTACCCGATTAAATGTCGGGGCGGCCTCATAGGTAGGCATCAGCTCAGGGTAAAAGGACCCAGTAAAATACTGAAGGGCACTCCCGCTATGCCATACATCGTACACCTTATCTAGCGGGGTCGACGCGGCGGTCAAGGCCACCTGACAACTATAGAGTCCGGTGCTCACATAGCTAGCTGTAGCATTAATGGCGCCCCCTTGAATCTTAATCTTTGCGCCGGTAGGTTTTGTGGCTGAGCCAGAGTAAAACGAAACCCGCAAGTTACCGGTTCCCACTTTGGGAATGTTCACGAGTCGGCCGCGGATGTAGTTGTAAAGATAGAGTGTGTTTAAATTATCCGCTGCGGGGGCCAAGGAGCTGGAATAAAAGAAGTTCTCCCGATCGTCCATAACCCTATCATCCCACCGCGCTTCGATCGACGGACGCTTGAAAAAGAATTCGCTTGATCGAGCAAAAAACATTTTGGTGTAATAAGAGCTTTTGGCCCCTTGGGTATTCTGGAGTACACTCCCCGACTGGCCTGACCCGAGACCGCCGAGCGAACTAGAAAAGTACGCTTCTTGGCTTCCTGTCAGATGAATTCCTACACCGTAGTTGGTGGTTGCGCCGGCGATCCACTTTTCTACTAAGTTGGTGATGTTTACTTCCATGTTTTCGTAGCCCTGAGGGAATAAAGTCTTATACACGTTGTTGGAGCGGTAATCTCCTCCCACCTGTGTCCACGAAGAAGTGGCATTGGGCCTCATCCAGTTGGCCTTTCCCAGATCTTGGTAGTTAGCCATATCTAGACCCACACCCTCATCCCAAGGGCGTGCCACCGGAGCGGTTACTAAAGTAAAATTTTGTGGAAGTGTATAGGGGGTCCGGGCATTGTGAAGCTTAAGATAGAAGGAGGTGCTCCCCGAGGCACCGAGACGATTTGCGACGCGATCCGCAGACATCTTGCTGGTGTCGAATTTGAGAAGAAGACGGGACAATTCTTGAGATTGACCGTTGGATCCCGACTCTTGACCATAAATAGAAAAAACTTCTAAGGCATCCGCATACCCCATATTGGATCCCGTACCGCGGGTGACTAGGTCAGCCTCATAGGCATTGGTGATGGTAGTGTCTGCACTAGCAGAATAGCGAGCGATGGCCATTATTTAATAGACCCCTTAATATCAACATTAGGAAACTTGAGTTCAAAAATCATGTTCTTGGAGGCCTGAACAAAGAGGCCGTCCGAACTAAGATTCTTCTTGAAGTCATAACTTACCTGAGAATAGGAAGCTCCAACCTGCGATACAGCTTCCACGTTTATAACCGACACCACTCCCTCAACTTTCTGGAGGATGCGGTAAAACTCAGAAAGGTGTATGCCTTCTCCAATATCATACGAGTTGCGCTCCAAATGATTAGTAAGTGCCGTATTAGCGCGGGACATCACAGTAAAGCGATTAGAATTCATATCGATAGAAATGGTATACTTCAGCCCAAAATTTACAATGGCCGCATCTAAAATGTCGACGGTATCATTGACCATTCTATACTGAGAAATCCACGTTTTTAAATTATTCTTTAGAGTTCTGTTGGCCGTAGCTAGTTTGCCGCTGGCGTCCTCCGATACCACATACAGATTAAGATTGCGCTTCAAGGCGTCCGTGTCTTTCATACAGGCAGCGCGCTTGATAGCGCCGTATTGACCCGGCATGCCGTAACAGATGGCCTGATAGTCGGCCGCTGTCACCGCGCGGTTCTGAGTCGCAAAGTAACCAAAAACCCGCTGCTTGATATCATCGGAAGAGGGAAGTTGAACATCTCCCACAAATGGCTCCTCGTTAGTAAGCTCTAGCGAACCCATTACCGTACTCCGTGTTGCTTGGGAAAGGGATCCCTGATTCTTAAACCTAAATACCGGGCGTTGAACGGTTACCACCGTGTTCGATGCCGCATTAACATCACTTACAGTATTAACGCGATACCCTATACGCAGGGTGGTATTGGCGGGAGCTATGCCAAACTTATCCGTACTGATGAGCTTCGTGGGATCGAATCCCGTATCCGTAGTATAGTTGCGCCCGTTAAGCTTCAGAACCAAGTTGGAGGGGTCCAGTACCGACTCGGACAATAGTTCCGAATCTGAGCCGTATCCGAACTGCAGAAATGCTTGATCGCCCTCTCGTTCCAATACAAAACGCCGGGCGACGGGGACCGCTTTAAGAACGCTCTTCACCGTATTATTGGTGGAATTATTAACATTCCGGATGCCTTTATAGATAATATTCTGCGAAAGATGGTCCACCTCAAAGTACTCATGACTTTCTGTATCCGTAACACTCAGAATTTCAGCTACATTAGAACTATCCAGACGAACCCTTAAGAAGCGCTGAAAGTTACCCACCTTTACCTCTTGAAAGTTTGTACGACCGGAGACAGCGCGACCAAAGGACCGAATAATATACGAGGTAGGGGTTCCGGTCACAGTATTCACCTGGCCCGCCACAACCTGATTGGTAGTACGCGCGAAGTCGACATCTTCCAGAAGAGTATAACTGCCTCCCCCTAAGGAGGAGAAAACCGAGCCGGCCGTAAGGACCGGCGCATAAGCGAGATCTGGCCCAATAGTAACCGACTGAGCTGGAACTTCAATATAGAAGGTCAAGGTTCCATAAGATGAGGGGCTGCTATCGAGCTTGAATCCCATCTGACGCGCAAGGCGCACAACATTGGTATATTCGATAGCGCTGTCTAAAAAGCTCTCGTTAGTTTGATAATCGAGATAGAACGATAAGATGTCTCCAACATAGGAAACCGTATCAAGCATCAGGGAACCAAAAGAGGCTTCGTTAAAGTCCCGATAAGTGTTGGGGTAATATCGTTTCGCGTAATTCTCTAAGTCCCGGCGGATAGAGGCGAAGTCTCGGCTAGTGTAATCAATTGGTTGTAGTTTTTTACTGCTCATCGTCAAATCTCGTTACCTTATATGCTATCCACACTTACACTCAAATTCTCCATAATCTGAAGGGGCTTGATAGTGAAAGCAATGTCGACACTTAGTGTGTGGGGATACAAGTCCGGATTGCTCTCTGGAATCTTAAATTTAATGTCATCAATCCTCAGATATGGTAAATAGGTACGAACTTGGCTAAGAATCTTCGAAGATATAGCAGAATAGGTGGCCTGTTCATTAAACTCGAAAAGATAGTTACGTAGACCCACTCCAAAATTAGGATCCATAATCCGCTCTCCGGGGGCGGTAAGCACCAACATCTTCAAGTTCTGCAGAGCTACTTGATTGAAGCTGGTGTTAAGATTGTAAGCCCCAAAAACATCACTAGTATTAAGGGGAAGCATTGGCGAAAGCCCCGAACTCATGTCTTATTCCTCCCCGTTAGTGGCAGCATCTGAGCCTTCGGATGTGTTGTCATCGCATTCCTCACCCGTCGGCGTCACATCGATCACGTCTTCAGTGGTCTCTAATTCATTATTCTTAATTAGTCCCAATAACAAATAAATCAAACCAATCGGACTGGGAGGAATCATAAACATTCCCATAATTGTGCCAGTAAAGTCGATACCCTTTTCACCGATGCGGGGATAGAAGTTATCCGGCCGCGGGTCGGGAGGTAGCGGAACGCCGTTCTCATCGTATGGACCCCACGGCGGACCAGGGACTGGTACTTGTTCCTGCAGACTTAGGTCGATCAAGCAAAGGATTAATTTTAACAGGTCGTTTCCGCTTGGGCCCGTGAACGCCTCCAACTCCTCCTCGGACGCTCCCAGTTCTTCCATCACTGCCTTTTGGGCTTCGGTGATACCTTCCGCTGCAGGGTCCAGGGCCAACTCCAACTGATTGAATGCAAAGCCTGAGCCAGTTTTAATTAACTTAGACAACGCCACGTGGGGGTCAATGAGTTCGGCTAGGCCTTTAAGGATATTGACAGGAGTCATCAAGATCATCTTCAAAATAAAGTCTTTAGCCTGAACCCCAAAATTCTCGGCATCGGGTAGCCCCCCGGTGTTAAACCCTTGGGTGGCTGCAGTGCGTCCTGTCTGGGGCTCTTTCTTATAGTCATCATTATTTCGAATAGTAGAAAGAAGGATTTCCAAGATCAAATTGTTGGTATTCTCAAACGAATCACTAATGTTTTGAAAATATTTGGTAGTTAAATAAAAGTTTTGCAGGATAGGAATGGTTACGATGGCTTCCTTGTTGAAGGTAGTGGTGAAATACTGTTGGTAATCAGATTGATTCATAATCGCTCGGCGCTCACGGGCAGTAAGGGGCTCTAAGACGAAGCCACCGACTCCCTCCGCCAGCTCCGTTTCCTCTAATGTTTCCTCAATAGCATCATCGATGGCGCTCCCCTCAGCTCCGTACGCAGTTTCAATGAGTTGATTCAGTGCAGTCAGGCCCGCCTGAACATTATCCATAATCGCTGTAAAGGTGCCGCGTTCGATTCGGAGAGCTACCCTATCCGCAGTAATGGGAGCTATGTTGCTTCCAAAAAGCTTGTTGTGAAGCATCACCACTCGCGTAACGATGCTGTAAGGGAGGGCAAACAAATCAGCCGGATCCAACATAAAAAGGTCCGGCGTATGGTTGCCGCCGTATTTTCGCGTCGGGCTGGCCGGTCGGGCGGCGGCCTTAAAAACAGTCTTCGAGACACTATTAAATTCGGTGCGAGGCTTATAAATGGAGGTTCCCCATCCATTCGCACTGTTGTCAAGGTCGTCAAGGAAGGGATTATCTAAGATGTCGGCCCCATTCGCGCGCTTCAACAGCTCATACCAGCTCTCGCGCATCGAGGAATTCTTACCTCCAATGTTTCCTATATCTCCGTTCAGACGACTATTGGGGTCTTTATAGGTGTACATAGGGGATTTAGGAACCGTCTCCACCAGCGAAGGGCCACCACCCGTGCTGGAGTTTACCTCAAAGCCAGCAAGTCGGACGCGTAATTTAAAGGCCGAGTCGTCCATAGAAATATCAAAGTTGGTGCCGCTTTCCCCAAAGATCGTGGCTTTATAGAGTTCGGTTACCTGTACCTGGGTGGGGTCCCCTTCCAGGAGTTGGACCCAATGGATGGACTCATCCAGGGGAAGCAACTCGGATACAACTAAATTTATTTCTTCGTCTGCCATCTTTTAATCCTCACTTGGGGGCCAGTTTAATGCTGGTGGCCCACTCGGCGCGTCGCCGGGGTCCGCCTCCTCTTGGCCTCCCGTTGGTGGAGGCGGCTCGCCTTCCGGACATATGCGGGACGGATCCACGGTCACCCCTAGACTTTCCATAACTGATGCTGTAGATCTATCAATACAATCAGTTCGAATGCCTTCGGTGGTAGCGCTTTCAGCAAGCTCCTGGCTTACCAGCGGGGAAAGCGGGTTGCCATCGGGGTCGAAGGTGTTGGGGCACCCACGGCCACGAGGGACGGTGCCCCCAAATGCATAGATTTGATCAATTTGTGACTGATCTAGGCAATCCGGGCGCTCTTCGGCGGTCACCACTATCTCCCCAGATCGGATGCGATCGAACATCGAAGGTTGGGGTTCCCCCACTGGAATAGAATTCTGAAGAGAGAAGATTGGCGCAAGAGTGCCATCCGCATGATAGTACCACACCTTAATCCGGGCGCGGGGGCGACTGAGTGGTCCGTCAATTAGCTTCCGGGTTACAAAGACCTGACAGGTGTCATTCCCCTCCGTGAAGACATTGTTAGCGAGGGGCGCAATAAAGTCTATGGTGTCATAATCCGCGGTATATGTCGGTAGACTCGCCAAAAAGGCTTCGTCCATGGGGAGAGGGGAATTGTCAGGAAGGGCATTGCGCAAAACATTATTGATGGCGGTGCCCCCAATGACCAAACGATCCTCGATCAGGTAGTTGATAATATCGTTAAAACTAGCAGAATTCTCCTCGCCATGAATAGTAAACCTCGTGCCTGGTAAAAAGGCGACTCTACCATCTCCATAACGGATGCCTCCCTGGCTTACCACCAGTTGCCGCTGAATTTTACGATTAAAATACGCGACAAGGTCCTGTTGAATTGTCAATTCATTCTGGCGAGCTTGCGCATCTACAAGGCGATCAATGGCCATCACCAATTGGGAACGCAAAAATGCAAAAATAAAGCCGTCGCGATTGGTAAGAATCGTATCGACGCGGAAAGCTGTAAGGACAAAAATGTTCTTCACAATGATCTCCGCAATATTAGACTGCACAAACATCAAATATAAGCCGTACTTAATGATATTCCGCACCGTCTCACGAAGCGGAGGCTTTGGCGAATCGTTACTGCACCGGGCTTCGACATATTCTGCTCGCATTTGCTCGAAGATCCCCTCGATATCTAATAGGTCTCCCGATTCCGACGGCGGGCAATTAGGCGGTGACGGCAGAAGATTAAGTTGCTGCATAGTGGCCGCATCAAAAACGCCGTTACGCACCGTATAATCAAACATGCGATCCACCAAGCTGGCATAAGCAGCCGGAAAGTGTTTAGCCTCAACGAGGCGCTTCTCTTCGATAGTGAGAGGGGTCTCTTCCTGCGTGAACGAATTGTAATTGGTAAACTTGTCTACAAACTGCTTAACATAGACATTCTGAAAATCTTGAGTCACCTGCTCAAATTCTTGTTCCGCCACGCTGGTAGTAATAAAATTGGCAACTTTTTGCTCCGGAATGAAATCTCCATCCGATTGAAACTCTAACGCCAGATTAGGAATATCGGGGGCCTCGCGCGGATAACTCAGGCGCATATAGCTACGGGTTATTTCCAGGTCACTGTCGGCAAACTGCGCCACCGAATCGCGTACGTACCCCACGATATCCTCAGTGAAGGTGATAGTACAGTTATGCACGTCTTCGTAAAGTTTTGCAGCCTCTGCAATTATTCCCCCTAACTGCAAACGGTCGCCCTCTGCGCCAAAGTAATCCTGAACCGCTATCAGAAGCTGTGGAGTTAACTGTTTCAGAGGTATGGAGGTGCTGGCCTGGCCCGCGAAGCGTAACTGATTGTAGGCCACCGGGGCATACTCCAAAAACGTGGGGAGGGTCGCAAGCACCGAGGTGGAAGTAGCACCCCGTTCGGCCATGAAAGTCTGGTAATTATACCCTGGCTCCTGGCGGAAGGTAACCATTAAAATATTCCACAAAATGCGAGAAAGAATCTTCTCGGGATCTAAGCAGCCGCTGGTGGCAACAATGTTGCCTCCTACGTCAAGTTGGCCGATACTAGTCACCTGCTCCGTCATCTGTTCTGCCAGCGTCATATCGCGAGCGCCAAAATTAAAAGGAGTTAAAAACGGAAAATTAAACTCTAGGTGGATGGGGCGATAAGAAGCGTCGGCCAGCTCTAGAGCGGAAAAACCAGCATCAGGGTTCTGAGTGGCCTTGGAGTTAAAGTAAAGAGGAATAGAGACGCGCCCGTTAGCGTAAGACATTTCTCTCATATCAATATAATTCACGTAATCTTGTAAGAAGTTGAGATTAAATCGATAACTACTAAAAGCAGTGAGGCTATTGGGGCCGAGGGCGGCCATATCCTCCGGGCTCAGTTCTTCCAGTTGGCTCCTAATTCCCTCAATAGCCCCTTGAAATTCCGGATTAGCTAAAGTGCTAGTTACAGCTTCGATAGCTGCCTGGGCGGCCTCGGTTCCGGCTGCGGCATCGAAGCCCAAAATCTGAGACAAGTCGATAGGGCACGAACTCAAATCAAAACTTGCTATCTGATCAAGAACATCAATTACCTTATTAAGCACCTCGGGATTGATCTCGCCTAACTCGTCGGTGGAAACCTCAGCGTATTCCATGTTATTGAATACATCTGACCCCCCATCGCCACTTACTAAGCGCGGCTCTAAAAGACTCTCGCGCACCGAAGTTACAGATTCGAGAAATTGAAGTTCCACAACCTGTGTCAGGGTAGAGAATACTTCCGGGATTGACACGGTGATAGTGCGATCGCTCAAGAACCCAGCCTTGTCCGGGCAATCCATGTTTATCTCAGGCAATTCTATTTGGAGGCCGTTATCGATAAGATCTACCAAAGTTAACGCATCGGCGGATAAAGGGTCGTAGGGAGTCAAGCACACTTCAATACTATCGCGATTGATAACATACACCTCGTTCGCAATGGCATTACACAATTCCCCTACGTTCATAAACTTGCTGATTTGAGTAAAGAAGGTGAGGACTTGGGATGGAGTGACCATCCCTGTGTTGACGTACTCCAGAGGGTAAGCCGCATTAAAAGCGATGATCTTATCTATTAGCTCGTCGGACGCTTGAGGGCGAACAGAGTCCTGCAAGAGAATGCATACATCCATGGAACTCAAAATCGAAGATAGCGCAGTTAAATAAGCGAGGAACTCTTCTAACGTCAGATTGAAAGCTAGCGCAGCTTGATTGGCGGCGTTGCCGGCGCCGCCCAACCGATCGGGGAGAGAGTTATCAAAAAGATCCGCCAAATCATTTGCTCCATGATCCTGAGATCTGGGATTATTAAGTGGACACGAAAACTTAATCATTTCTGCGAGCTTTTGAATCATTTCCAGAGCTGTCTGCTGGAGCGTATCCACAATAACCCGGAGCACAGCCTTGTGCAAATCTCCATCAATGCTGAACACCTTCATCATGTCGAGATCGATCTTGGGTTTGGTAATGTCGCCCCCGGCTCGAGGCATGGGAGGAGGATAGTAAAGAGAAGAACCTAACTCCGCTAACGACTTCTGAACCGCTTTGGTGATCCGGCTCATTTCAAAGTTAAGCCCAAAGGTCACACATAACATTGCCTCTTTGGCCAAATCAGTGAGCCCTAATTCCCGAAAGAGCAACTCGATGATAGGATTCTTACTAATAAAGCCCATGGGCCCCTGTTGAAGAATATTATCCAGCTTTTGAGTGATCTCCACCCCTTTTTTCAGGGCCTTTTCCATGTTTGCTTTCTGAACGCGCTGATACACTTCGGGATTGTCGGCAACTTGCATCTTCAGCTTTGTCAACTCTTCCGAAGTAAAGGCCGTTTTAAACCCTTTTTCTAGCTGTTCGGTATTGTTGACGTCAATAAGGCCGAACTCTTTGGCCGCATTAATGAAAAGGTTTTCTGCTTCCTCTTTAGGATTCATCTGGGACAATTCATTGATAAACCCACCGAGAGGACCATCTTTAAATTCTTCTCCTAGGGCGCCCTGTACATCCGGGTTATCTAGAAAATTAAAAAACGAAAAGTTAGTGGGGCCCTCCGGAGTACTCATACCATCGAGAATAGACTGATAGTTTTTAAGAGTAGCCAGCGTAAGAGGATCTCCGAGCTGCTTATTGTACTTAATATTAGAGAGATAACCTACTTTGAGAGGGCGTGATCCTAGGCCGTCTTCAACCAGGAGGTAATCAATGCGTGTAATGGCAATCCGGGGTATCTTCCCCTCTTCTTCCTTCGTTCCAAAATAAACAGTTAATTGATCTGCTTCTGTAAACTGGAAAGAGGGGCGCCCTACCATTAACTGCGTGGTTAAAAGAGAGACTACCAAGTTGAGCGCGTTCTGAGTTCCCATCTGAACCCCGGTGAAGTCCACACCGAGGGGGCCAGGCAACTGTCCCTCATAGCCTACCATCTGATCATTGAAGGCTTTAAGGCCGTCATTCAACGCATTATTGGTTTGACCCATTGTACCCACCGCAAACGAGGCCGCGGAATTGGTGTCCCCAATAGACTGTTGTTCATTAAAGAAGGTCAACGTCTGTTCAAACGCAGGAAGTTTGTTGTCCTCTAGCAAGCTTCTGCGCTTGTTGTCCACACTGTAGGAAGTAAGCTTACACACCACTGCAGCATTCTGAGGATTAATTGGATCCTGGAAGGCACCCTCGATAGATATGCGGCGGCGTACGCTACCCAGCAGGTCGTCGGCTGCATCTGTGTCAGCGTTCTCATAGGTAGAGAAAGTGCCCGGGCTATAGAGATAAGTATAAAATTCCGGAAAGAAGTAAGTGATAAAGCGATTGAGGGCGCGTTGCTCAATCATCTCCTCATCGACCGATGTATAAAGGCGCGGGACAAGGGGGGACCCCGCAAAGTCCGCCTTAGGAAAAGATAGCTTCACTCGGTAAATGTCATCACCAGATTGGTAGAAGGGGATATTAAATTTTTTACCAGGATACTTTTTCATAACATTCTGTGCCCTAATTGGCGTGGTTATATTTGCTTAAAATATAAAGACTTTTACCATCTTCAACAGTCTCGGCTCCTCCCGGCGCTTCTAAATAATTGTTTTGTAACATTGCTAGTGACTGTACGTGGGACTGTAGTTGCACTTCCACATTTGTAAGCTTATTAACCAAGCTTTCTGTTCCTTTGGGAAGCAAGTCATCCAAAGCGGGAGACGTTTTGATTCCATAAAAAGGAGAATAATGTGTGTGAGTGAGCAAAGCCTGGGTTAACTCGCGATCATAGGTAACAAAGTTTTTAAACAAGGTCCTAAGTTCGGCAATCTGATCAATGAGGCCCTTAAGAAACTCATTGAGATTGTCTCCCTTCACCATAGGCTGTACCATTCCCGGCCTATCATCGTTCATGGCAATCAGATTAATCCCGTACACCGCCTGATCAATCCCGTCAAGATTGGCTCCCTGCGAATTCTTACGATCGGTTTTTGTCACCAGTTTAATGTTTTCCCGTGCTACAAAACGCAACGTATCGGCTTTAAGAGCAACGGTGCTGCGTGGGCTGTCCTTTGTGGTGTTGCCCACAGTGCCCGCCGCGAGGCCGAAGTCATAATCGGGGTTCGAACGTTGGGAGAGATACATACGAGCGGCATCCAGCTTAAAGTTGGGATCTACCAAATTTTCTCCACCGCGGTCGTTATGACGTTTTGCTAAATAGCCTAGGTGGCCTGCCACAATATCAACGGCCGCGCAGTGAGAATTTCGCTGGCCGCCGTAGCCGGAGAGTATATTACTCGGCCGATCGAGACCCAGAACGATGGAGGCATTTCCTTTGTGTTGGTACCACTCTACATTGGTGGAGATATAGGTAGGAGTATCCCATTCATTACGTCCCCCTTTTCCAAACCCAAAAAAATGGGCTTTCCCCTCATCATCCAAGCCATCATAAAAGGCCCGCGTCTGAGCGGGGAGGCGACTGATATCAATGGCTAAACTGGTTTTACTGGTCATGGTCTAGTCCCTTTCCCCTATCTCGCAACAGATGAGCAGAGTGCAGTCATCAGGCATTCCACCTCTCCTTAACTCGGCGCCGAGTAATGAGTTTTTGAGGATGCTCCGGGTCGGCATAGCCGGGATTCATACGAGCTGTTGTGGCATTTCCTATAACATAACTGTCGGGCTTCCCGATAGCTTTGGGGTAAAAAACTATAAAGTACCAATCCACCTCTTCGGACATGGTTCCCCTCTTGTTCTTCTGGAAGTATTTTTCTACGTAATCCAGTTGCTTCTCGGGGCCCATCTTCAGCAATTCTTCTACTGTTGTCCCCAAAGAACCGGCCGTGCCAGCGGAGGAGAACTCTGGCATAAATTGTATGAGGCCGGTAGCCGAGGTGTTGTGATTTATGGCGTAGGGATCAAATGTGCCACTTTCTTTTTTAAAAATCTTTTCGAGCGTAGCCACGGACATCCCCAGGTTGGCGGCTACTTGATCAATCTTTGACTGATTTTTTCTCTTAAGGGTCTGCTGATCGGATAGGGATAAGATGGCATTATCGTCCCAATCCCTATTTCTCTTTTTAGCGAGACTCTGATCGGTGAATATTTGTTTACGGATAGCTTTAAGGGATTTAGCATGGTCCTTCATCCGCTTTTGAGCGGGCGTATCCTCTTGGGTCCCAGATCCAGGAGGGACAATTTGAGACACAGGAACCGGTGCGGCATTTCGATCTTGCCATTTCTGGGCTAACTGTCCCTTCCATTTTTTGCATCCACGATCATTTAAATTGGCCGCGTTGGTGGTTAAACCCTCAGTAACCACTCGAACTATAAGAGGGGCACCTAAATTCTTAGGATCTTGATATTGAACGGTCACTGCTGAACCCAGGGGAATGGGAGAAGTTAAACCAGCGATGTTAGCATAAACCTCGGGAAGTGACATGGTGACAGGATCCTCCAGATCCCCCATGCCTGGAACTGGACGAGGATCGATTTCGGGAATGAAGACCTTATAAGCGGTACGACGAGTCTTCTCTATATCATCATAGGTGTCGGTAGCAACGTTGGGAGGCGGGTTCTGATATTGCCTTAAAAGACCCGCCTTGTCCGAAAACCCGGGGAAGTCGACTTCATATTGCGCGACCACGATCCCCACATATTCGGAGCGATTACCGATAGTATCGGGCGCATAGGCATTGGCCTGTGTACGACGTAAGGAGGCTACCGCTGTGGTGCGGCGCGGATCCCCGGTAGTTCCGGTAGCGTTAGAGTCCTGTAAGGTGTTAAGGCTTCCGTTCTGGAGGTCTCGAAGATCTAGGCCGGTACCACTCATTATTCCGGCTCCGGATTGTCATTGAGGAGGTCAAAAAGGTGCTCCTTATCATCAGCAGTGAGACCAAATTCTTGCGACTTCTGTTTCTGGAGAAGCGCTGTGAGCTTAACAAGCTGCTCGTTAGAGCGTTGGAGGTTTTCTACGTACTTGGCTGCGATAGGGCCCATTTCTTTCCGGGCGGCATCCGACAATTTCATGTCGTTAATAGTATCCATTAGGAGCGACTTGGCCATGGCGCGGTCTTCCCGAATGTTCGTTGTGGTTTCTGTTATGTAATCATCTAGAGTTAGATTTCGCCGTTTTCCCATTTTTGTTTAAAGGTCCTATACCGTTTTCGTAGTTTGTTGAGGTTATTCACCACCTGTTTGGTGTTTAAGCCTGTTATCTCCCGTAAGTACAAGTAAATAGCTTTTTTGTTGAAAATTTCAATGGTATCCGCTGAATCTAGGAGGATCCTCACTGCCATCAAAACTTTTTTCTCGTTTTCTTTGAGCATAAAAGAATCCCAGGTATCAATTTCATTATCCAAAGAGGTCCAGAATTCTACCTCAGTTCTCTTCTGTTCATACGTCGGATCGTGGGAAATTAAATCCTCTTCCAGCTCGTTGAGTAAATCTTCCATGAAGATTTCGGTCTGGTTTCTTTTCTGAGTTCTCTTAACCTTGTGAATAAACCAGTTTTTGGTTACCACAGAAAAATAAGAAAATGCTTTGGATCCCTTGCTCGGATCATATTTATTAAGGATGGTAGTGAGCCAAACTTTACAATCAGCTTTAAGATAATCAATATTAGGGAGCGTAGTGAACCTATAGGTATAAATAATTTTGTCAACCATTTGGTCGAAAGCGGGTTGGATATATTCAATGTACAGTTTAGATCGTAATTCTATGTCGTCGGTGGACGCATACTTAATGATTGCATCCTCGTGAACCGATGTAAAATAATGATTCTTAGTTGATTTTCTGCGCTTCTTCTTCGGCGGCATTCAATTCTTCCTCCAACTCTTCGTCTAGAGAGTATTCAAATATTTCTCTAAACCCATCTATCTCTTCGTTTACCTCTCTAATACGTACCACTAACTCTTGGATAATTGGCTCACCATGATAACTCTCCATGCTGTAGAGACTCTTAACAAACACCCGGAAAGCCTTGGTAGTTAAAAATAAATCAGCCAAATTTTCCGAGATAAAATAAAATTTCTTTAAGAGCTTGCTAACGTACCAGATAAGCAGCGCGTTAACACACAATGAAAGACCCAATACAATATAAAGATCCATCTTAGCGGCTCTCCTCTAGGTCTTCGTGCTGTTGGCGTAGCTCTTCCCGGGCGTCTTCGATGAACTCTTCGGTGACCTGTCCAATTTTAGGGGACTTTGTCTTCTTCAGAGAAGTAGAAAAGGTATTAAGCAATTTAATCCACGTATCGGACCGCAGACAAGTAGGGCACTCCTCTATCGTTTCATCGGATAGATGGAAGATTGTACTTACACTTTCACAAGTGTTACAACGATATTGATATCGTGGCATGAGAACCTAAGAGCGGTTCTCTAACTCAGTAAGGCGCCGATTAATGTCGTTAAGATGCTTCTCTAATTCGCGAGAATGGGATGTAAATGCTTCACGAAGCATCTGCCTTACCATGTCCCGTACAGTGGCGGCGGCCAAGGTCGAGCTGGGCGGGGGAGCCTCAGTAGTCTTACGTGTTTTGCGTGTAGTAGCCATTTTATTCTTCCTCCAGGTTTAGGGCTTCGGCGGTCTCAGTGACACTAACCCCGTCTAAAGACACCACCGGGGGGTTGGTCACTACCAGGGTAGACTGACTTTGGTCGGCTGGGTCCACCTGTAGGTTCATATCCTTAAGAACCGGAACAATATCGCTCTGTTCCATTAAGGATTTCTGCAGCGCCATCATAAGGGCGCCAATCGCTTGATTTGACAATTTCATTTTTTCTCCTTATTCGGAAACTGCTCTGCCTTTAAGCAGCTCCCAATCTTTTTCTGGTCTAACTTCCAGATTCTTTTCCCACACCCCTTCAAGCACAGCTGGGGTCAGTCCGTTCATTTTAGCAAAATAAACCAATGCATTTAAGTCTTTTGGGAAACAAGAGCCTCCGAAGCCTCGACGGCCGTCCGGGCCTGGGGTAGATAAATGTGTGGGGCCGATACGAGTATCATAAAGAGCGTACTCCACGACCTTATCATAATCCACCCCGCTCAATTCGCAAATTTGTTTAAACTCATTTGCAAAACTCACCTTGGTTGCTAGAAAACAATTAATAAAATATTTTACGGATTCTGCAGTCTTCGATCCTGTTTTAACGATAGGGGTTTGCTGGAATACTGTCCGGAACATGTTCTTAACCGTCGTGGTGGCCGGGCGCGGGCCCCCAATAATGATACGATTTTGATTCTTAAAGTCCTCGATAGAGTTCGCTTCCGTCAAGAACTCCGGATTAAAGACGATGTCGATATTCTCACATTCCGCGTTGAGTCTCTCAGTAGTACCGGGGATGACGGTAGATTTGATGACCACAATGTTGTTTAATTTAAAACTATCAATTTGACGAACGGTGTCCTCCAAAATAGATAGGTCACACTCTCCACTTTTTTTCATGGGGGTGGGCAAACAGGTAAATACAATCTCTACCTTTTCACAAACCTCTCTGAGCGAAGAACACGTAGAAAGCTCCCCTTTAAATTTGTCGTAAGTTTCAATGGTGAAATGATTTTTCATTCCTTCTCGAATAGCGGTTCCTACAAACCCTTGGCCAATTATGCCGATTGTTGAACTAGACATCTGCCCCCTTTGGGAAGTTAAAGCATCGATGCATTCCCTCCGGAATGGCGACAGAAGCCGTCCATCCATATTCGGCTAACTTCGCCGGGTTGGCGCGCGTAGTGGCCACCTCGCCTGGGCGCGCGGCTACGTAGTCGAACTCCACATCATGGTAGGTCTCAACGATTTCCTTCACTTCATTGAGAGAAATGTTATCACCGGTGCCCACATCGAAAACCTCACCATTAAAGGGCGCGTCGTACTGCATGCAATGAATATTAGCGGCCACTACATCGTCCACATACACCATGTCTCGCCGCTGCTCCCCATCGCCAGTAATAAAGGGGCGCTCATCTTCCAATAACGCGCGGCGCCAATTAGCCACAGCCGTAGCATAAGGGCCGTCGGCGCGCTGGTCTTCAGAGTAGACGTTAAAGTACCTCAAACATACCGTATCGAGATCATAAACGCCGGAATATATTCCACACTCCTTTTCCGTAATAAGTTTCTGCAGGGCATAGGGATTGGTGGGCCCTGCGCCGTTGCCCACCACTGACGATGAGGAGGAATAAATAACTCGCTTTACTGACTTATTCTTGCGGGCAAAATTCAACACAACGGATCCAGCCATGACGTTGTTACGCATCGTATCAACCGGCTTCTCTAGGCAAAGGCCGATTCGTGGCCAGCACGCAAGGTGAAAAATATACTCTGGCTCAAAGTCTGCATAATGGGGATGAAACTTGCCATCCGCATCTTCAGCCAAACAGGTGATTATATCATGGGGAACCTCTTCATTGAGATCTATGCCCATAACCTCGTGGCCCAGTTCTTTCAATTTTGCATAAAGGCGCGAACCGATGTATCCTTTATGTCCGGTTACTAAACATTTAGCCATTCTTTACCTGCCCCTCAATCCAAGCATAAGTGCGTTCCATCCCCACTCGGAGAGCCTGTTCGTAGTCCCAACCAAGCTCCTCGCGAATGAGAGTATTGTCGGAGTTGCGGCCCCGTACACCCACTGGGCATGGGAATCCATATTTCTCGTGGAAGCGATCTCCCTCAATGTTATCAATTGTAAGATTCTTTCCGGAAATGTCAATAGCCATCTCCGCAAACTTGTTGATCGCGATCATTTCTTCAGAGCCAATGTTTACGGGCCCCTCAAACGTAGGATGGTCCATAAGGCGCCTAGTGGCCTCTATACACTCATCAATATACAAGAAGGAACGCGTCTGTAGGCCGTCGCCCCAAACTTCAATCTCGTCGCCCTCAGCGGCTACAGCGACCTTTCTACAGAATGCAGCCGGGGCTTTTTCTCGGCCGCCGTCCCATGTCCCTTCGGGCCCAAAAATATTATGATAGCGAGCAACTCGAACCGTCAGGCCGTAGTTCCGCGCAAAAGCAAACCAGAGACGCTCACTGAAGAGTTTCTCCCAGCCATATTCCGAATCCGGCTGCGCAGGATATGCAGAGTCCTCGGTGCAGTTGGGGTTATCGGGATCCATCTGATTATGTTCAGGGTACATACACGCCGACGATGAATAAAAGATTCGCGTGACGTCCTTGCGGACACACTGCTCGGCAATATTTAAATTAATCATCGCCGAGTTATGCATAATGTCCGCATCGTTCTCCCCGGTGAAAACGAAGCCCGCTCCTCCCATGTCGGCGGCAAACTGGTAAATCTCGTCCAGGTCTTCGCTCACTACCTCATCACAGATAGTTGGGTCGCGTAGATCTCCCTGCACAAATTCATCCACTACCGCCGCTATATCAAAAAACTCATGGTACTTGAGATCGACTGCGCGGACCCAGTGGCCCTCTTCTTTGAGGCGCTTAGCCATGGCGCCGCCAATAAAACCGCCGGCTCCGCATACTAAAATTCTTTTCATATTTTCCTCACTTAAGCTTTTGTCATAAAGCAAATGCCCTTATAAAAGTCCATTTGCGTAATATCGGGGCGCCCTATCTTAAGGCGGCGGGCCCATTTCGGGTGATCGCCCAAATCTAGTCGGGACAACTGATCATGAAAAAATGCCAGCATCTCACTGCGGCGATTTGTGTAAGAATAATCCTCTGGCATCAGATGCATTCCGAACCATCCTGATGTGGCCCCATCAACATTGGTAGCCGCACGTTCCCGTGCGCGACAGTATGGCCCGTCTAAATCCATATATGAGACTCCTAGATCTTCAATAATATAGAGTCCTCCGGACTTTAACGAGGGGAACAAACCCTCGAAGGATGCCAGGGTTAAACTATTCACATGACTGCCATCATCAATAATAATATCGAAATGGCCCGCACTATCAATGGCCGCCTGCATCACCTCGGGATCGCCTTGACTCCCGATAAAAATTTCTAGCCGGTCTTGCTCATACTCTTTGGTCTTAGGATCGATATCAATCCCATAAACATTAGCCTGAGGGAAATACTCTTTCCAAGTACGATGAGATGCGGCGCCATGGGGATGGCGGCGCGTAGCTCGTTTTACTCCAATCTCTAGTATGTTTAATTTCTCGTCCCGGCGCGGTTCGAAATACTTTTCGTAATGGGCAATATATCCATTAGCAACTTTATCGGTACTCCACTTCATGGCAATATCTGTCAAATTATCAAAGGGTGCAGTCATTTTTTATCTCCTAGTAAGCACACGGGTGGCATTTCAAGCTTATGTCGACTTTGCAGATGCCTCCCGATGTATATTTTTAAAACTTGATTCTCTCGATCGGTAAGGCCCGTAAAGTCCGAGCCTTTCTCATCATAATACTTTAATGCCCATTCTAATTCTTCGTAGGATGCTCCAATTTGATCTTCATCGGAACGATCATCTTCCCAGAGTCCGTCGGTCGGGGTCGCACCCAGTATCTCTTCGCTGACTCCCAGCGCGGCAGCTAGGGAGCGGACTTCACTTTTAAGGAGGTCGGCAATGGGACTTACATCTACGCCGCCGTCGCCATATTTAGTAAAAAATCCAATACCATAATCCTCTACTTTATTGCCGGTGCCAGCCACCATCAGATTATGAGTATTAGCGATCGCATATAGTGCTGCCATACGGAGGCGCGATCGCAGATTTACTAGAGCCAAGGGGGAATAATCATCTCCAACATCCCGAAAAGCCTCATACACATAGGTAAGGTCGTTAGTTTGTTGATACACATTAGAATAAGTATTAGTAAGCCACTGCATGTGATTGTCGGAGCGGTGTACGTGAGAGACCGGCTGGTGAATGGGGAGACCCACGACCACTACTTTTAAACCTGTGAGGGCGCACAACGTCGAGGTGAGGGCAGAATCGATTCCACCCGACACTCCTACCACATATCCGTCCACTCCCGCAGAGCGGGCCTTCTTGGCCAACCAAGACACTATAGTTTTCTTTATTTCTTGCGTATCCATTTTATTCCCACTTAAACCAGCCATCCAAAGGAATCTGACTGAGATTCTTGTTGGAGGCCCCCTTCCAAGGGCGCCAAGGGCCATAGACTCCTACCTTTTCTGCATTACTCAAAACTGCCGCCCACCACGATAGTGTACCATGTTCAAAGAGAATATTTTTGAACTTTCTGATAAAATTAAAATCTTCTCCCACCGTTCGTGTTTCCACATGGGGGTGGAACTGTGCAAAACCCTCAACTAGTTCATTAAAATAGGCTACTGACTCCTCGATAGGTACTCGGTTTTCAGGCGGAGTATCCACATGAAACTTCATATTTTGAAGCTCCGCGGCTGTCACCACATCCCACTTTGGCATATCCGTCACAATATGAAATTCGTCAAAATCAAACTTTTCTATGGCTCGTAAATAGTTTTCTACACGAGGTTTTGAATAAAATTCATTTTTCATAAAAAGACGATCCCCTGTCCTCATGTGAAGAACCAACGCATTATCTTCCCGTGATTCGACCGACGGATACCAATCTCGGATGAGTTCTAGATTATTGAAATAATACCGGTAGTCTTCAAAGTATCCGCTTAAATGTACGCGCGCATAGCCCTTCGACCGGTTGAATTTCTCGACATAGTTGGCATCATTCATGTAGAGAGTATCGGAGCGGACAAAAAAGTCCTTCTCCACGAATTCTATCCCCAGCGCCTCCAAATCGGGAATGGCGTAATAATCAGCATGAGGCGGTAGACAGCGAATGGGAACGCCCTTGGTATGTGCCACCAATTTAGCCGCTGTATGTTGAAAAATATTGTTTCCAAAGCCATTGGTCAACTGCACCGTAACAAGATTATTCATCTGACTTCTCCTCATACGTATAGCCGAAAGCCTCAATATCCGCCTTACACCGCGAGGCAACGATGTCTCTCAACTCTGAGGTATAATAAGTAGAATAGTGAGGTTCTGGTTTAATATCTTCCCCCGCATGATAACCTACGTGGTTAAGATGTGGTAACTCGATGTCTGGAACTCCCATTTCTTGACATGCATAAGCAAAGTCTTCCACTATGTTCTCCACACGGCCTACAAAATCTACCATAAGAGTACCCGAGCGATCGCTAATATGTTCGATCTGGTTGCGCATATGCCACTTATCATGTTGATATTGATTAATCGGCATATCATAACAGGCTCCAATCTGGTGGACAAAGTCGTGAAATGAAACATTGCCGTCTTCTCCCTGCCACCCTCGATCTACCCAGCCGGTGCGCTGGCCAGTTCGAGTCAACCAATGCCAGTTAGAAATATACCTATCCCATGGATTCCTTACAAAACAAAATTTAAATGTTTCATCCCAGCGTACACTTCCTATTACACTTTTCATCACTTCGGCCCGAGAGATATCAAAATTAAACATCGCCAACAGGGGTAAGGGGAGCATGGGATGTTGCAAGAATGAAGTCTTTTCCGTGATAAGACCTTCTTCTTGATAAGGTTCAAAAGCCGTCATCATGCTGGTGCCAGCGGCTTTGGGGACGTGAATAAAAATACCCTTATACATTTTTCTTCCTTAAAAACAGTAAATCCCCGGCGGTCCCTTGAGATGAAAATTTCTCTACGGCGGCGAAGCCGCGGGCAGCCATGTAGTCTACGGTCTCTTGTCGAGTCATCGCGTCGTCGTAGCTCGTCTCGCCATATTCCATCCAAAATAATTGGATATTTCTTATAGCGTCGCCCATTCCATCCAGCACATCTTTTTCCGCGCCCTGGACGTCTATCCAAACAAAGTCGACGTCGCCTATGGAGTTTTTGATGGCCCAATTTAAGTACGTGTCTGTGGGGACGGTTATAGTTTCATCGAGGGTGTGGGCGTATCCTTTCTTCAGGGAGGATGATCCCGAATTGTTTAATTTTTCTTCTTCGTAGGTAGCCGGATCAATCCAATCATATTTGGGAGGAGTGGGCGCCGCGTTATGCTCTTGATAACTTTGGTAAAACTGCGCTGTCCCTTTTTCGTTTGAGAGGGCTATCTCATAAAGATGAACGCGGTCATCGTCTACATATTGTTTGAATACTTTAATATTGCGGGGGTCCGGCTCAAAACAGTGAAGGGTAATATGCGGAAATGTCTCCAAGAAGCGTAAAGAATCTTCCCCATAATGTGCGCCTATCTCTACTACCACCGGGTTATCTTTACCTAAAATTTTTCTTAGGAACTCAAACTTCGCTCCATAATGCTTCATGACCTCCATGACTTACTTCTTTCGCACTTCGTACAGAAATAGATCGCCGTAGAGGGCTTGAACGGTTTCTATGACCTCTTGCACATCCGAAATAAGAACTTCATAACCCCCATAAGCGAGGCCGACAGCAAACTCTAGCTGTTGGGATTCCTCAATCATGGTGGACCCCTCCTTGTATGTCACTGACTCGAACCATACCGTAATTTTATCACTGTAATTAGACTTGTCGTGCTGCCCAAAAGCTAAGGTCGCACTATCCTCCTTGGGATTGTTAAGCATGTAATCCTTGAGTTGGAACTCCAGATGTTTCTTGTTACTGTCATCGGTAGCTCGTGAGATGTCGGCGGCTACATTGATGTCGGCTGCGAAAATCCCTAGTGCGCGGTTGTCGCGAGGAAAACAGGGTCCTCCATAACCAAACCCATAACGGGTCAGTTTCTTGCCTACTCGACTATCGGCGCCGATTGCATCCAATACCACCTGCGGCGTGCCTCCTGCTTTCTTCACAATGTCACCGATCATATTGGTGTAGGCAATCTTAGTTGTCAAGAAACAGTTAAGAGAGATTTTAGTTATTTCAGCTTCGGTAGGGCTCATCCGACACACACGCGGCTCATTATCCGTCATACGTTCGTATAGCTCCTCCAATAGATTACCCACCATGGGGTTGGCCTCACCGATCAATACCATGTCTGGATTTTCTTGATCGCGGATGATAGTACCCTGTGCGATAAACTCGGGATTATATGTAACGGTCCAATTATAGTCTTCTAGGCGTTTTCCTAGTTCCTCGCAATAGCCGGGCATCGTAGTACAATTCATTACCAAGTGTTTGGTCTCGTTCTGAACCCCTCTCTCGACAAGGTTGGATACCAGACCTTCAATCTGAGAGTGATCATAGCGTCCGTTAGGAAGCGAAGGCGTTGCTACCACAACAAACAGGACATTAGAGTGGGCCAGCGCCTTGTCCAGGCTAGTGGTCGCTTCGAAATTCTTGCTAGCTGCTAGGCGTACGTTTACCCGCGCCTCAGAGCTGTTAAAAGTCTTATCGTTGATGCTCTTCACATACGGCTCGTTAACATCCACGCCGACCACGCGGTAGCCTGCGCGCTCCAGGCTTAGACTAAAGCAAAGCCCTAATTTTCCAATTCCTATAACACTAATATTATCCATTGATCAAATCTTCCATATAAGTTTTTAGCAGTTCGGCCCGGTGGGCCCAGGTGTGCTTAGCATGAAAGTCGTCATGCGCGCGTTGGATAATCTTCTCCGACTCATCCCAGTTGTTAAGATAGTAATAAAACTTCTCCAGGAAATCGCTTAAATCATCCTTGAACTCTACACAGTTTACACCATCTTGAAGATCCTTTTTATATTCTTCTTTAATTTCGCTACATAATAAAAGAGTTTTAGACATTCCAATTTCATAATAACGACCGGTGACTTCTTCGAATGGGGCCGGGGTGGCGAGCCATATGCGACACTGGTGAATCTTTCGAGCATATTCGTCATAGCTGGGAATACGCGGAGCTGTGGAGTCCGAACCATTAAGAAAAGTTGTGATTCCTTCTTGTTCTTTCAAAAGCTCCTGCAGTCGAGAGCGAATATTGACAGTCTTAAAGGCGCCTTCAACATAGAGCTTATTGTCATGCAGGGCGCCGCTGAAGCCCACATCGTACTGTTTTTCTTCTTGGCGATCATAGAAAACGGCGGCGTCTGCAGCTTGGGGCAGCAGCTTGCACGGGATACCTGTGGCCTCTTGGTATTTTTTAGTAAGAGGGACAGAAGTGACAATCTGACTAAACCCATTAGTTTTTAGAAAGTTAAGCTTCTCAGTAAGAAAGTTTTGAGGCTTAAACAAGTAGCCCATTGAGGGGATCCCCACCTTATCCAGATTGAAGTTCTTTTCAAAGGCCCGCTCTTTGAGGGCAAACCATCCCATCCCAAAATAAATAATATCCGGCTTCTCCGGGCAAAGCCGGAGTGCATCGAGAATCGATGTCATGTTTTCGTCTCGATAAAGATAGCACTCGGCTAAGGTACTGAATTGATCATATAAGTAATTGTAATGCTGGTATGTTTGACTCTTCGCCGAATGAACGGCGGGGTCGATGTAGAGTACTTTCACAGCCATTCTCTCAGGCGAGAAAGGTAATCATTGCGAACAAAGATAAGATTATAGGGATAAGCAACGAGGGTATAGCCCTTTGCTTCTCCCAGAGCTTTCATGGGAGGAAAACAAGTGCTCCCACCTAGCTCATTATGTGCAATACCCGGTCGTTGGATGATGTCCAAATCTAAATTATCGGCCTCAATCACCACCACCTTCGGCTTATAACGCTTAAGAGCATCCCACACCTGATAGTCACAACTATCTATATCTATAGACAGCAAATCCAGGTCTTGGGGCACTTTCACTGAATCGAAGAAATCATCTAACAAGGTCCCCTGCAGAGGATCATAATGAATGAGAGTCTGAAAGGTTTTTACCTGCGGCCAGGAGCGAGCGTTTTGGCGAAGCGCCGCATAGCGCTCCGGCTCAATTTCTATTAAAACGGCGCTCCAGCCGTGGTCAACAATCAGGTTATATGTATTGCTGAACTTGATGCCGTCCCAGGCGCCGAACTCACAGCACACTCCTTTGTCAATTCCCAGGCGGTCAAATATTTCTTTAAGGATCCCATATTCTCCATGACTTGATGTCCCCTTCTCTAACGCAAAACGATCGAGTCCATAACCACAGTCAATGCTTACGGGATCTATGCGAAAACGACTAAGGCGGGGGCCGCACGACGTGCCTATTAATTCATACGCTTCTTCTTTGGATAACACTGGTCTCCCGTTACGCATTTTTTTACCATCCAAAGTGAGCAAACTCTTCGGGAAATTTTGCTCTCAAGATATCAGCTAATTCGGGAGTGTAATATTCGTCTTTCTTGCTGCGGTCATAGTTCCCTGCGTTAACGTGAATCTGGGTATTTTCTACTCCCAGATGCTCACTAACTTTATTAAGGTCTTCGGTGTAGGTATTAAAGTGACCAATGAAATCAAAGAGGGGTTCACCGTCAATGTGAGTCAAATAATACTGGTCGATAAAACGATGGTACTGTACACGTTTGACTCTAGTATCAACGCACCGAACATGGTTGCGAATAAAATCCTCAAAACTCACCGAGGAATCTAGGGACCACGGACCATTCAGCTGTCGATCATAATTATATAAGGATATAAGCAGATCAAACTTATTGCGAACAAACGTAAACTTATAATATTCGTCCCAGTGGGCAGCTACATCGCGAAAATATGCTAACTTAGTTTCATAACTGTTGCGCTTATCCGACAACACATAATCATCGAACTCATTATTTTGCAGTAAGCGTACAATAGAGGATCCTCCCGTTTTAGGTAAATGCAAATAAAGGGTCTTTTTTTCCTTCGACACCACCATCGGCGTCATCAGTTCCATACCGGCCTCGTCGCGGGCAGCAAATCTTTGTACAATTTTTTCACTATTCATCTTCTTATTTCCTTATATCTTTAATACTGGGGGCGTAATCTTCAATATCGCGGAGGGCGCCCTGGTCATGGTATCCCTCATCAACGGTCTTAAAATCATATACAGTATAGCCGTAATGAATGAGAAAAAACAAGCTATTCAGAATGTGATCCCCCCACCGATACTTATAAATACCTCCGGAGGCATTAAGGGCTGCATTCCACTGCTCCCATTCCGGAGTACGAAAAAGTTCCGTTTTAAATACATAAGAATCGGCATAAGTAAATTGATGAAAATGGGTCTCCGCGTCCGGGTCGACTAAAAGGTCCTGCATAAACTGAGCCTTGGGGGTAATATGGTAAGTAGTCATGTAGGTTTTTAAAAATTCCCATAAGCCCACGCGGCAATCAAAGTTTCCCTGCTTCGGGGGCTTATCTTTAGCGTGGGTAACCTTGAGTGCCCCCGCCATCTCATGGCGCGACTGAATAATTTCAAAAAAATCATAAGGCACCTCCTTAGTAAAGAGAGCCTCATCATCAATGCTCATAATGTAGTCATGATTGTGGAGATCGGTACCAGGGTAACCATAAAGATTGTTGAAATAATGACACATATGCAGATACCCTTTACGGGCTATTGAAAAACGGGTACGAACATACCACAGGTCGCGGCGGTTATAGAATAGCTCTTCTTCGGGGATCCCCGGGGGAGTTTGATAGTTAATGGGGCGAAAATGGATGTTTTCACTTATATTTCTCCATAAAAGCTCTCTATAAGCCTCGGAGTCGTAGATGTCATCAAAATAGTGCACGTAAACCGGGTATTCATACCGATGATTCCACTTTTTCCAGAGGGAATCTAGGCAGATAGGAAGACATCGCTTGCGCGACGAAAGGATGTTGATACACCCATTGAGACTCACTTCATGACTCCCAAACTATCTAAATCATACTTGCTTACCCATTGGATGTACTTTTCGAGGCCTGCACGAAGCGAGAAAGCATTAACATGCCCATAATCCTTAATCTTGTCCACATTACTCAGTAATTTCTTGACCTCGCCCGGTCGGGGATCCATATGGACAACTGTAGACTTAGAGTTGGAAATATCGATAATTTCCTGTGCAATGTCGTTAATCGTATGATCTTCTCCAAACCCTGTATTTACAATCTCTCCTGATGGAATCGTCTGCGCTACGATGTAACCATTGACCGCATCCTCAATATACTGATAGTCTCGGGTCTGATCTCCGTCGCCGTACACCACCAGGGGCTTTCCATCTAGGGCGCGCCGGACAAAAATCGCAATCACGGACCCATAGCCCGAAGACTTTTGTCGGGGGCCAAAGGTATTAAAGTTTCGGACAACACGGACGTCGGTGCCATAAGTGTGATGATAAGATACGCATAACGATTCGGCCGCAACCTTAGAGGCCGCGTAAGGGGACTGCGGGTTCACGGGAGATCTTTCGGTATGTTCTCCCGGGGATTCCCCGTAGACCTCGGCAGACGAAGCCATAGTCATGGAGAGCTTACGATTCTGAGTACACAAATCTAACAGATTTTTAGTCCCTTGCAGGTTAATCTCTAGTGTTTCGTCGGGGCGAATAATAGATTTCTCCACGTGAATCTGAGCTGCTAGGTGGAAGATGTGATCGCAATCAGCGGTCAACTCCTTGAGTCGTGCGATGTTTAGGATACTATCTTCTACAAAATAAAAGCTTTTGTTATTGAATAGGCCTCGAATATTATTAAGATTGCCATTATAAAAGTTGTCTAAACACACAACTTCATGGCCATCTTTTATAAGGCGTTCACACAGGTGAGAGCCAATAAACCCGGCTCCTCCGGTTACAAGATATTTACGCATTTTTTGATATTCTCCTTACAGTACGTGCCGCCTCTTCAGCGACGGGGCAGTTGCCAGTAATCCCGCGGGCGATATAGGCTGGCTGCTCATACACCACTTTGGGATAATGACCTAGCTCGGGGCCACGGAGGCCGAGTTCGGCTTCAATTCCAGCCATATGGAGCTTCATTTGTTCCAGGGCCATTAAGCACAATGGCTCAGCTAGGCGAAAGTTGAATCCCACATTAACGTGATTATATTTGCCGTCCTGACCTTGGTTGCACACCGAGCGAACCTTGGATCCATCTAATTTCGACCCATGGGGAACGCAAATCATTCCTCCCTCAAAGGTAGAAATATTCTTAGTTTTATAAAAACTAAAAGTTCCCGCATCCGACATCATTCCCGCATGGCGTCCATCGGCGGCGGTGGCCCCGAAAGCTTGGGCTGTATCCTCGATAACTACTAGATTATGCTTTTGAGCTATCTCGCAAATTTTTACCATGTCGCAGACTCGCCCATATAAATGAACGGGAATAATGGCCTTAGTTTTTTCGGTAATCGCTGCCTCGATTTTAGTCGGATCAATAAGATAAGTATCCGGATCAATATCTACAAAAACAGGCTTAGCCCCTGCAATGATGATAGCATTAGAAGTGGCTATAAAAGTAAAGGGAGTGGTAATGATTTCATCTCCGGGTTGGAGGTCCATGGCCCACAGCGGTGCTATAAGTGCAGACGTCCCGTTATTGACAGCAATACACTCCGCGAGATTAAACCTATCTCTCACATAATCTTCAAAAATTTCTCTCACAATAGCAGGCATTTATTTTACCTCCACCATGTCAAGGTCGCCGAGGAATCGCCTAAGGGTCTCCAAATGAAAGGAAGACGAGGAAGTTAGCAGAGGGCTAGCCCCGGGCACAGTCACTCCCACATATCCCATCTCTGCAAGGAACTCATCTACTGCGGCGCGGACCCCAGTTGGACCCTCGCGCTCGGTGCGCGGAGTGGCTAAAGTATTATTTTCATACCCTTCTAGGTCAGCATAATAGGTATCAGTCATTGCGTGGCGATTATTATAATCATCGAATAGGATGATCGTTTCTTCATGAATTGTCGATTTAAGCAGCTCACACTCGGTCTTAACGGTTTCATAATTATGATCCCCATCAATCATAATGATATCAAGTAGTCCGAGGTGACTCTGTTGGGTGGCTTCAAGATTTTGGGCTCGGTGTTCTAAATAGCTTAGACTATTGGCTTCGATGAGGCGTAAATTCTCTAGTCCCAGAATGCTGTTGTGCAATTCTCGAACGCCCTCTCTGATTTTTATATCAATGGCTTCGTAGACATACGGAACCCCTAAAAGTTGTAAGTTGACGGCGTACGGAATAGTACTTAAACCGTCCATTATCCCCACTTCTAACACACGTAGATAGGGCTCCTTTTCTCCGGACGCTCGGCGCTGGGCGACCGAATTCGCTCCTAACTCGGATAACAATGGAATAAATCCTCGATAAGACATAACTTAAAACCTCCTGCAGTGTTTGTCGATCATGACAGCTTGTTCCATAGCCTGTTGATCCTTCATCTCGCGAGTAAGACCATTATCGCCTTCAAACTCCCGGTGGTGATACATCATAGCCTCAGGATTAAACTGATACTTGTATCCTAAATAAGCAAGCCGGGCGATGAATTCCTGTCCACACCCTCCATACCCGCGGAAGCGCTCTGAAAACATTCCGCAGCCTACCCAGTCATGACGATACATGCACGCGTTATTTTCTACAATTCTTTCCGTAATGGTATGAGGCTTACGAATCCCGTACTTGAGTAACGTCCTCTTCATCTTAGCATGGAGAGAGTCTTTAGGATCATGAGAATTTCGATAACCCCCTGTTAGAACACCCTGGGTGACTGATGCTTTATGTGCCGCCACAAAACCGGGTGCAGGGAATGAATCGTCATCTAAGATCACCACAATTGGTCGGGTCGTCTCCACAATTCCCATATTACGAGCTTTAGCTAGACAATAAGTGTCATGCTCCAAAGTATCGACGGCCTTGATGGAGAAAGGAGCCTGATAGTTGGCAAGCATCTCAGGCGTATCGTCTGTGCCTCCATCTATCGCCACCACTACTTCAAAATCCATATCTGTCTGTTTCATAAAACAATCCAGATTTTGCTTTAAAACCGCTGAGCGATTATACGTGGTGATAACAACCGATAATGACATTACAGATACCTCTTACAGAACGCTGCGGCGTGGGGGAGCTTGAGACGCTGTTCTATTGTAACAGCATAATAGTCCGATTTTAAATGATAGATGCGAGAAGAAAGGTCAGGGAAAACCGCCGAAACAATCTGTTCGGGTGCTTCTTGTACCCTATAAGCGGGATTTTCTCCGATAGTTTTCGTAAGTGCTGGACTTTCGCAGTGCTTAAGGTCGGTATGAGCTTGTAAATAGGAGATGTTATTAATCCAGGCCCCTAAAAACGCCTTAGCCTTCTCCACATTCATCGCTCCAAAAAAGGAACCAATATGCTTTGAGAAGCCTTGACGGTCACGTGTACAAGCTATAATGTCCGCATTAAAATCAAGCACATCCTCAAAAGTAGAAGCAAAAATACAATCTGAATCAATCATAAGAGTGGGCAGTCCCGTCTTCTCCAAGGTGTCCAGCAAATACGCAGTCTTGGAATAAGTATTCGCTGCCCAGCCTTCATCATGAATGGCGGCGGACTTAAAGTCAGATCCTGTCTTTACCACCTGGACTTTGGGAAAGTAGTTAAAATAAGTCACCGTCTCAGGACTTAGGCCGGTGTCATATATATAAATAGCGGACACATTACGGAGGTTGACGTTTTCAAAAAGAGAATTAATAAAGAGTTTTCCAAAGGCCGCGTAACCCTCATTGATAACGGTTAAGATATTGTACTTCATAAAAGCCACTTCTCCAGCTTAAGACATGCCTCATCCCGCATCGTGCGTACGGCAGCTATCAGTTCGTCGCCGTTTAAAGGAAACCAATCTTCGTGGGCGACCCCAATTACTTCTTTCTGGGACAAGAACTTACAGTTAAGCATCTTAGCTTCAACCGCGACTCTCGGAGTGGGCTCCGGGTGTCCGGTCTGGAACACCAATCCTTTGTATTGGGTGAGCACCCTCAAGAAGTCATGATGATTCGGGGCCTGAATAAGATCATATGGCAAATTTGCTTTCTCGCAAAAAGCTACTGTTTGTCGCGTTTTCTTAATGGGATTACTCGATTGAATCACAGCGTACTTCTCGTTCTTTGGGGTATTATTAAGGCTCTGAATTAAATTCAGATCAGTATCACTCCACATGCTACAATTAATGTTTTGCAGATTGGGCAGAGTAAGGTTCTTGGCAAAAATGGATCTATGCATTTTGCTTAAACACACGACCGCAGCTGCGTTTTGGTAAAAAGTAAAATTATATTGATAAGTCTCGTCGGGAGCTAAAAACTCGGGGTATACGATAGGGTTCCTATTCTTCAAGAACTTATAGTCGTGTTCGTAAATCAAGTAGCGACAATGTTTAGCTAACAGAGCCTTGCACACATTTTTGAGCGCCACAAAGTTACTTATGAACCACTTCTTGTCAGTGTTTTGGAGAATATACTCAGGCGTGAGGCTGTAGGTATTGACCTTCGCGTACAATAACCCTTTAGATTCAAAATGTTGCGCTACAACATCATCATGTAGTTCGGCTCCCCCGAGGTGCTGAGACGCGAAGAAATCCTGGAGAAATATTACCTGGGTCATACATCCTGCTAGAGTTCCGAGATCTCTTCAATCTTTTTAAGCCACTCTGCCACATCCTCATCTGGATCCTCATGAAGGATTGAAACAAACTTTTCATACAAATCCTCCGGCTGGAACTTCTCTCGAATTTCCTTGGCTAGAATCTTGGCACGAGAGCGATAATGATCCTGCTTTTCGATCGCCTCACGCAGACCTCTCTTGTAAGAAGATTCGCGCGCGAACGCCCACATGCTATCCGCCTGAATGACACCATCCCACACGGCTGCCTTCTGCACTTGGCCTAGGCTAAAATCTACCGGAATAATATATGGGACTGCCTTCCCCTTCTTGTTGGTTTTGCAGATAAAGTCTAATTGACCACTCCATGGAACCGTAATCAAGGGTACTTCATTCAGGGCGGCCTCATAGAGTGGGAGGCCCCACCCTTCTCCATGGGAAATATTAATATAAGCTTGGACGGTAGGATGCTGATAGAGCCACGCAAGATTCCCTTCCGAGATCTCTCCATGGAGCAGATAAATCTTACACTTCCGCTCTTCCACCCCCCACGATGCAGCTTCGCCTAAGAGGGCCTCCAAGCGCCGGGTGGTATAGGCGCGGTCCATGATACTATCGCACACTGAGTTAGTCTTTAAAATGAGGCCAACATCTGGGTCATCTTTGAATTCCTCGATAAACCATCGAATGGTATTATCCAGATTCTTGCGGGTTCCCCACTGAGATACGGCCAAAAAGTTCTTAGAAGTACTGAATTCAATATCTAGTGCCTCGGGCGCCGCTTCGCGGATAGGATAGCCCACCACCTCGATAGGCTTATTAACCTTCCATCCCTTCACCATCTCGCCCGTCTTCGCGTTTTGAACTTCATAAGCGGTCTCTTCGAAACCCTTTTTAGAATGCTCCGAGATTGTAATCAATTTATCGACCACTTCATTAGTTTTCTCTATCCATGCAGGAGCAATCTTAGTAGTTTCAATTCCGGCAGTGTATCCTACATTGAAATGCGCCATGGGCTCAAACTCATTAGGTACCGTAACTTGCAAAGATATATCATAAGCGACATTTCCCTGATTAGCATGTATGTGGTGTTGGGTTTTGGTCATCGTCTCCAAAATCCATTTTACTAGCTCCGTATTGGCTGCTACGTGGCCGGTTCCGCCCCATGGGATATTAATAATATGAATATCAAATACATCGGGGCGGCTGCGGAGAGCTTCGAGAGCAAATCGTGTCTGCTCACCATAGCCGGACCGGGAGAGGGCCGGGCCCTTAACAATTATCGTTTTCATCATTTTTAAAACACCTTCATTTCATAGCCTGTATAGCCACTACGGCTGTCCCAAGATCCTTGTTCCTCATGGATCCGCGTCAATAACTCATCCCAACTTTGAACAAACTTATCAAAAGAAAAATTAGTGCTGGCCCATTCGGCACATTCTTTGCCCAGCTTTTCGCGCTCTGTATCCTTCATATGGTACATCTGTGTTAAAGCGCTTAAGAAATCCTCTTTAGAAATCCTATCTTCATAAATATAAGGCACATCCTGGCTTCCGATAATGGCCTTTGATGCAGGCTCTATGCCCACCCCATAAAATTTATCTCCATTGCGCACCTGGTCCTGGAGTCCCCCAGTCAGGGTAGCGATAACAGGAGTCCCACAATTCAAAGACTCCAATGCCGATAAACCAAATCCCTCCGCATCGGAAATGTTAATAGTCACATCAGCCATATTGTACATCATGCACAAATCCTGCGGAAGGACCTTGCTCTGAGAAAAGAGCACTTCTCCGTTCGTGAGCCCCAGTTCATGAATAATAGCCTCCAGGTCTTGACCATGAACGTCTTTAACATCCGTATGCATAATAAGAACGGCTTTATCATGTCCAACCTTATCTAAAAACTCCTTAAACCACCAGATCAACGTCCCTGATTGTTTGCGGCGGGCGTTCCGGCTGTTCCAAAAACATATATATTTTTTGTCTAGGTTTTTCTCCTGGCGATACCCTTTCACCACACTGGAGGGGTGCATCTTAAAGATTTCCGGGTCCACTGCATGAGGAATATAAGAAGACTCTACCTCGGGGGCCACGGTCTGAACAATATCATGTGTGAGTTTAGAAATGCACGCCACATGATCATTGGAGCAATAATAGGGGCGGTTGAACTGAGGATAAGGATAATTATCCCACACATGATAATAGACCATCGGCACATGAGCACGGATCTCGTTCTCAATCTGCCACAACCACGTAAAAAACCGAGGGTCGGTCATAAACCAAACTATATCGGGCTTTTGTTGGTGCAGCAGACCACGCACCATATCGGGGTTCCCGTAGCCATCAACTGGCCAAATAATCCAATCATGGCCCCATTCTTCCGTATTCTGAGGCGTGTGATCCGCATGCTGGATGGCGCCCCCGAAAGATACAAACTGATATTTCCCCGTTCTCAGCATGCTCTCAATAACATATCGCGTTTGCGTTCCTACTCCGCTCGGAGACAGCGGGTGGTCACTAATCGTGAAAATCTTAATTTTTTTCGACATATAAATTCCTTATGGGCAATGTTCAGTATTAAGCAATTTACAGGGATACGGCTTGTGACAATGTAGCCGATTTTTAATCGTAAATTGTTTAGTGATATTATAAATGGCTTGATAGAGAAGTTTAAGGGCGTTTTGTGTTTTCTTGGCGCCGCTTGTTACTCTAAATATTTCTACACGGTCTTTTTTAGCCGTTCTTTTCAATAATGCAAAGTGAGTTTCTACATTTTTGGGATCTATGCCATGCTTTTGACAAAAGAAATGCTTATAAAGTGTGAGTTGGTACGTTACCAATTTTTCAGCCTTTCTTCGGGAATCCCATCCCCAGGAACATGTTTTCCAGTCAAAGAGGTGATAAACATCCCCTACCTTAACCACCGCATCTACAAACCCCTTAAAATAAATATTAAAGTTTTCAATAGGTACGTAAAGCATCTCTTCCGATGAAAAAACTTCATACTCCCCAAAATATTCATGTAAGGCCTCATCTACTTCCGCGAGGATGGCTGGGCCGGCCGCCTTCATCTGTTGAACATTGGTCGGATTAAAGTCTATGTTTTTCTCTACTAATTCTTGAATACGCTTCGCAAACCCTAGCTGGAATAGTTGGGTGGGATTAATCTCCTCTTTGAGGAGCTTCTTCTCACACACGTCGTGGATGGCACTCCCAAAGGCTGTGTACTCATTCCCTTCAAAGGGAGCGACTTTTTCTACCCATGCCTTTTTATGATAATGTGGGCAATGAGCCCAGTCTTTTAATTCTGAATATGATATATGTTCACGCTTTGTTGTCATTTAAAATGTTTTCTATCTTTCTGTACAAAACCGGCGAGATATCTCTCACCTTTCGAGGGTTATCAAGAAAATATTTCTCAAACCCGTTAGCAAAATATTCTTGGATGGAGGTCGCCCCATAAGGGGATGCAAACAACCCCATCGTCAGGGTCAGCAAAGTGGGATATCCTACCGTATCCGCCAAAAATTCATCAAATCGTTTGTTGTATTCCGTGAAAGAATACAACAGTGGATTAATGTGGAAGCCCTCGGCAGCTAAAAGATGATAGAGTCTGTGACGCTTAGCTTTAAACTCGTCTAGGAGATCCTCGTCATAGATCTCCATTGCATAACGCACTTCGAGAGAGTGAGCCACTTCGTGAATAAAGTTCTCTAGCATATCAAAGTTGGTAGGTTCTGTCGCGGACATGTAAATACCGCCATGAATGTAAGCCGCGTTGCGCCCTGCTAGCTCTTTAAAATCCCCGATATATACTACTTCTACATTTTCTAAGAGCTGCGGTGGGAGGTAAGCTTCCACCTCATCGCAAAAGGCCGGAAGATTCACGCTTGATGGAGGCTCATTTACTATGAAGAGTGGAATATCGTAAATATAATATTCCATTACTCTTCCGTACTGAGAGCCAACTGCTTTTCGTGTTCTTCCACATCGGTAAGGGCTTGCTCGTAGCCTCGGAGAAAATTCTCTTGGGCCACAGCAATAAGAAACTCCGGGAACTCCGCAGCAAACACTTCTACAGCCATATCCACGGTAATATCTTCAGGTCCATCCAAAGTTTCGCCAATATAGTTAACGACTAAGGTCTTAAGCCCACTATCGGTTTCGAGCATCTCGTCTAATTCTGATTGTTCATTTTCCATCTTAATCTCACAAATTCTGTGCGGCGAAGGTAGCGACTTTCGAACGCTCACCCTTGAGAAGGGTGACATGCGAGGCTAACTCAAATTTCTTGAATTTTTCTACCGCATGTGTTAGACCATTTGATGTAGCATCTATGTAGACATTATCAATCTGTTCGACGTCTCCAGTTAACACAATCTTTGTTCCTTCACCTACTCTCGTTATTATAGTCTTTAATTCGTGAGTTGTCAAGTTTTGTGCCTCATC